>Ga0126338_10003995_pt1 | contig 10432 bp, 3 predicted proteins | sample OrbCmetagenome_2_FD_92529 | JGI IMG/M metagenome (GOLD analysis project Ga0126338, IMG submission 92529) | Coral microbial communities from Petempiche,Puerto Morelos, Mexico - Orbicella C C metagenome | ecosystem: Host-associated > Invertebrates > Cnidaria > Coral | place: Petempiche,Puerto...
GGGGTCTTCGTTTTCTAGGAGGTCTTCGTTTTCTAGGGGGTCTTCGTTTTTCGCGGTCTTCGTTTTCTAGGAGGTCTTCTGTTTCTGGGGGGTCTTCTTTTTCTAGGGGGTCTTCGTTTTCTAGGGGGTCTTCGTTTTCTAGGGGGGTCTTCTTTTTCTAGGGGGTCTTCGTTTTCCAGGAGGTCTTCGTTTTCTAGGAGGTCTTCGTTTTCTAGGGGGTCTTCGTTTTCGAGGAGGTTTCGGTCTTCGGTCTTCGCTTATCTTCAAGGTTTGCCGAACTCCCTGATCCTTGTGGCTACGTTTCTAAACCTCGAACACTGCGAAGACGTGAAGTTTATATTATCCCTCCCCTGCCACAACTGTAGTAGAATCACGGCCGAGGGTAGATTAGAGTCAAACTCTATTTTATATTTACGCGACACGTAGTACATGTAGGATACTTTAACAGCAAAGGAAAGATCTGTACAAAGATCATATTTCCGGTTGTAATTATTTGATCAAAGCTATTCTGAAATTGATCTGTCACGCTATGCTTTACAACAAAGGTACAAAGTAATTTCCTGTACTGACTGCACTCAGAGCGCAAAAAAAGGTGAAAATCGGAATATTTCATTCAGCCCAACTGAACGTCATCAGCCGCAGCAAAAATGTGAAATTTAAAGGGTTATATCATGTCCATTAGGATCTTGGGGGAAGGTGTAAAATAACTAAAATAGTGTCATAGATACTAGCTAAATTAAAGTCATAGTATCTAAAAAGAGTGTGACCTTGTGATGCTCTTTCTAGGAGTTTCTGCTCCTTATTTTTTTTGCCATCTTCACTGTTGATGATGTAGTGCGGACCAGAGATTATGATCGACCGTTAAAACCAACAAGAGGTGTTTTAAAATAAAGGTCTTAAAGAGGTCTCGTAACAAAAAGAGAATAGATGCTTTACTTCTATACGTAAAGAGCACTTCGGGGAGCATTTATTAAAATCACACGAGGTCACACTTGTTCATGTGCCCTTCAATTCTCTCAGATCCCAATTAGTACATGTTAAGGACAAAACATAAAACAGTGTATCACATCCATTGTGAACAACGTGACCACCAAGAATGGGTTTAAAATGAAAGAAATTTTAGGAATGCAAATTAGCTTAACTAGTTTTAGCCTTAACAGAAGTTTTTCCTTTGTTAGATTTCGTTTGCTTGCCATTGTATTATTAATGGTAACACTTTATTCTAGGTTATGGGTGACCGCAGAGCAACCGACACCTACAGGCCATTTGCACAGCTGGGTCAATTCATGGAGCAAGTAGTGGAGGCTGATTTCTTCTCAGTTTCTCCCATCTTCCATCGCTTAGCCAGAGAGGGGAATGAGACTGAGCTTATTGACCTGATCAACAGCGGAATTGAAATCAATGAAGAGGACGATAACGGCCTCACAGCTCTCCACCATGCTGTAGAACGAGGGCACGCAAAATGTGTAGAAATCTTGTTACAAAATGGTGCGAACGTCAATGGAAAAGGTAGCCCTTTGCATATGGTTCGGGATGTAAAGTCTGCCCAATTACTGTTAAAAGCTAAGGCAACCCTCAATGCCCATGATGAACGTGGAAACTCCCCATTGCAAACAGCCATAAGGAAGGGAAGACAAGAGCTTGTAGCATTTTTCTTGTCAGTCGGTGCCGATGTTCAATGTACCAATGCCGAGGGAGAGACCCCACTTCACACACTCTGTTCGTCATTTATGGCAAAGCCCTATGACGAAAAGCTAACTCAAAAACTGATTGAAATGGGAGCGAATGTAAATTCAAAAGATTCCCAGGGTAGGTCGCCATTACATCTGGCTGTCATGAATTATCACCTTGAGAAAACAAACACGGTGAACATCTTAATAACAGCTGGAGCGTCTGCGACAGATTTAGATCTGCAGGGAATGAATCCAATTCATCGTCTCATCGACAAGTGCAGACCATATTCAGAAGATGATATCAAGTTGCTCTTAGAAATCTTCGACCTTCTAGTTACTAATGACAATGAAGCTAATTCCAAGAATGTCATTGGTCAAACCATCTTGCATTTGGCAATACTTGCTGGTGCACCATTGCAAGTTTTGGAATATCTTGTACAGAAAGGATGTAGACCCACTGCCCAAGACGGTCAAAAACGCAGCTTGCTACATTGTGTTGTAGAACGAGAGTTAGATGACGACATTGATATTTTAAACTTCTTATTGGACACGGGACTCAATATCAATTGTGCCGATATATGGGGACAGACAGTCTTGCATCATGCTATCGAGAAGAATAGAAAGAAACTTGTTAAGGCTTTGGTTGAGTGCGGAGCAGACGTGAACGTGAAAGACTCTGCAGGCAGACAACCACTACATATTGCAGCAGAGAAGGGGTGGGACGTCATCTGCAATTGTCTAATCACACTAGGGGCAAATATCAACGCACAAGACAAGTATCAGTCCACACCACTCCATTTTGCGGCATTCACAAACAAGGCTCCTGTTGCACATCTTTTAATCAGAGCAGGATGTGATGTTGCACTCCGCGATGCATGTGGACAAACAGCAGAAGAGGTGGCGAAATTTTGGTCCAGTCTCGATTTTCTGCAGATAATGCATGAAAAAGATGAAAACTATAAACTTGAATTAGAACAGCGAAAGAAATCGTTGGCAAAACATGGTGGTGAGTTGTTACAGCTTAAAACCTTTCAGGACATCGTCGATTCTAGTGAGGAATCATTACGAATGTCGGGGACTTTGAACGAATTTTTAAGCTGCTTAATTTCCACCCCGGGCATAGGGACAGTTATCAAGGATCCCGAAGCAGGAGAAATCCGGGATGTTGTAGACAGATTCGCGTTTAATGTTGTAAACTGTATAACAGACAGTCATCCGAAAATGCGCTGTACTCTTTACCACGCGGGAAGTTCATCAGAAGAAACCAAGACAAAATTTCCAGATGAGTTTGACTATGTCGTCTGCTTTGAAGAACTGAGTGAAAACATTTATCCAAAACATGAAACTGAGGACGTTCTCGAAAGCGTCCTTTTTGTTCCAGATAGAGAAACAAGTGACCAAGTAAAAGAGGTATTGAAGAAAGGGGTAGATTATAAAGAAACTTCATCATCAGTGTCAAATTACACTCAAATCCTTCTGAAAGATCACACGAGCTATGAGTACTCAGAGTTTACACAAGACCTTGAACCGAATTGGAAAGCGATTCCAAGTTACATGATGTTTAATGTATTCACCCAGCAACTATCCAATATCGTTTTTGGTGAAAGCTTCCCACAAGATGAACGTTTGGAAATAAAGGAGGTCACCAACGACCCTAAGTTTTCCCTGTTGTGGAAAGGATCTAGATATAAAACTCTGGTGATCGAAGTTGATTTTGTCCCCGCCGTGCGCCTTCCATCTTGGCCAGATAAATTTGGAATGCAGTCTCCACTCCTCGTTTCCGATCTTTTGCAGCTTCCCTGTCTCGCTGTCCCAAAAATGGCGAGTCAAGATGAGTTTCTTTGGAGGTGTTCTCTATGTCTTGTCGAGACTGCTATTATGAAGAGATGTCGACATCGAATTCGAAACAGCTACATAGCTGCTAAGTCGCTGATCAGCTCCACTGTCTGCCCCCTTGTTAGCTTTGAGGACTACGGAGACGCGAAGATGCAATACGCAAGTCAACATGACAGTTTGTCTTCCGACGAAGACTTTGAATTGTACGAAAAAGTCGAAGGTGTGTTGCCATCATATATACTAAAAATGGCTTTCTTCCACTCCATAGAGGAAAAAGCAAGGAAAGATGGAGTGGAAACCGTCTTTCGTGAATTCAGTCATTATCCTCAACGGTCAGAAAGCGCTTCTGATTTCGCACTGTGTGAAGAACCTGACCCAAAAATAGTGAAGGACATATTCATGAAATGTAATGATTGGCTTTCGAATCAGTTTGTTCCATCGTTCTTTAACCCACGACAAAATGTGATGGGGTCATCGATGCTGGAAGAAAATGGTGTTAAAGCGCAGATGTTTATAAAGTACATTTTGAAACTTTTGAACGAAAAGTGTTGAGTTTTTACGATTCCAACCCTTCGTAGCTGATCACTACAAGGAACTTGTCTTATGTTTGGTTAGTCCAAGTGACGTGAAAAAAAAATCCACAGAACAAGGACTTCGAAAGAACGAATCAAATTGATAGAATTCTAAGCACTCTAAGGGACGGAATTGCAGAAAGAAGCCAGTTTCTTTTTATTATGGTGGGATAATAGAATAATCATATGCTGTGGTTAATTGTAAAATAAAAAAGATTTTATTCATAATGTTTTATTAAACCTATGAATCCTGAAGTGCTCTTAGATACACATAGTGGAAAAAGAATTGTAAGGTAGTGATTAAACCGTACGCGCCTTGGTCCTCTACTGCAGTAAACGTATAGGGATTGTCTCACTCTACGAACTCTGTACAAATCAACTCTATCCAGTGCACCATCTGAACTCTTTCTGATGGCCATCATCACAGATTTTATTTCTAGATGTCGTTGTTCTTCTCCATTTGTTACAGAGGCTCTTAGCGAGCATTTATAACCCATAATGTAATGACGGAACAATAATATCATGACCTAAATAATATTACCTGACGAGCACATGGTTGCTGCCGCTAACGTAGTTACACTGAAATGGAATTCGTCCACGTTCTCTTCTTACATTATAAGAGGGCAACAATCTCTGAGAAAATGTAGTATACTCAAAATAACACGAAAGCAATAAAGGTTATTAAGGAAAATCAATTTTTCCTGATGCGAGCCTGCTGTTCTCGTGAGATGTTCTTTTAGTTTTTCTGAAGCCTCTTGCCTTCCTACATAACATCAAAATTTAAAAGAAATTTCTCAGCAGAATTTAGGAGATATTCTGTTTACTAACTTCAAACATGGTTTTCTTTTAATTAGGGATCTCTTTCGTTACCACAGTGACTGTATTGGTAGAACCTTCATGGGTTTTCAAATTGTCCAATCCTTAGTAGCAATATTTAAACTGAACTGATTGTTGAGTCATTAAACAATGTGAAAGGGAGTGGAGGAGCGCTGCTTGATGAGCCAAATCAGGGGTTTCAATATAAGGAAAGAAAATACATCAGGCCTGAAGGGTCTTGTCAACCTCTGGGGATCCGGAGCATACTCCCGGAAAAAACCTGAAATCCTACAATTGCAGAGATCTGTTTTCCTGCCATTTAGAGCACAAAATTGGCACTGTTCAGTTGCCTACGATAGTTCATTGTTTAATTAACTAAATCATAATTTGAAGCCAATTATTGGCCTTGTTTTCATCATCGATGGACAATTTTGTACAACCATTCTTTTTGCACTGATCATAACAATGCAGATGTCCACTTACTTCGACAACATAATTTCGTTATCAATCGATTTGCACAAAGACTGGTCTGCCAAGTACCAGAGGTTTCTGCAACATTTGTGCCTGAAATCCTTTTTTTGTAACCTCGGTGTCAAGTTGTAAGATGGACAGAACTTTCAAGTAACGGGTGCTGGGATCGGAGACTACTGTTTTCCTTTCTAGATAATATGTCAATTGCTATCGCCAACACGGAGAACGGAGATTTTCTAAGAGGGGGAATCGCTAAAATAGGGAATCTTTAAAAAGGTAAACTCTAACGGGGGAATCTCTGAAAAAGGTAATCTTTAAAAGGGGATTTCTCTAAAACATAAACCTTGTCGCAACAAAATATTCGCGGGGCAAATTTCAAGATTCGTTGCGCACTTCGCTGATCTACTTTTTCATAGCGAAAACGAACACGTGAAAGTTTTTCGCATCATTTGACTCTATATTTCTTTAAAATTTGAACTGAATTGGAACAGTACATGTTGGAGATGTCCTGCCAGTTTTTAACTCAGTTTCCAAACTGTCTCAATTTAACATTAGTTCATACAAAAGAACACAGGGAACTAGGAAGTAACAGGGTGGTTGTGTTCTAAAACAAACCCCTCGTTGCTAAGAGAGACGAGAAAGGAAGACCTGCAAAAGTTTGACCTCGAACGTGTTGGCACTGAGTGGCGGGAGAGTTTAATTTTTTTTATTCCTTTCTTGTATAAAAACTTCTGCTGTAACCAAGAGCAGGAAAAGTGCGATGTAGTTTGGAAAGGCACTAAGTAAAAAAGCAAGTATAGGGCTTGGCACCAGGTGCTCTATCTTCGCTTGCAATTTATTCTCTTAAATAGTCAATGACCCCCTCTTTTCTTTCCATGGCTAAATTTTGAGAAAAACAGAAACATATCTGTACGTTTTCGCCTTTTCTGCTCTCGTGTGACCGAAGTTTTCTTCGAATGTGGACGGACAAGGCTAATATGTGTTCTTTTTCAAGACCTATGTCAAGGAACGACATCAGCTGCAAAAGTTTACTTAGTATGACAACAAGATGACATGATGAAAACGTGTTTTATTCAAGATGATGAAAATGAAATACAAGAAAAAGCACATCTTAAAAAGGAAAACTAGAGGTCGACCCTATGGCGTTTCCCTAAATAAATATACTTAGTTGTGTTAAATTGAGTACGTTTACCTGATATAAATTTCACTGATATAACTTCTTTTGGTCTCTTTTACTGATCGTCTTAGATCGTCTTCTCTTTTATTTACATTTTTTCCCCCTAATTTAGGTATATACTGTCAGTTATATTCCCAATAAACATTATTAAAACTTAAAAAAAGTAACAAAAGCTTCTGAAAACGCATGGTCTTCAACGCGCCTTATTTCGAAAACAAGCACGGGGATTTATCATCCACCGAATATAATAAAGACCATGCTATAAAAGTTTCGAGTGGTTGCCAAACATGTTTCGGTTCCAGACCTCACACCAGATGATCAGGTATTAAAATTCAAAATGGTCATCACTCGACAGGTAAGATTATCTTATATTCGTCCTCTAATTTGACACAAGAGCCCCCCGCGTGACGAATAGTAGACTTTGGGCACCTCCTGTCGAGCGTGACACGAAACAACTCGAAATAGACCACTTTCGATATATTAAAATTCAGCGTGCCAGCGAGGCTTAGAGGACACAAACAAAGGAAATTGAATGACAATGTTTATTCATTTCTTTTGTTTGTGTCCTCTAGGCCTCACTATCAAGCTGAATTTTAATATATCGAAAGTGGCTCATTGGAATGATGGCCTTACAGGGGAGAGAGAGCTGCCTCTTCTCGCGCGTTCTTTCGCGTCAAATGTGATGGACTAAAAAAGAGAAGGCTGCTCGTACTTTAAAAGTAAAGCTACAAAAGTGATGCGCTCAGGTCACCTATTTAAATCTAGACAGAGGAAATTTCTATCTTGCCTTTTGTTGGAATAAGAATACCAGCTCAAAAGGGCATACTATCATTTTCCCTGTCTTGCCCGTGCGATTACTTCTATCAATTTCTTGCCAAATATGATCAGGCAAAGTTCGAAGAAAAACAACCTCTGGACTAGACAAAGATCTAAGTTTCTAAAGAAGCTGTTGGCCTGCGCGGTGGGCAAATGAAACACTCAGATATTTGTCAATAATAATAATAATAATAATAATTTCATTTATCTTTACCAACTTGAGTTGACAAAGATAAATCAAGGGCCGTAACGAAGTCCTGAAGCGGACGTTTTGAGTGTTAGCCCTTCGTCCGAGTAAATGAGGAAATTGTGGGTTAATCATGTGTTTATATTAAGCAATTACATCATTCGCTCTCGATTTCCATCGCGTGAAACTATCACGCACAGAAATTGAGAGCGAATAATCCAATTGTTTTGCTATAAATCTACTAGTCGTTGAAAACTTATCTAAGTTCACTTCACAGACACTCCGAAAACGCCAAGAAGCGGCCGTCGTTTTGTTAACAAGGGTACACTGCTACACTACTCACTATCTGTCACAGAACAGATAGTGAGTAGCGTAGCCAATCAAAGAACGGCATTCGTGATAGAACGCTAGTAGATTTATACTAAAGTAGAGTAGGTAGTTAAACTATGCACTGTTGAAGGAAGCATGGTAACTTTTAACTCATGGATGAATTATTTAAATAACAGCGTCAAACATTCAGCGTCTTCCATCCATTACAGGGTTACAATCTCCAGCTTTACAATCGCTTATAAGAGAAGTACACTTTTTGGCAATACATTTGTCATTAAACAAAAAGTAAGAAGAAACACTTGTGCTTGGGAGTGTTACTGAATCAAAATATATCCCATGACTTTGATGTGTTTGTCTCCATTATCTGCGTAGACTCTTGCTTCATTTCCACATGTGTTGTTGTCGTCGGAATCTCCTCCTGTTCCAAACCCGATTCTGGAATCATATGATTCACAGCCATCTTCGTTGTTACCAAGGATACCAATCCTTGCTTTAGCTAGATGACTAGAGGAACTCATGACGTTGAACCCTTCCTTGTTACAGCTGACCTGCAAAGAGGCCTCTGAACCAATCAGTGTCTTCCACGTATCACGGCCTAGTGAGGTGTCGCGGTATTGCCCGTCAGCGATCAGCGAGTGCAGAGAGTTGGCCGTTTTGTTGATGACAACGAAGCTGATACGTTGGCCGATCTTCATACCGAGACAGATCTTGGAGAAAGATGATCTCCAGTAGGTTGGTAACTTGACTTCCTGTGAATCAAACCCAGTCTTCCCTCCAGGAAAGTTGAATGCCTTCTTATTACTCCAGAAGACCTCGTCATAATGAAAAGTTCTCTGAAAAGGAATGGAAATAAATTATCATTGTTTAATCCAGACTGCTGATATATTTTCAAATTTAGTTACTGAATAGGCAAAGAGCTGACCAATAAAGCTAGTAACTGGTAATACACTCTCTAGAGCCGAAGTGGCCAACAAAGAGTTAGTTTGCACCAGTGTGAGTAGCTTGAATCAACCAGGAGCATGGTTATTCCCGATGTATTTTTTAGTTCAAGTTATCGCTCTTCCCTCATCAGTCCATTTCGTCAGTTTACCTTAAGAGTTTGCTGTGCAGCTGGGTGGAGAGCGGTACTGGCAGTGTAAGGTACAACACAGCATCGTTATCCAGACAAAACCTTGAGCCCATGCCACTTGATCCGCGGTTTAACACCCTTAATAATAGGCCATCGAACCTCCCAGGGCGCCCATACACAGCAAATGATAAGTAATGGTAATTGGAGTGATTGGAGAAAAAAACAGGAAGTAATCGCTCGAGAAATTTCAAAATCGGACGAGTGCGAAACGCGAGACCGAGTTGAAATTTCGAGCACGATTACTCCCTGAATTGTAGGACACGAAGTCTAGTTACTAATTAAACGTATTTGTCACAAATTGCGGAATTAAAAAAGTCTTTCGAGAACTTATTTTGAGCCAAAAAGTCAGTAGCGCTTTAAATAAGTTTTAAAAACTGTAGGGAACATTTACAGGAAGCTATTAAGGACGGTGCCTACAAATACAAAGGTTTTTGCGCCAAGTTAGGAACATGCAGAAAAAGTAGATCTTTGCAAGGGCTACTGGAATCCACAAAGAAAAATTGGGGCAGCCAGGCATTTTTTTCGAGATAATGAGCCTTGAATCTCAACAAAAATGCTGACATCAGCATTTTTCTAAAAAAAAAGAAGGAAAAGATATTTCTGCACAGATTTCCTTAGAATTCGCCAATACACACAGAAAAGGAAACACATTTATAAAGATCGTAAAACTTCATGGTAAATAGTAACATAAAAACCTTTTTTGGTATGTTTTTAATAACAAAATCGTTGCAACAGCGCTTTTGTCGTCTCTGACAGCCTTCCTCTGGTTCAGCTTAAATACAGTCTAAATGCCTTTTACTCACAACCAGAAACTAATCACGCGTCTAATAGGCTTGCCACTTCCATTTCATAACATAAAATGTAGGGGTAACCACGCGTTTTTTAAAGTTATTGATGTTTTTTGAAAATTTTTACGGTGTCCGTTACATTTTTTCCTGTCACCTCCCCAGTAAGTAAAACATTTGCGTATCTCACACTTGTTTTGCGCGCGCACTACGCCATCTGTAGGTACATGTTTACAGTTGGATTTCAGTAGAATTTTCGACAGTCAACAGCTAGCTTTTCAGCTAGAAGACGTTAACAGTTAGTGGTTAGCGATTTGCTGCTATTCTGGTGTTCCTGGTTTAAGTACAGGTTCATTAAACTTGATTTGTTCAGAGTAGGAAAATTTTGCTTTCATTTTTGTCGTGTACTTGGTAGCTAGTTGATTGCGTCAATGTCAATCCAGCGCGCGCATGGCGCTTAAACCATGCCTTGCGTGATGCGCAGAACGTGTGCGCACCAACAAAAGTAGGCACCGTTCTTAAGGGCCCATTAACCGATCTTTTCGAGCCGTTGCTAAGGAAAATTTAGTCTCATATAACCTCATCATTTTTAGTTAGTTCAGAGTTATTTCATGTGTTTCAACTTTTTCATGATCAGTAA
>Ga0126338_10003996_pt1 | contig 10430 bp, 2 predicted proteins | sample OrbCmetagenome_2_FD_92529 | JGI IMG/M metagenome (GOLD analysis project Ga0126338, IMG submission 92529) | Coral microbial communities from Petempiche,Puerto Morelos, Mexico - Orbicella C C metagenome | ecosystem: Host-associated > Invertebrates > Cnidaria > Coral | place: Petempiche,Puerto...
AAAAAAAAAGCCGATCAGCGAATTCAATATAAAGACGCTGATATGAATCGCTGGCCAGTACGTAAAATACGATTTACTATTAATACAAGTTAAGGTAAAAAGTCTAAAATAATCTGTACCTTATTCGATGGTTTATAGATAACAAATGATTGTACGCACGGGTGAGTTTGTAAGAAATAACTTAAATGCACACAGGTCAATCAAACAAGGGATTTTTTATCCCATGTTAACTATCTCCAAAAGCGGCGGTACAGTGGAACACAGATTACTATAGAGTAATACCGCTTCATATTTTGCTTGTTTCCTTGTCCTTATATGGTAAATTATCATTATAGGAATAGTATTTAATGAGCAAAATAAATGGAATAGAAGCTTATCTAGCGGCAATTTAGCCAATCCATCTTTCAGCTAAATACGAGATTTCTAACGAACGCACTGGATGTACACACGTTTCGATCACGCATATAATCAATATCGGAAACGAGCTAAATTTTGGCAGCAAAGATCTCAAATTTTTTGGGGATTATTTAATAAGATTCTATGAGTTTTACTGCTACCTTTAAACGGCAATTTTTTTTCTCAGCACATTGCAATAAAATAGACATCACATGCTCTTAATTTATTACCGACAATTACATGGCCCCTTTGATCAAAATTGATGCCGAGTTGTTCGAAGGCCTTTTAGCACTAACCCAATTAAAAGTTAACTGAAGTATTATTTTTTTCTTGTATAGAAACGTTTTCACTGCTTATGCTTTGTGTATTTTGAGATTATTCAAACTCAAAACTGAGGCAGGAAACCTCACCGAAAAGTACAAAATTCAAATTAAAAATCTCGCTGATCCTGGGTTAGCTTAATCGGGCTTCGAGCAACCCGGTCCTGGATCTTATCTCATAGCAGACGCAAATTAACAGATTGCCCACCAAAGGCATGTCCTATCCTAACTAAAAACATCCTTAGATTCGCTTTAGATAATTTTCTGGCAACATATCACGACTATTTCGATATCAACATAGAATATTTCATGCTCAACATAGACGTACAGCTCGGAAGGATTTTCACCCTTAATTTACTGAGGACAGACTGGTATAGCTAGGATCTGGCATAGAGAAGAGACTTGAATGGGGAGTTAAACGGTTAATATATGTGACCAGATATATGTTGCTTGGTTCATTATAACGAAAAGTCGACGTATCGGACTTATCTGAGAAAGGAGTGGTTGCTTGATAGTCTAGACACTTTATGCACTTTCTTGAAGATGAAAATACTTTGACGACTTTGGCGCTCTCTTACGGCAATGCATAGGATTGGAGTGGCTATAAAATTAACCCCCTGCAGTCAAATCGAGAGTATCCATTTAAATCGTGCAAGAGAAAGAGATGATGGACTATATCCCACCGATAGTTAATTTGATACCAAACATTTTCAGGCGAAAATCATAGCTTGAAGGTCTACAATAAACATGTAAGTCTAGAATAATTCGTATATTTTCTGAGAATCGACCGTGAGATATCTTTCAGATAAAAAATAGCAGTGATCCAATCCACGGAATTGTTATTAGAAAAATAAAATTTTCATTGTAGCAAAGAAGCAATTTGCCTTCGGTGGTGAAAATGCGATGGAATGCAAGATGACTAAAATGGCATTGCATGAAAGAATTCCCAGTATTTTTACCGGATAAGGAACTAAACAGTACGTTGACATCCATGATGTTACAAAAAAGTCCATTTCCGAGCTACATTTTTGGAGACGTTCATGATAACGACGGTGTTTTGTTTATTATTTTTTCGGTATCGGCTTTAATATGGAAACAGTTTGACATGTAAACTTCTGAAGTCAAGTCGTGAACTGAAGTGATCTGGTAAGTTCGAGGGAACTGGCAGTTACGTTGTTGTACATTCTCCTCTTCGGTCTTAGAGATTATTCAATTTTAATTGACATTTCTTACCTCAAATTGGGAAGAAACTCCTTGCTTTGCCGGCGACACTGTGGTTATAGATCACAGGCACAAGTCCTCCTAGAGGTTACGTAAAAATTGTAAGTGGCATTATTTTCACGGTCTTGTTACAAACGCTGTGAACTCTGTGAGCGCCAATCGAGTCACAATATAGTTTACAAATACGACTTTACGCCCTTAAGTTCAAATTTCATGGCCTTCTGTTCTAAAAGACTGTTTGGAAATAATTACTTCTTTTAATGTCAACAAAACAGGGGAATCAACAAAACGAATTGAAAATGAAGATAAAAGCAAGTCCAGTAACAAACACAACCAAACCTGAACATCATTATGTCACGTACATCGTTAATTTGTTCCGAATGTTCTAAGCGATCGAGCCAAGAAGCTTATAAAGGATTGCCAGTGGCCTAAGAGTCGCCTAAGGGTATTGATACTGAACGTGATGTAAAGTAGAACTGTTAAATTAACAGCATTTCAAGACATGGTCAATGAAATATGAAAAGTCGATGTCTAGCAGTTACACAATCGCTATGATACCTTTCCAAAAAAAATGTGCAAGTTAATTGCAAATTTCTGTCGTTTGTTAAATTGAAAATTATTGTTTCTTAAAATAGCGATAATCCAGAATGTCCGGCTTTTAATTTCTTTTGATATGTACGTGTTGAGTGATTACGTTAGTTATCGTTCTTCTACTCTAATTAACATAGCCACAAATTTGCAGATCTCGTATCAATGCCATCACAGTACCCGAAAAGTGTCCTAAATCAGAAGTCTTGTCTTAAGCACGTTTCCGGTTATTTGTACTGTTTATTACAATTACTTTATGTCATTCCCTTCCGTTTCCGTACGATCTTCTTTTTTTCGCATAAATCTGGCCAACATGTCTTGGAGCCATCCGTTTACTCTCAAGTGCCGAGCCAAAGTTCACTTTGTGAAATTGACCTGAAACAACACGCATCCTCTCAAAGGTAACTGTAGTGATAAGGTACAGTAGCAAGAAGCAAGGAGTTCATTTTGGCACCCTCAAGTAACATTGCAAAGATGCCAAGTTCACAAGTGGAAATCTGTTTTCCAATTCTGGCTATAAACTGAGACGACTGATCTCGGTCAATCCGATTTGTAGTCATGATTAATCTGTTCACAAAAACAGTAGCACAAAGATCATCGCTCCAATTGAAATTTTCTTCGCACTAACTAAAAGGATCAGTGAAGAGGATCGACCACAAAAGACGTTTAATAAATAGCAGAAATGTCAAATGCATGGAATTGCATGCCTTTAGAATATTGTCATTGGAGACTAAACCGCCTCTGGCAATGCATTGCAGTTATGCAATGGCATGCAAGCTCTGCTGTCATGTTCCCCTTCTATCTTTTGCTATAATCAAGTAGAAAACAGCTGAGAGAGTAACTAAGTACAGTAAATGTAAGAGCGGCGTCTGTCCGATTATCTATCTCTATACCAATATCTCTATAGTATCTCTATACTAGAAACGATGTTAACAGTACGCTGGCCATTTTTGGCATCCTCATTATTCCCAAAGTGGTGGTATGCGCTTTGTGTTGCGGGCTGTTGTTTACGTAATTTTTGTTATTATATCTGTTAGTATTTGGTTGAGTCTTATCTGAAGGACATGGTTGGTACATTAACTTCTGAAATCATTCTGGCAAGCTCCCGCGAAATGACTGACTAACGTTCATTCATCTATACATTCTCCCCTTTCCTCTTAGAAAGGTGACCAACTCAGGATTTAACTTCGTTGACTTTTCTTACCTTAAATTGGCCAGAACTTTTGATGCTCTCTTGCTATACCGGGGGTATAACCCTTAAGCAGAAGTGTTTCTCGAAGGTAAGTGAAAAATCTCAAGTGGCGTGGCTTTGTCCCGCTACTATGAAATCTGTTATCACACGACACAAGCCATTAATTTCTCTACACCTTGTACATGACATATCGCATTATTCAGTAAAAGGACACTTCAAGAAAACTATGCGTGGTATTGTTCTAAGTAGCGTTCTTTGTTGATATCATTGCAAAGAATGAAAATAGATAGTAGGAATGCGAACATTGCCGACCGAAAATAGATGTGTATCAATTTAGAAACAAATCTCGCACATACACTGCTACAAACATGGTAACACGGTAAGTACGCTTGTGAAGTCATTAGTAAAGGTGAATGGCAAAGCTATTAAAACGGTGTAAGAAATAACTTGACACATACACACTCAATGTAACATAGTAATAATGTGTTAGTCGTTAAATAAGCGCTATAGTATAACTCTATTTACAAAGAATGCACAACTGTAAGCAAGGCAATTGTGTAACAGCGTTTCTTAAGATAGCGATGACAAGCAGGACGCATGTTAGTTTTGATATCTTTTGGTCATGTACTTTTTAAAGCAGGAACTGGCTGGCCTTAATATCTCGAAACATAGACCGAAATTAAAATAATAATGACGCTTGTCGAGTTTCACGAAAATTTCGGGTATTACAGGTGGCAAAACTTTAAAGGCAAACATTTTGAGAAAACTGAATACTAACTTTCTTGAAGCGGAAGATCTCTTGATGACGTTAAGTCTTAAGCTTGCTGAAAAGAACAGGAAATTAAGGCTATAAAGTGATCATTTGCACTTTTAACGAAGGCAAAAGTTTGGCATAGAGCTTGCACTTGTGTGTTCTCCGTACGTACATGCACTTCGTAATGATCAGTTGTTACCTTCACTTACTAGTCTTTGGTTTTTTACTGACAGCCGTTGCTTAAAATGTTTACCTTTGGCTAGATGAGGACGAATACCATGATTAATTTTGAAGTAAATATGTCACGAAATTCCGAAAAGTCAGAATTAGCAGCTTTTGTCGCGAGTCAGTTATCGACATCTGTCTAATAAATTGAGACCTCTTTAAACGTCATCTAATCAAGATTAAAAAATTGTTAACAAATGATGACATTTTAAGTGCACCAGAATGTGTCCAAAATGGCCTCTTATTGTATTGCGAAAATTAAAATATGCCTCTCAAACGAAGCACGTTTCATAGTACATTACGACACAGACGTACACCGTCGTCTTTCAGATTTTCCATACTGATCAGATCATTTTAGCTAAATATTTTATCTCGCCCGATTGACAGGGCTTAATGTCAAATCAATTTTGAGTGGAAATTATTCTGACACAATTTGAACACTTCCTTTTGGAGAGGACTGCAAAGATAAAGATAAAATAAGAAGAAACGGGATAACATTCGGAAATCAGTTTGACGTCGCACGAAATTGTTTTTCAACTAAAGAGTGCGCTGAAACGCAATTTAATTTAGAGAGCTATATAGCTGCGTTAAATTTAATTTCAGAGATAGGCTCTTAGAGTATTTTAATTGGATCGAGATTTTGCCACCGAGACTTTTGGCAAGAGTTCAATGAAATGCAAAACTAACTTTCAAGAATTGTTCGTGACGAACATTATTATCAATTGTAGTGCATGTGGCTTAATCAAACAGGATACCAAATGTGTCTAAGACATTAAAGAGGAAAGGGTTAAGTCATCGTTTGTTTTTGAGCTTTGAAAAAAAAAGATAGTATATTTAAGTCTATAGATTGTTTAGAATATCCAGCAAAAAATGTCTTTGCTGAGTAGCTTTCTTGAAATAAGTGCTCTGCGCAGAATACATATTATTACGTTGGTGGGATCGGATTCATGAATAAGATGCTTTCATTTCATTGTGGTCTAAGCGACGGTTTCGAAATAACACACCTCTAGCTTCATGTGGCGATGTTGCTACCTGTGACCGAAACTTTTAAACTTGTAAATCTGCCTGTCTTAGATGACTTACATTTCCTCTAAGCCTTCTTGGGAAGCTCACTCAATTCAAGTTAATTCTTACCTTAACAGCTAAGCTGAGATTACAGTCTTACTCCTTGAGGAATCGTTTGCCCTCACACTGCAACTCTGTCAAAAACGGAATAATCGGGTCAGTCCAATTACCACACCTGTTCCGTCATCATGAAACGCTTTGAAAGCAATGCCGACCACAATCAACAAAACATTTTGCAGTTCTTTCCGGCTATTGTTTGGCATTCTTATTGTTCATTATAAATGACCACTCGAAGAGGGCGATACTTCAAACTATTGTCAGTAATGCTCATTGTTGAAACGTTTTTTTTTTTTTTTCAACGAAGAGCAGAAACGTGACCGTGGTTAAAATCGTTGAAATATAATAGTAGCAGTAAAAAAAACAGAGAATAAGGGCACTTGTGGCATAGCTCAAAATTTAGTTAATTAAATTACAAGGAAACTTTTTCTTTGCATTGACTGTACTTCTTTGAGATCTGTGATAATCATGCACCAGACAGATCTTTCTTTTAAAGAGACAGATATCTGGCAGTTATAACTGTAGCTGTATTTAACTTATGCATTTGCAAAAGACTATAATCTAAGAATATTCACAAGAACAAGTTCAGCCTGAAATCGGCAGAAAAGTAAGAATATTCTGCTTGGGCCTAAAAAGCAGTATTTGTAGATAAAAAAAGAGTGTAGGCTGGTGTAAATAGGGGCCTTGCTTGTGTTATGACTACTACTATATAGAAATTTAACAATATATGGACAGGTAGGTAGGTGAATTTAAATATCACAAGATAAAAAGCCTAGAAAATATGTGCATGAGGAGGTACTTAATGTAGCCGACCCCCGAATCAACGGATCACCTTACAGACTTATAGAGTGAATAATCGTATTGTTTTAGTAAAATTCTAACTAGTTTCCTTCAAACAATTATTTTCATTTGTATTTTCAACATTTTCCAGTAGTATTAAACTTCACGTTTAGGCGAAATCGCGGGCGGAATAAAATGATTTCCAATTAAAACTTCTATCTGTGCCGGTACACGCGTTCATGAATACGTTCATTGAACAAGGTAGAGTTTTTAATGCCAAGTTACAGGGAATTTTTATTTATTAGGTTTTGGGTAAATCATTATTTGATACAATTCTAAATTCTTCTTCAAAAGCTTTAGAGATACGAGAAAACGTAATCATGTTAAAGACGACTTCCAGGCACTACAAGCAAATGATGTTAGAATACTAGTAGTTTACTAATCAAATTGCAGCTTTTGCATCAGTCGAGAACACTGTTGGAATTCTATTACCGCAGTAAATCTTTATCGACAATATGTAACCTTACTGGGTAAAATCTGCCCGTTTTCAGTCTAAAAACGTCATGAAATATCTGCTCAGTTCAATGATTTTGAATGACCTTGGGATTGTCATTAATTCATAGAGGGACATATTTACAAGGTTCTGAGAAACTTAAGATGAAGAACACAAACACTGCCCCTTAGCCCCGAGAACTAGAGTTGCAGATTAACGAGTCAAAATTGGAATAGGGAGATTTCCTTCTTTCAATGTCATTAGCGACTTATAACCTCCGCATTTATTTCTGGAATAAAATGAAAATAGATACTTAGATACAAAGTACATTAATACTGTACATTAAGTAAAAAGGCAAAATAAACAGAATGAATGAATGAATGAAAGCCTGTATGCTAAACAAAATACAGCAAAACAGATGCTAGACAACAATTCGATATTTTTAAAGGACTGCATGTATTCAGACCATCTTCCTCGCTGTTGTTATAAAGGCCACGAAGAAAATTAATTATTGCTCTCTGCTCTGTCACAAAGAGTGTTAAATGTGAGCAAAACGAATGCAGGAAACAGAGTTGTTTAGTCTTTTCCCTCACCATTTGTAACTAATATCTCTCTTTGTATTTATAATACTGAGTAATGTAAATACTATTGAAGTTAAGTTGAGTAAGAACGATACATCCTAGCGGTTCGCAGACAGGTTTTTCCATATCAATTACTACTTTCTTTTGTCTGTAAACGTGCAGTTTAACTCACGAACACTTGATCAATATGATCCATTTTAAACGATCTTGCTAATCCTGAGGTGTTTTCTTCATCGGCATCTTTGAACAGTATAGAGAAACTTTAACGATTAAATAAGCTTCATCTGAAAGAAGCTTAGATTGTACTTAGTCTGCTTAGCGAATTGTCGGGTGAGCTCCCATTAACAGATTAGATTTCTGACCGAGTTCAAAATAGTTCAACTTCAAGCCGGCCCCTTTCAGATTTTAATGTTCTATTCAGCTGCAATCCTGTGATTGGCTTAGATGTGCATGTCTTGCTTGTTTAATGTAGGTAAAGATAGCCTACATGTACGTATGTTAGGCACGTGATTTGGCGACGAGACGACGACATGTATGGACTCGAATGGATCAAAACACTTGAAAGTTTTTTCAGGGATGAAATTCTCAATAATGCATGACTGGATTGCTTACAATATTGCACAAAGACAAAAACGGTTGATTAGTTCGGTCTGACAACGATTAAATTTATGGCTTAACTTTGTCGGGTGTTTATGTTGTATGATCTCCCAGTTAATGTACTTCTTTACTTTGAAATTGCCCGCTTGTCTAGATAAGCAGCTTAGAACACTCTCGGTTATTTAAGCACTTGCTAAGAAAAGAAAGCGCATTTGTTAATCCTATCTTCCTGTAAAGTTCTCAAACGTTGCTAAGTTCGCATTCAAAGTTGGTGGCCTCATGCTCGAAAGCGGATTTATTATACCTTTCAAGCTTTTTGAGTTAGTTACGCATCTCAGTTTAAGGCGATGAGCATACCACTTTAAGGGAAATCTAAAATGAAACCGGTATTTCTTTGTATGTCACTTAGGCTGCTTACGCTATCAAAGATCATTGTCTACCGAATACTGGTAGTCTTAAAAAGTAAAGACAGAATGTGTTGTTTTCTGGGTAAATAAATCTAACGAACGCATTTTGAGACACGTCCAACATTGAATTGATTCTATTGTACACTGTCTCAGTCGAGCAATATAGTTATCTCTTTCGTTTATAATTCGCTTAGCGTTGACGATACAGTTTGAATTAATTAATGTTTTCGTCGCTGATGGCTTGTTGTTTGCCGTTCGTCATGCCCTGAGCTATATTGTGGCTGTCGTCGCGAAAGAAGTTATCGATAAACGCCAAAAAAAATAGCAGTACCGTGAAGATGCTATCACTGCAAAAAATGTGTGTAGTTCGTTGTTTTGGGCGGCAATTTTCAATGACGCTTACTCTTTTTCTTTCAACCGCCAAAGCCTTATTTAACGCTGTAAAAACATTTAACTAGGTTGACATAAAATTATATCATTTCATGTCCAGGTAAAATATGAAACCTTATAACTACTAAACATTTCACAATTGCATAGTCCGCTATCTACAAAATTAAACAGTTTTACCTGCGTTTGATGGAGAGAGTCGTTTCTGCCGAGAACCAAATCTGCAACAAGTGGAAATCTTAATGCTGCCGCACTGCGAGTGAAACACAAAGAGTGTATTTTTTTTATCAGTCAACCGCTATTAAATCGTGGTTACGCCTTTTAAAGCTTCTGTGATGCCCCAGGGCAACACGCTTTGTCATTTCCCCCGGGGGGGTACTCCCTTATATGGGCTATATAGGTAAGTGCGGCCCCAAAGGGTATGGTTTTTCAGCCGTTTTGGTTATAAATAGGGTATCGGTTTTTGGTGATTTTGGCCATTTTGGTCATAAATAGGGCATAGTTTTTGCACTCTCTTCTTGAATTGGCTATGTTTCTTAGAAGAAGCTACTTTTTCATCATTATCGATAAGACCATCAACAAACGCCCTTCATAACTTATGTTTAGGACAACTTTGCCAGCCGCAACGGCCCGTTACGGCCGTAAATAGGTATCGAATTTTTGGCCAGGTCATAAATAGGGTAGCAAAAATGGCAGATTTTGGTCATAAATAGGGTAAGGGTTTTGGGAAGCGGGCCGCACACCCCCACTCAACTTTTCTGGGAGCACCCCCCGGGGTTATTTCGTGTTGTTAGATCGCGTGCATGCCAAAAGCGCCCGACAGTCTAGGTTATTCGGGTAACCACTGGGTCATGCCACGCTTTAGCAAGTTTTGCCGTCACAGTAAAGGGATAATTTTAGCTGTGTTCGTTTGACATGTACTCAACTCCCTCGCTCCCTCCCTCCACCCCTTCCCAAAAGTAAACCTAATAGGCGTCATTTCCTGCACACTATCATTGCACGAAAATGCGACCAAATCTTAATATAATCTCAAAAGATTGGAATAAAGTAACTGCTGAAATCCAATCTTAAGCACACTCTAACGATAATCGGTGAAGAAAACACTAAGTGACCCGTGTTAAATTCCTCAAGATTACGTTAACGAAAGTCTACAGAACTGATGATCGCGTTAACGAAAGTCTGAACGAAGAACTGAAGGATTATGGTCATAATTTGGCAAAAAAATGAGATAGTACTTTCCACTCTGAGGCGCTCGGTTTACATTCAGTCTGCCTGAAGTTCGTTCAATCTGACGACCAGCCCCCCCACCAAAAAAAAAAAAAAAAAAAAAAAAAAAAAAAAAAAAAAAAAAACAAAACAAGAAAAAA
>Ga0126338_10003997_pt1 | contig 10429 bp, 4 predicted proteins | sample OrbCmetagenome_2_FD_92529 | JGI IMG/M metagenome (GOLD analysis project Ga0126338, IMG submission 92529) | Coral microbial communities from Petempiche,Puerto Morelos, Mexico - Orbicella C C metagenome | ecosystem: Host-associated > Invertebrates > Cnidaria > Coral | place: Petempiche,Puerto...
AACAACTTGGCTTTTTCGTCAGTCAAGCTAGCAATCAGAACTCCTTTTGCTTTTAATTCTTCCTTTAGTTTTTCTGATTCAGCTTTCAGTAAGTCAACTTTGCTGTACAAGTCGTCTTCCCTAACCTCCCTTTCCTCACTGTCAAGTATTTTCTCCTTTTGAATCTCACTCAGATTCTTTTGTAGTGAAGAGTTCACGTTTCTCAGTTCTTTCAGTTTCTCTTCTAGCCTGCTGCATTTTTCCTGTAGCTGAGTCACGTTTTGTCGTTCCTCTTCTAAATCGGAGATAAATTGTTGAATTTTCTCATAACTGTAACTTCCTGAACTCCATAATTTTCTTTCTGCATCATGTTCTCTGTCCCTCTCATCTGCCGCTTCTATAAGAACATCCTAAAAAGAAAATAAACAAATACAACTGTCTGTCAATAACGTTACAGCAACTTACTATCAAAACGACTAGATAGGTAAATCTGTTGTTAGTAAATGAATTGGACGCAGTTCACATCTGGTTAGGGGAATCAGCTACACTAACGCTGAGTGAAGAGCAATGTTGTACAAGTCATTTCTACCAACTACGAAGGAAATGAGAAGAAGAGTCTCTTGAAAAGTTACAAAACCATTGCAACTGCGATAATACACTCGGCCCCAGTTTTTCAAAGGATGAATAACGCTGTCAATTAGATCAATCAATACCCAGAGGATAGCGTAATTTCTTTTGACAACACGTATTGACTGGATACTGTCATCGGATAGTATTTTATCCACCGAATTGCATTCTCCACACTTTGAACAACTGGGCCCTGTAGCGGTAGAATGGCTTCACTCACCTTTTCATGTTGAACCGTTTTGAGATCATGCCGCAGCTGTTGCACAGCCGATTCCATATCTTGTAGCTCGTCATTTTTTGCTGCCAGTTTATGCTCTAGATTCTCAATCTTCTTGCTGAATCTCTCTTCTTGCTGCAAGGCGAACTGCTTGGCTGCTTCAACAATTTCTCGTCTCTGATCTTCAAGGCTTTCACGATCTTGCTCTTGCTTTTCTGCTCTCAGAACTGCAAGCTGAGATAAGACATGAATGTGAATATAAACAAACACAGAATTTTGTATTTAGTAAGCGTGATAAGTCTTATTGCGGATGTCTTTGGTTTTCGATAAGAACCTTGCATTTTAATGTAAATTCATCTTTGCCAGTAATTCACTTAATTCACAAATTCTGAGTCTTGATTCTCGGGAAAATATTAAATCAAGACGTTGTATGCTTTGGTCTGATTTTGTGATCTTGTTCACTTCATCGTTTGGCATCACATCCGCGACTTGATCAGCCTTGAGCCCAGTTCTCCTTGGTATTCGGCCATACAGAGGATTGGAAAATGCTCTTAAATTATGGAATTCCATAACACTAAAAAACCCACCAGGCATTATATAGAGCATTTTTTGTAGGGATGAAAAACAAAGGAATAAGGCAACCTCCTAACCTCTCTTTTAGCTGCATTCAAAGCCTCCTTTAGGTTTTGCTGATCAGTTTCCTCATCTCTGTATCCTTCTAGAACTGTTTCAGATTTATTTTCTTTGCTCCACTCCAGCTGCTGGGTAACCTCTCCCAAGTGATGCCGCAACTCACGCTCAACCTCTTCTGCTGCAACATACTTAGCCTCAAGCCTGCTGACTTCAAGATTTGTCTTCTTTAAACACTCATCCTTCTCAAAGATCTCTTCGCCTTTCTGTACCAATTTGTACTTCAGTTCTTCACATTGGGATTCAAGTGCTCTTATTTTGGTTTGAAGATCCAGTTTCAAGTTAGCAGCTGAAGAAGCTCGCCTTTCTGTCTGTTGAAGTATCTCTGTGTGTTCTTGTTCCCTGGTATTGAGGTCTCTTTGCAACTCATCTAGTGTTCTTTTCAAACTGACGTTTTCTTCTGCAATCAATGACTCGGCATTTGCCGAACTATTCTTCAATGACGACAATATCTTTGTTTTCTCCTCTTCCCATTGCTTTTCTTGTTCTTGAAATGCGCGCATCACGGCTTCGTTGTTTGATTGTTCTCGGAGCAATGAATGCTTCAACTGCACGATTTGTTCCTGCAGATCACTTGATCCATCCTCTTTCTGCTGACATTGTTCATGCTTTGCCTTGAGAGTAACCAGTTCATCTGTCAGTGAACTGACTTGGCTCTTGAAAGACTCGAGCTTTTCAGTTTGCTCACTAAGATTTCTTTGAAGTTTTTCCACCTGAGAACATCTCGCCTTTAGCAGGTTCTGTAGCTTCTCTAACTCTTTGTCCTTCTGCAAATCAACAATTGTCACAATTATTAATGTCAACTTCCTATATTTCATAGTTAGTGCAGCTGATAACTTCTTTTGCTAATAGATTGTAAGTCTTTTTATGCTTTGTTTTCTACTTTGTTTTGTAATATTGCAATATGACTGCATTACTGCAACATACTACATGTACTTGCATGTTGTACAGTAAGTAGTCTGGTAGTGTAGTTTTTGTAGTATTGTAAATGTAGTGTAGTAATATTGTAAATCATTAATAAAATTAAAAACAACAACAACAACAACAACAACAAGTTCAGTGCAAATGAAGTTTTGAGTGAGGTTAACCGTAAATTCAAACACACAGCATTGTAGAAACACTGAACCGCACTTTTCAGCCACCTTGTAAATTATATATTTTCTATGAATAACTGTAAATTAAGTGTAAAATATTGCTGTAAATGTTTACAAGTTGTGCTGCATTGTGTCAAACCAGGAGGGCAAGTCAAACTACAGAAAATGCTAAGGATATACTTGTACAGATATACAAGTGATCTGAGATCATGAAATGAAAAAAAAAAAAATACAAATGAAGAGGTTCAAGTTCATTTATAATGCAAAATGTTGTTAATTCATCTTATAATAAATCTGTAGCTAAACGCACCACATGGGCAGCATATCAGAATCATAAGTGATGAACACATTGACTTTCCTCACCTCTCCTTTGTCCTCTTCATGTTTTCTCATGTCATCCACTGACTGTTTACTTGTCATTTCCAGTTCCATTCTAACAACACGCAACTCTTCCTCAAGTCTTCCCTTCTTGAGGGACACTTCTGCTAATTCATTGTTCTGCCTGGCTAGTCTCTCCTTCAAACTCTCTTTCACTCGTTTTAACTCTTCACAAGCATGTTCCAGTTCACTGTTTTGGGTAGACAACTGAGCCACCTCTGCAGTTTTCTTGTCCAACACTGAACACCATTCTTGCTTCTCTGACAAGAGGTCTGCAATTTTACTTTCTGCCTCCTGAACTTTTCCCTGACAGCAATCAATCTCTCTCTGTAACTTCTCCACCAAATTGTTGGCAAGCTGCTCTTTTTCTTTCACTTTTTCTCTCGTTTCGTCAAGCTCGGAATCTTTTAAGGCCATTGCCGAGGTATGCTGAGCTTCCATGTGACGTAAATCATCTTGAAGATCGGTCAACTCTTTCTTCGTGTCTTCTAAATCGGATTTCAGTTCGCCTTTGCTGGCCTCCAAAGACTGCACCTGATCCTGAAGAATACTGATCATCTTTTCACTTTCCTCTTTGATTCTCCCCATTACTTCTATCTCATCTTTGTCACTAACAAAGGACTGTAACTTTTTCTCAGCTTTACAGAGTTCTTCTTTTGCGTGCTTCAACATTTGTTCAACCTCATGCTTCTCGGTTTCCACACCTCTATACATTGCTTCACTTCTTTCCACTTGTCTTCTGAGTTCTGACATTTTGTCTTGACCGGTGCCGATCTCACGCCTTAACTCTTCTATCCTAGCTTCAAATTCTTCCTTTTGTTGATTCATCTGCTCAGATAGCTCGGCCTTCTCTTCGTTCACTTTTCGCATCCCATCTTCAACTTCTTTCAATGTCTTTTCAGCACGAGAAAGTTGGTGACGTGTTTCCAGTAGATGCTTCTGTGAGTCATCCAGTTTGTCAACCACATCTCTGTAATCCTGGCCTTTTAAGTCTGCCAGCTCACATGCTTTTTTACAGTCTTGCTGGTAAACTTTGCACTCCTGTTTTAAAGCTTCCATTGCTGCTTGGTAATCTCTGGACTTTTCAAGAAGTGACGATTTCTCCTCTTCAAGATCTTTACAAGCTCTTATCAACTCTTCCTCTCTCTTTTGCATCTGCTCTCTCAAGGCTTCATAAGACTCTTCCATCTTCGTTTTCTCTTGGTCTTTGGTGGCTGAAACATTTTCAAGGAGCACAACTGTCTCTTTTAGTCGTTCAATCTCCTCCCTACTTTTCTCAAGCTGCTCAAGTGCCGAAGAACAATCTTCAGATTTTTGTCGCAAGAATTTGCACTGTTCCAGGGCTTTAGATTCCCTATCTTCCTCCATTCGCTTAATACCTTCTTCATGTTTCAATTCAGCAGTTCTCAGCAGCTGTTCCAGCTCCAGTCTGTCACTTTGTGCTTTAGTGAGAGTCTTGTCCAGTACATCAAGTTGATTTTGGAGTTTAGACACTTTATCTTCATTTACAATCTTGTTCTCTTTTAGTTCTTGTATTTCACCCACTTGTTCTTCAAGTGTAACAAGTTTGTTATCCAGAATTTCCTGCACACTCTGTAGCTCCTCTGAAAGAGTACCACTTTTCTTGGTTTCGGCCAACAACTGAGCTTCCAAAGTCTGGATATTTTGCATAAGTTGTGACACATTCGTCTCCTTCTGTTCCTCATTTGACAGACTTGCAGTGAGTTGACTGGATAGAGCTGCAAGTTCACTTCTCAGGGAATCATTTAACTCTTCCTTTTCGGAAACCTTCTTCTTCAGTTCCAACATTGCTCCTTCCAAGAGTTCAACCTTTTTGTTTAGTGACTCAATAAAAGAATCCTTGTCCTCTAGATCCATCTGTAACATTTCCTTCTGTGTTTCTAATTGCCGTATGTCTTCACGCTGCTGACGAACCATGTTGTTTGCTTCTTCAAGTTGATTTTCTCTGTCTGAAAGCTTGCCGATAAGTTCTTCCTCTGAACACCCTTTTCTTTTCAACTCCATTTCTGTGTTTTCCAATTTTTCTGTCAAACTTGAAACTTCTACCTCAGCTAGATTCTCAGATGCTTCAATTTTACAACGGAGATCATTCAACTCTGATTCTTTACTATCGATGCACGCTTCTAAATGACTAAACATTTCTTGTAACTGTGAGAGTTGACTCTTTTGTGCTACATCTTGTTCTTTCAATTCAGCTAGTTCTTTTCCACTTCCTGCCTGTAACTCTTCAATCAGCTGGCATTTACCGGTCAGTTCTTCCTGATTGGTTTTTAGTACTTTAGATAACTGCTCCAGCTTGTTTTCCAAATCCGCATTTTTCTCCTGCAAGGTGGAGCTTAAGCAACTTCCTTCATCTAGTTTATTTGCGAGTCCTGCCTTTTCCTCTTCTGCTATTTTCAGCTTTTGAATCATGGCCATTATTTCTTGGTCTTTAACCTCAACAACAGCACTCACTTTTTCAAGTCTTTCTGACAGTGACACAACTTCTTCTTTGAGGGTTTCTGTTTTCAAGCAATGCGCATCTGATTCTGACTGCTGCTTGCTTCTCTCGACTTCTAACAACTCCAAACTTTCTTTCACTTGCTTTTCTTTGTGGTCAAGAGCTGTTGAACTCTGATCCAGTTTAATCAGCAATGCATCATTTTCTTCTTTCCCTTTGCGCACCTGATCACTAGATTCTGCTAGCGTCTCTTGAAGTTGGCAGACTTTTTCAGTTAGCTCCTGTACATTAGCTTCCAAAGCAATGGTTGTGAGTTGTTTGCTTTGAATAACAGACTCCTGCTGGCTACATTTCTCTTGTAACGAGGCAATTGTTTCTCCTTGAGAAGTGTTCTGGCTTTGTAACTCAGATATTTTCTCGCTGCTTTCATTTTTATAAAGTTCCTCTATCTCTTGGCTTTTCTCAGCTAGTTCTTCGTTCTTGCTTTTGAGAATGTTTGACAAATGTTCACTACTTTTTGCCATTTGAGCATTCTTTTCCTCCAGTAGCTTACATTGCACAGCAAGTTCATCCAGTTTTGAGCCCAAAGCTCTCTTTTCTTCTGTTGCAACTTCTAACTGTTCACACATTGATTCAACATCTTGGTCTTTCATTTCAACAACAAAGTTCAATTTTTCAATCTTTTCTCTCAGCAAAGCCAGTTCATTCTTCAAATCTCTCACTTCTTTCTGATAGCACTCAACAACCTGATGACTTTTAGCCTTCTCTTCTTCCAAACGTTCACGTATTTCTCTAAATTTCGCATCCTTATCTTCAATGACCACTTGTTGTTGTTCAAACTTCTGTTTCATGCTGTTCCGTTCTTCCTCCACACCCTTCATAGACTCTTCATTGCCTGCCACCACCTCTTGTAGTGTGCACATTTTGGAAGATAATTCCAATTGTAACGCCATTGTTCTGCCAAGTTCTTCATTCTTACTCTCTATGCAAGCCTCTAACTGAGCACACTTTTGTTCTAATGATGTGATCTTACTTTCTTGAGCTGAACACTTGCCTTCCAACTCTGTCATCTGTTGGTCACCAGAAGTTTCCATTTCCTTCAGCTTACAGGACTTCGTCAATAATTCTTCCTCCTTGCCTTGCAGCACACTTGATATCCTTTCCACATTGTTCTGGAGTTTGGCAATCGTTTCTGCCAGGACTGCATTCTTGTCATGGAGTTGTTGTGTCTCAGAACCGAGGGTTTCTTTTTCCTCCTGTGCAATTTGAAGTTGCTTTGTTATGCTCTGAACCTCTTGATCTTTCATGTCAATAGCTGCAGCACTTTGCTCCATGTTGTTCTGAAGGTCTGAAATCTTCTGTGTCAGTTGTACATTCTCGTCATGGAGTGCCTGTGACTCTACACTCAAATCTTGTTTCTCCTTGTCTACATTTTGAAGCTGCTTTCTTAAGTTCTCAAGCTCTTGATCTTTCATCTCGATGGCCAGAGCACTTTGCTTGAATTTCTCTGTTACACAAGCAGCTTCTCTCGTGATGGTTTCTAGTTCTGTAAGTGTTGTCTCATGAACTGATTGTCCATTTGTTTTTAAGTCCAGAAGACTGTCAGAAACGTCTTTCAATTCTCTTTCCTTATTTTCAAGGGCTGTTGTTTTGTACTGGAAATTTTCTGCTAGTGCTGCCTTCTCTTTCTCCATTCCTTCAATCAGCTCTCCTTTTGATGCAAGCTCATCTTGGAGATTAAGCAGCTCACTAGTTAGCTGATGTGTCTTTTCTACTGCACTGCTAACCTCATTATTTTTGTTTTCAATACATACTTCTAACTGAGAGCACTTCTCCTGTAACGAAGACACTTGGCCTTCTAGTAGAGTACATTGTTCCTTAATCCTTCCTTCACCCTCAGCCTTAGCTTTCTCAAGGGTAGTTATAATCTTTGATTGGTTCAACAGCTCTTCATCCTTTGTTTTGATAACTTCCGTTGCTTTCTCCAGTTGAGTGGTCTTCTCTGTAACTTGATCCTCCAATTTGAAATTAGTGTTACAAAGTTCATCAAGCATGGAGCTTAACTCTATTCTCTCTGCTTCTGCAGTTTCGAACTGAGTTGTGATGGTCTTTAACTCCTCTGTTTTACTCTCTGCAACAGTACTTACTTGTTTAAGTCTTTCCTTCAAGCTTGCCTCTTCTCTCTTAAGTTGCTCTAATTCTAGATCATTCTGTTCTAGAACAGACTGATGTTTAGATTGCAGTTGTCTAAGATTCTTGGAAACTTCGTCTAACTCTGCTTTGGTGGTAGTCAGAACATCAGACATTTGTTTGTGATCAATAATCAACTTTGCATTTTCGTTTCCAGTTTCCTTAGCCAGTTCCTCCTGTGATGCAAGACGCTGCTGAAGTAATGCCAGTTCTTCACTGCAGCTCTTCGATTCTTGTTTGACTGCTGACAACTCTACCTCCCTGTTCTGAAGTAATGTTTCCAAGTTTGCTTTGTTTTCTTGCAAGAACACAATCTCATTCCGGGTTGCAATGGACTGTTCATTTATCTCGGCAAGTTTCTTCTCAGTAACACCTTGAATCTCGTTAAGCTCTTTCACTAATGATGCAATTTCTTCATCCTTGCTCGTAATAAGTTTGAGATCTTCATCTTTTTGTACTTTAAGGAAACTGTGAACTTTCTCTAATTCATTCAGTTTTGCTAGAGTCTCTGTATTTTGCTGCTTCAACTCACATAAAACTTTCTCCTTTGATTCTAACTCAACTGAGATTTCCTGAATATGAACCTCTTTCCTCTTCAACATTTCTTTACTGTTTGTCAAATTTTCTTCATATGTTTGCAGAGAATTTTGTAGTTCCTGACACTGCGATTCGACATTTCCTAGTGTTGTAGACAGTTTTTGCATCTCAGTTTCTTTTTCTGTGCATTTAGCCATAGATGCATCCAATTTCACGTTGGCAGACTCTAATACTTCTTTCAGTCTCTCGGTTTCTGTTGTTCTGTCAGCATATAATTGTTCTAGCTCTTCCTTCTTCTTTTCTGCTTCTTCTTCTCGACGTTTTTGTTCTTTCAACCATCCCTCTTTTTCTTGCATCATGAAGCTGACAGAGCTTTCTTTTTCCTTCAGAACTGTCTCAGTGCGACTCAGTCTTTGTTGAAGCTCACGCACGTGCTTCTGAGATGATTCTAGCTTATCAACCAAGTCAGTGGTCTCGGCAGACTTCATATCAGCTAGCTCACAAGCTTTCTTGTAGTCATGTTGCATAGCTTTGGAGTCATTCTTCATTGCTTCAAGGGTGCTCTGTAAAGATCTTTCTTTTTCCTCCCAAACAGTCTTCTCCTTGGCCCATTCCACCTTGCTATTGGCCAAATCTATCTCTGCTGCTTCCAGCTTCCCACACAACATCTTGTAGGAGTCTTCACTATACTGGCTTTCTTTCTCCTTGCCAGCAACAACATTCTCCAAGTAAACCACTCTTTCCTTTAGCTTCACGACTTCTTGTCGTTCAAGTTCAAGCTCCTTTACAGCTGTGGTAGCTTCATCTGAGATTTTCTGCAGTGTTTTCTGGTTTTCTGCTTCCATGTCAGCTTTCTGTTTCTTTAACAGAGAAATCCCATCCATTGCTGATGCTAGTTTTTTGTTGTCTTCACCCTGAGCCTCCCGAATTTCGTTCTCTTTGAAACTCAGTTCTTTCTCCTTTTCTTGAATGGTGTGATTCAGCTCTTCTATGCTTCTGTTTAAATGAGTAATTTTCATCTCTTTTTCCCTTAGAATCACTTTGGTTTCATCTAATTCCTGCTTTATCTTGACATATTCTTCCTGCTGCTCTTTTACTTTTTGCTGTAATTCCATGAACCTGTTATCATGATGAGTGCTCTGTTGGTTACTTCTGTTTTCTGCTTCACTCAGGCTTGCTTTCAACCTAACAATGTCGTGTTCTTTTGCTTCTATCATCTTCTGACTGTTGTCAAACTTATTCTGCAGAGTACTGGACGCCTTCTCCAGATCGGCACACTGTTTTTCCAATGCATAAATGGCCTGCGACTGGGAAAGCAGCTCTTGTCTGTTGAGAAATCAACAACACCTATTATACATTGTACAAATCTGAGAAGATTCCAGATGATGCTTCCTGGCCATCCCAGAAGCTACACTCTACCAACTTGTAAAACACAACATACAGTATATAATACATGTATATAGATTTAGCCAAGTCTAAAAGCGGAGCTCCGGGGCCGGGTTGTTCAAAGCCCAATTAAGCTAGCCCATACATGTATCTCAATTCATATTCTCGATGGTCAATTGGGAGTTTCTAGAATGTTTTCAGCAGGAGGGCAACTGGTTTTCACAGGCAGGCAAAACTCTTCTAAACTTGATTTCTTTATAAGAGAAACTTTTTCTAGATGATCAAAACTGACAGGCAAGGTCATCCCTACAGCTGATCAAAATGTCCAGTGCCCAGCTCTTAATGAAACCTCAGGTCAATTGTCTTCCAAGTTGCTGAGGTAAAGGTAAAGTCTGCATGGGAGCCACGTGGCTCATCAGGCCAGTGCTTATCTCCAGTTTCTGTAGCATGAGGCAACTAGGAGTATTTCTACTCCCCCTCGATTGGATGCTAGTCAATCGCAGGGGGGTTACCCTCCGGCAACAAATTTGCCAGTACCCATTTACACACCTGGGTGGAGAGAGGCACTGTGAGAGTTAAGTGTCTTGCCCAGGAACACAACACAATGTCCCTGGCCAGGGCTCAAACCCAGACCGCTTGATCCAAGGTCGAGCACACTAACCATGAGGCCACTGCGCCTCCTGAGCTGAAGTAAAATTATTGCACTATACATGTAACAGTGAATCTACAATCATGTAAAATCCCTGTTAACAAAGTGCTGGGCTTCTCTTTAATAGTACTGTAGTACATGCAAATTAAATTATAAATCAAACCAAACCTGTGTTCTTTATCTTTTTCCTTTAATTTCTCATCCATTCCTTTGATAACAGC
>Ga0126338_10003999_pt1 | contig 10427 bp, 8 predicted proteins | sample OrbCmetagenome_2_FD_92529 | JGI IMG/M metagenome (GOLD analysis project Ga0126338, IMG submission 92529) | Coral microbial communities from Petempiche,Puerto Morelos, Mexico - Orbicella C C metagenome | ecosystem: Host-associated > Invertebrates > Cnidaria > Coral | place: Petempiche,Puerto...
ACCAAAAAGAGCATTTGTTGTTTGATGAAAATCCTTAATCGAGGTATTTGAAGTTTCTTTTATGACAACGAAACGACTTTTGTGGCATGCCACTGATAAAGATATGCACAACTAAACCCGGCATGTGTTGCTTTGGCCTCCTTGTTTTGCATGAGAATTCAATATTCAATTTACTAACCTGGAAAGGAGACTCATCGTCCTTATCGCGAGCACTGAAGTCAAATGACAGAAAGATGTCGACGTCTCGCTGAGGTCTCAAAAGCAGAGGGTACGGAGAGTTGAACACGAGCCCGCTATCCACTAAATAGATGCGCTTGGCCTTCAGAGCTAGCTGGTCAACGGTTTCAGAAACCTCTTCTGCTTCTGTACAGAAGACAATGAAAAGAAAACACACTCATGAAAATTTTAAAAACTTCTCCGGTTTTCTGCCTCCACGTGTTTTTTGTGGAAAGTACAGGGAAATTAAAAGAGCTACGATAATTTTCAACTGTTAATTCAGTGATTTTGGCAGAGAAAACAGCAGTTTGCTCTAACAATCTCGTCGCCGTGATTTTTTCACGCGTTTAAATCCAAGATGGTGGCATCTTGGAATTGAGAGCTGGATGGACCCTAGCAGTGACATGGATACTGTACATGATCTGAAGATTTAACTAGTTAAAAACTAGTTATGAAAAATACACAAAAAAACCCAGTAAACTCAAAAAATTCAATTGGAGAACCGTCCCTTAAAACGCGAAATAGAGAAAGCTGAAAATGTTAGTAAACAAAGTCAATGTCTCACCCTTGGGGATTGGTGCAGTCAATAGTTGCAGACCGCGTAAGAAATTGTGCACCAGGCCTGCTCGTCCATCGCGTGATTTCAGGAATGAAACTTTTTCCATGAAACTCTCCATTAAGTTGGTGAGGAAGCTGTGATCTCCACATTCATTATCATGTGCCGCTGCTTCCTCCTTGGTTTCCTCTCCGTCTGTAGCATCCATGTCTTCTTCCTCATCGCTGAATTCATCATCATCCTCGGGTCTTACATTCTCCGAATTAATCATACCATCTAGGGGATGGAAGGTAGAAGGGTTAAGTCCGCATATGAGCTAAGTGGCTCATCAGGCCGGAGCTTATCCCGGTTTCAGTAGCATGAAGCGACTAGGAGTATTTCTACTCCCCCCTGGATGGGATGCTAGTTCATCGCAGGGTTACCCACAGCATTAAATTCGCCGGTACCCATTTATACGCCTGGGTGGAGAAAGGCAACGTGAGAGTAAAGTGTCTTGCCCAAGAACACAACACAATGTCCCCGACCAGGGCTCGAACCCGGACCGCTCGCTCCGGAGTCCAGCACACTAACCATGAGGCCACCGCACCTCCCAAGGGGATGGAAGGTAGCAGGCAGAAATTAGCCTTCGTCTTTCACCATAACGAAGTTCACACACGAGGAAACATCTCAGGTAGATTTCAGGCCAGGACTATGCTTAAAAAAAATAACAAAGGGTCGGTGTCGGTATCTTGTTGTTTCTCTCAGTGCACCCCTAAGAGATGACTTGAAGCAGAAAAAAAGTTTTTCCTGCTTGAAGACCCGAAGTGGTACCAAAAACTGCAGTTTGAGTCACACCGAAAGCGAGAGGAAGAGCAACCCCAGCCCCTTTTCAATGTGAGTTCCTGTTCATTTGTATCACTTACGTAACTCTCCTCTCAGATCACCAGTGTTGCGCATGCTCTTGATGGTGTCGTCAGGTGGTTTGCCCTCGTGAAGAACTCGCTGAAGCAAAATGGTGAAAGCGCTGCCCCAAATACCTGTGGATACAGACGATTGTGTCAAATGAAAAAAAAAAAAAAAGCTGCGCAACGAATTCTAAAATTACTTGGAAAGATATTTCAGAAGGATCCAATAATACGGTAGTTTAATTTCTTTTAAACAATAAGACCACGAGCCCCGGATTTCCTTTGTGCGAATTAATCGTTAGTAAGTTGGATCCCAGTTGAATATCGCTCATAGAGATCAGCTGTTTAGGGAAGAGCCGTTTTAGCAAATACTGTGAAAGACAGCGGTTGCAAACCTACAATTTAAGGTAACTTGGGAGCTTTATTTTTGCAATGATGCCAAAAAATTTTAGAAACTCGATTTAACCAATCTGAGGAAACAGTTTCAACCAGTCGGAGGCAAAGCCAAAACAAATAGTGACTTGGCTCTACGCTCGTCTGCTTCAGTTTGAGGTCTGATTGTTCATAATTATCAAATGGGTTTTTTTGAAGCCGGTCGTAAGTATACCTGACCTTTCACGAGAGTGCCGTTAAGAGAGCTCTCGCAGTATTTAATTTCAGCGGCAATTACCATTCAATTTCAGTTTAGACGGGGCAGCACTTAACACTGTCCAAACGGCTTTGGTGATTTATTGAGCATGCGCTTTTCGTAATATGCGATGCTTTTCAAGGAACTTCTATTATTACTCGCTCCACTGATAGCTGTGTGTTACTGACCTTGTAGGTAATGCAGAGGAGGTTCAGGATAGGGTGTCAGCAGCTTGCCGCAGAAAAACTTGCTTCCAAAATGTTCCGTCTTCATGAAAGTGCCATATTTTGCCATTCCTATTTCATAAGGGCTAAACTCGAGCCATTCTGCCAAAGGAGAAACAAATGTATCAACAAAATTAAAATTTATTTATTTATTTAAACAATTTGCCAAAGGTAGGCGAGACGCAAAAAGACATTTCGTCCCCTACAAGGTGTGTCACCCTTACTCAACCCACAAATTATAAAAACAAAATAATGGCCACCCCTCAAAGAAACCCCTAAGAAAACAATATATTAAGTGAATAATTGCACTTGAAAAGAAAAAAGTTAAAAGTATAATACATATCAAAAAAAACTAGTACAACGACTCTTAATTATAAATTCCACTAATTACAGTGGGAGAAACACACATGCACATACACGCACACACACAAAAACAAGTCAAGATTATTTCTCAAACTCATTACTAATTCATCAAGGTAAAATAAAGCTAAAGAAAACCACAACCGTGAAGTAGGTTTGGATACCCAGTCTTAATTAGCATAGATGTTGACGATTTTACTTCTCCATTTACTCCTTAGTTTTTCACTCGAGACAGTGTTTCATCAGCTCTCCAAACACGTCGAATTTCGTCGAAAATACTCCGTTGCGCGTCGTATTTTAAACTATCTTCTCAGTGTTTGGATATCCCGATGAAACACTGTCTCTCTTGTTTTTATATTATATCAACAGGAACATCTGCGCGGCTTTCAGAATCTAGGTAGTCCAGCGCCGTGAACATTCCCCCGAGGAATTGGACTGGACTTGTGTTGATCATATGGAGCCGACTTTCTTTATCTTCGTTTGCCATTATTATGAAAAATTATTCATCAAACAGAAAGAAAGAGAGAAACAAAAAGGACGAAAAAAGCAGCTGAAGGCAGAAAGTTATCAAAAAGATATTGGTGAGATCTGAAATGTTTTAAAGTAATACATTATAACCTGAGTAATAAAGCGAGTCTGATGGGCAAACCACTGGAGCTTGTCCGCAGCATGAAACGACTACTCCATGGTGCAGAGTACGTTCGACCCTAATAACGGCTGCGAACAAGACCAGGTGGATAGAGCACACAAGGACAAAACCACATGACGTCATTCTTAACCAGAGTCGAACCAATTTCGTCCCAGGGTCTTGTCGAGTCCTCGACGATTTTCAACATGGCAGTTCTTCATTTTGAAAAGTGGAGAAGACTCTCGGGACGATTTTGAGCTCGAGCCTATCCAACGCACCGACCATATAAAGGCCACTAGGTCTGCCACACAAAGAAGATAAAAGTTTAACGAACTTTGTACTCAGCTTACCACAGTAGGTGAGAGCAGAAACATCCTTTTTCACGTGGACACAAGTGTAAAGTGGAAGGGGAACCATGGCGTCTTTCACAGTGTGGCGTTGTTCGCTCAATTTTGAGGTAATCTTCCGCTACGAGAGAAAAACACAGAAGATATTAGTGATTATTCTTGGCATACTTGGAACTCGGTGGCAATCAAGTGAGTTACTGGCAGATTACAGAGAGGTTGAGCTTGAAACAGGACAAGAAATTGATGACGATCGATCTTTCCCTGATTTGAAAGTTCGGTCAGATGAAATATAGCTGATAAAATTTTTAGATCTCTCTGAGAAACTTAAAGGAATTTCTCTTCAATGTTTTATCGCATGTTCCCTACTGCCATGTTAAAATGATAACAAATTCCTGGATTTTTTCAAGCTCGTCGTTGATTAGTCTCACGGGTTTTCCTATTCTTCCATCACCGTTCCCTTCTGGCTCGTTGTTACCTCTTTGAAGTTTGCTACATTTCAGAAAGGTCATTTTTACACCACTAAAAGTTGAATCAACATTTTGTGGTGAAAGGCTTAAAGTATCGGAATTGAATACCGAGTCAGCCTGGGGACAAGGTTTGTTTCGTTGAGTGTGATCTGGGTTCTAGTAAACTTACGTCTTTCAAAATGGTCTGTCCGACCAGATAACCGAAAAAATCCGTGAAACTGACAGGCTGTCCGCGTGACCTCTTACGTAGAATAATGCTCATGTGATTGTACAGCCATGATGGGGTTAGTAACAGCCACATCCAGTTGTCCTTGATGTTTTCTCTCAAATCTTGCTCGATTTGACGCGGATGCACATTCGGCCAGTCAGGATGGGAATATAAGGTGGAGAGATACCTGAAATGCGTCAAACACCAGTGGTTAATTCCTGTCTTCTGGCTAGCTATCTTATGAATGGAAGAGAAGGGGGAACTGAACCTTTTGGTTCCCGTACCTTTTACCCCTGGCACGCCACTTTTTAGTCAATCTCTGTGCTGCTTGTATTGCAAAATGTTTAGAAATGTTACGAAATTTTCCCTATTTCTCCTCCGTTCCCGCAACCTTGGAAATCAGGCTTCTGCCCTTTTCTCTCTTTTTACAACAATTCAAGTGGTGGACGGGATATACGGGGAAGGTCCTAAACATTTTCAGACGAAACCTGGTGGGTTGTGGAAGGACGACAAATGGTCGCTTGGCAGGGGAAGACGGGAAGGGGAAGGTTCCATTGAAGGCTTCAAACCCAGCCTTGCTTCATTGTTATTCGGATCCAGACCATATCAAGACACTGAATCTATTCATTTCGTGCGCTGATTAAAGCAAGACTCCTAATTAGCGAGTATATTCTCGAGAAGCATGCAACCCAGGTTTCATGATTTGAATTGTTTCCAGAATACTTTCAGATCTTTGCGTCTGTTTTCGCCCTCTCCTCCGCCCTTAAACCCTGCCCCCCTCCCCGGCCCCTTTCTGCCCCCCAATCTCGTCTTAATAGGGTTAATCGAAGTCAATAATATAGTTAATAGACTCTGGGTCAATATATTAACTTGTACAAAAATGCCAAAAAAATCCTGACCCAAACAATACAGTTTAAAGTGACGTACCACGCTGATCCTGACAGTCCAGAAGTGTACATGGCACAATCTAACACATCCATGTCCTTGAGAGCGCAGAAAACGCCACTGAGAGAAACCATAGCCCGAAATCCGCCCCCAGAACCAAGAACAGCAACCGATGGCACCTAATTCAAATCGAGTCGAGAAAAAGTCTAATTTTAAAGTCATGTTGAGTTTGTTTAGACTTTTGAGACTTTCTCCGCTTATACGAGAACATAGTTCGTTTTATAACACGCATACATTTGCTTAGATATTAACGACTATCCAAATGAATTTGAAGAAAACGGTGATTTAAATTCGCCACAAGTATTGCAAACTAATGCAGTGAAAAGAAAGTTCTGAATTAGTCTTTGAACTTGTATCTTAGAACCGCTAATCACAAAAAATTAATTAATAGAATTACTTGAAAGATAATTCTATGGAATTTTCCCTTCTTTCGCTGTTCGTTTGAATTCTTTTCCAGACAAGAGACTGAGCCCGCGGTAATGGGCATACACGTTGCTAAGTAACCGATGACGTAATCCTAATGGCGCAAAACCAACACGATACATTTTGGTATGCTTGCGCTCTTTTCTTTGATCAGCCAATTAGAATTCGTAAACTCTTCTGTTTTATTCATTATTGCAAGCTATTAGTACATATTAAATATCTGTAACTCTGTATGTAAAGAATAACTCCTCTCGTCAATACACTGTATTACCCAATTACTTTTCACTAAATCTATATGTATAATTAGTTTTTTTTTTTGCACGTGCGTGTGTGTGTGCTTTGTGTGCTGTTGCAAGTGTCTCTTTCTCTACCTCGTCAAGAGTCCTGGGCCCTCGTTCTCCCAGGAGCTTCTGCATGGCCTTAAAAACAACATGTTTTCTTTTTTGGCGAAAGTCGTTTTCCTCCTCACATAGATCCATGCTGTACCTCATGTCAGTGGGTGTGGAACTGATAAAAAAAATAGTTTTGACTATTTTACATAGGAGAAACGATTTAGGATTTTCGTAATCTTTACGAGAGATTTCAATTTTTAACTTGGCTTTGTACCTGAGGCTTATAAAAAAAAAAAGAATTGATGCGCGCTAAAAGGCCTCCTTAAAAATGCCACTTAGACCTGAGTACTATGTTAAAGTTCTTTAGTTACCAATTAGAGTGAAATAAACTAACTCTTTTCACCTTGTTTCAACTTTCAACTCCACGTCAACCTCTGAAGTCTAAAAAAAGTAACAAATATCTCAGAGATAGAAACACGTTCCTTGGCTTCCCGTCACGCTGCGTTGCGTTACAAGGTTTGTGTTACAGAGCAGGCAAGATTCACACTATACCTGGCGGAAAACAAAGGTTTTGCGATAAACTTTGTTCAGCTCCAAACTAGTAAGGTCGAATGTCTTGGTTTCCACCAAGTCGTCACTGAACGTGTCTGACTCCATCAGAGTAATTTCTGGAGAATTTAAAAAGAAAGACAATAATAACAACAACAACAACAACAACAACAAAGACAGTTAAACAAAGGGAACACTCAATCTCTTGGCCAAGGCTTTCGTTATCTTTGACCAATTGTCGAGAAAGTAGTTTCTAGATCCCAGTGGCCACAACTGAATTAAAATTGAATTGAATTGACAATGTTACAAAACTTAGTGAGTAAAGGACAGTGTTTTATTTGGCCTGTGAGGAAACTTTCTACACGTCACGGTTTCCTACGGGAAACGTGGGTTTTTGAAGCTTCTTTCCTGATTCAGAACGTCAGTTGTAGTGTATAGAGTTATGGATTTTTACTGTTAAGAACGTGCTGCATAAGGGCAATTTAAGACCGTAATAGAAAGCGCAATGGTAGATGGCAAAAAAGCACAGTATTCAAAGGAAGGAGTTCATAACATGAACCGTTTCCCGAAGTCGCTTCCAACGTCAATCTCATAGCATGTAACGAACTCAAGTGGCACTCTCACCTAAATTGTTTGTCATATCTGGGTCAAGGTAAAAGTGGAACACTTCCTCCCAGATAGGGTTGGCAGAGTTGTTGCGTACTTTGGTTTTACGCTTGCCATTTGGTGCCGTCTTGATGTACAGCTTTACATATGGATCCGGCGTGTCAACTGGAAAAGAAAGCGACAGAACAGTTTGGCAAAGGTAGCGCAGGATGATGTATAGAACTAACAATCTCATCAAAAAAGCAGGTGCACGTATCGCCATATAACAGAAGCTTACCACCTTGAAAAGGTGATGAGCTTCTGCACTGATACAATAATAGCCACCATAAAAAGATAAAAACTATGAAGTAGTTGAAATTACTTTTGAACACTTGGGTGGTGAGTAGAGGGGTGGGAGGGGGTTTGAAAAGACTAATTATCTAATGTCAGGGATGCTAGTCGTACCGCTAAACCGTTAAAAATCGCACATTAATACCGCTCAGAGTGTTAAAATTCAAGTGCTGTTACAGACCATGGTACTTTTAAGAGTGTGTTTTCAGAGTAAGCTACATAAACGAGAACAAAACTGTGAAAAAATGATTATGGTCTGGATTGTGTCTCTTCGTTGGCCATAGACATTATAGAAGTTATTCCCATCTTGTTCAATAGGTGCGCTCCTGTACCTCGCGCTTTTCGTACTTCACTTTTCGCTTTCTGAGCACGACTTGTGAGCAAGTTCTACGATGGCCAGTGTCACTTACATTATAACTCAGCAACAAAAGTGTACTTTGGTGAGACGAAATTACGGGAACCCCCCTCCCAAGGCACAGTCTCTCGGGTGGAAAGGATCGCGGGCGCACCGAAACACCCACGGCTGGAGAGTGAGCCTTTGTTATTATAAACATTTGTTATTGTTGTTTGTTACGTTCGTTTGTTATACTTGTGTTCAATTATAGCTGATTATATTCTCTACAGTGGCAGGATCTGCTGCTTCTGTTTTGTTACGGCAATCATTGCAAATTTACGCTTGTTCCTTGCATAGCCTTTTTAGGTTTCTTAGGAGCATTTTTTAGACTGATTCTCGACGAGTAACCTTCTTCTCTTCTACGCGTTTAATATACTTACTCCAATCAGCAAACGAACCCAGGGTGATGTTCCGACCACGCAGCACTTTAATTTCGAGCAACAAACATGGTCGAAAGGATGCCTAGAAACCAACAGACACCTCACAATAAGGATAAGATAAAAAGCATTCTCACAACGAAAACCATGGATATAAGTGTCAGTTAACATTGTATAACTATGTATTAATCTTGTTAACCAAGCCTGCTCGGGATTCAGAATGGGCCCTCGACCAACAATCTTTTTTTGCAATAACGACCTCGGTCTTGTTCCGGGCCAGCCTCGTTTCCAGGGCTTTTGTTAGAAATTGGGAAGGGCGGAAACGTTCGGGTGTTTGATGATCACGTGACCAGCCGATGCCAGAGCCCTTTCACCCCTTGCCCCCTCCCCCCCGCCCTCAAGAAAACAAATCTAATGAAAAAGCCACGCGAACGAGGTTAAAAAGAGGCCATACATGTCGTCAAATCCACCTGCAGATGCCTAGTCGATCAAAGTGCAGATAAACGACTGTCACAGAAAACTCAACTACTACAACAACGACAAACTCCAACAACAACTTGACAAACTTAAACCACTGTTACTTGACACTGTTACTACGGATCTAAACTACTGGAACCAACCAATGACTGCTGATTTTATAAGAGTCTTACTGAGCCAGTACCATCACGGCTAAACTGACAAATCGTTTCAACGAGCAAGACTCATAACCCAATTGGCTGACGAACACTTTTCGCTTGACTCTGAAGATGGCTTCCGCATAGGTTGGTAAAAGGGCGACAATTTGCGTCAGCGACAATGTGCGCTGACTGGCCCCACTGAGGGAAACAGTGAGTTTCCCGCGGGACCAGTCATTAAGTGTTTTGTTATACCTCCCAACTCAAAAATAGAAAAAAAAAATGGGAAGAAATCGGTTGCTTGAGGCCGGTTTTGCTCACAAATTTTCTGCGGTTTGATGGAGCACGACCTGATCACGTGCGAGTCGAAAGTTCAAGTTGTTGTTTCCCTAGGGAGTTAGAGCGTTGTTCGCCCTAGGGAGTTTGTGAGTTTTGATCAACGACACGTGACACGTGTCTTTTCAGTTTTTTTCAACAGCGACATGACCAATGCCAGCGTGAAACTCTTTTGTGATCTTTTGTGTAATTTCTGACCATTTCTAGACTACTGGCAGCACAGAAGAGACCTATTTGACCATATTTCTATTTAAATTCACCGTATAATTGTGGCGCGAATCTGCTGTTGATTCAAATTACTGTACGTTACGTAATTCCGGACCACAGTCACACAGTATGCGGGTTTCGTCTTGCGGATAGGATTTCAACACACGCATAACACGATCACATGTAGACAGTTTGATTACGTACAGTGATTTGAGGTCATTTGAATCAACATCAAATTGGTTCGTGCTACTGAATTGAACGGTGAATTGATCTGGAAATACGGTCAAATAGGACTCCTCTGCTTCCTGTGCACAAAGCTCACAAACTCTTTGTCTAAACGATCAACTTGAATTGAATCAACAAGAAAACTTCCAAAGCGAATCTTGTCTATGCAAGACCATATGTAAATTAAATGAAAGAAAACAAATTCGCAAAACCTTAAATCTTGCGTATAAACTTACGCAAGCTAAAAAGAAGGACTTATTTCCGCGCACTGACACTTCAATTCTAGGAAACTACAGCAACGCGAAGATTTAGCTCGTACAGCGACATTTGTCTTTAACTAAATAGGCGACAGGCAGTCGAGACAGACATCCCCTTGGAAGGTCCGCGGGTCTTAAATCGAGGAAATACGACAAAATGAAATTTCATTGCGGCTTACCTGTTTTGGAGCCATTTTTAGTCAGCCACACCGATACACTGAAACCGCCGACTAATGAGGCTGGTTTAAACGCTTCGGTATGAAACCGGAGGACAGAGTGCTGACTGCGGTTTCCAATAAGATGATTACGAGAGG
>Ga0126338_10004000_pt1 | contig 10424 bp, 7 predicted proteins | sample OrbCmetagenome_2_FD_92529 | JGI IMG/M metagenome (GOLD analysis project Ga0126338, IMG submission 92529) | Coral microbial communities from Petempiche,Puerto Morelos, Mexico - Orbicella C C metagenome | ecosystem: Host-associated > Invertebrates > Cnidaria > Coral | place: Petempiche,Puerto...
CCGGGCGCTAATTCGAGAATTTACGGTACATGCACCGTATTACGCGTATCGAATAACAAAGTCAATATATTGCAAAAGTGCCATTCCCAAGGAAAAGAGCTGGCTTGCAGTCCTAACATTAAGAAAACGAGCAAAATCAGAATAGGCCTGGGAAGGATCCATATACGATCATAATAGTTTAGAAACGAGATACGTATAGGTTGAAAATATGGAACACCGTGATTGTTTACATGCCATTTCGTCTCCCATTGTCTACCCCTTCAGTCCCAAACAAGTTGACATTTCATTTAGTTGCTTATTTTCTTTATTTCAATTGCATATAAGCATGACAGTTTCTTGACATTATCTCTAAGGAAACTAACTATGGTTTTAAACCTTCTTTCAGAGCGGATTCAGGGAAAACGTTTTCATATTCCACCCTTGACAAGTGCTTTTCTTTATTCGTTACGGAAATTAAAGAACAGGTAAGTCACTAGCTTAATGTGTCATATTAGCAACGAAAGAAACTCTATTAACAAAAGAGAAAATAAAACCTCAGTTACGTACTTTTTAAGCCTGGATCAGTTTTAATCAGCGTTCGAGCAGACAAGCGCAGGATGATTACAAACTGCGTTTTGGAGAAAGAATATAATTATGCTGGCATTTAATATTGCGAGTATTTTATAGCTATTCAATCAGTGTACTTTCTGCATTGTTTAGATTCGAAAGTTTGCCTGGCTTCTGGCTGAAGCTAACGGTCTAGTTCAAGATCATTGGATTGAATGGAAACTTCTCCCAAGCCCTATGTCGGAGCAGTTTTCCCTTGAGAGCCGAAAGTGGATTGGGTTTACATTACCACGCTTTAGTGATTGGTTTGATAAAAGGTCCTTTCACTGTCTCACCCAATCAGAACTAACGGCAAAACTAATCGTGACCCGCTCACACATGTTTTCCCGCGTAGGACGCTGGCTTCACGTAGTTGCTTCGACCTTTGATTGGCTCACCGGCCCCTTTTTGTCTTTTTTTGATTGGCCAGAGTGATCATGTGGTTGTGACTTTACGACACTGAACAACTGAAAACCGCTCTACCACAGAATGCTATTCATAGAAATGTTCGGAACCAAATAGGGTCACTTCGGAAGGAGTTTGCCAACGACCAAAATACCCATACCCATGCATGGGGTAAAAATTGTCGTATATAAAAACGAGAAGAGAAGAAACTGTAACCGTGTAAACAACTGATTTTCCTCTTCAGCCTTCAAACTCAAGAGTAACGATTAATTCTGATGGCAGAACAGTGGATTTGAAAATAAATCTTGGCGTAGAGTACAAGGACCTAAGCAACGAGACCTTTAAGTACACAGTGAGTGTGATGCCTAGTCCAGGTGGGCAACCGCTGAACTCCAGTACCGCGTCTTATGTTGTGTTCACGGAGAGCACTGCTAGTGGTTGTCAGGCTGGAAGGAAAATAGGGTCCACACCAAGTGTAACAGATGGAAGGTATGAAGAAGAGGATATTTTATTCACTGATGAAGTTAATTTGCGAAAATACCCAGCTCGGATCCCGGATGAAGAGGAGTGTGTAATCCACGAGTGGTTTAGTACTCCCTCATTGAAATCCCTTCTGTATGATAATTTGTAATTTGTAAAGTAGTTTTTGATGGCTTTTTGAATGAGTACTCCTCTTTGCGCAGAAAAAGGTAACAGTACATAGGGACACTTGTACACTACAGTAGACTTTCTCAAAGTCCTTTGCAATAAGGATTAAGCAAACGTCGAGTTGTGGCAAGTCTAACACTACAGCACGTACAGGTGCCATTAGTTGATTTAAACAGGTAGAAAACGATCAACGAAGACAGACTTCCGCTTGCTTTTCGGTGGCAGAAATCCATTTGCTTTTCGTAGACAAACAGCAAAGTCACATTAGCTACCTTAAATTTTTCAAATTTAAGGTGGCTCTCTCTAAGGTCCCTCTCTGTTTCTCTCTGTTTTCAAAAATGAGGGTCACCAGACCCTTTTTAAGGTTATTAGCCAATAAGGCTATATAAAGATTGTTGTTAACGAGTTAGACTGTTGCTGTGGTAACTTTGAAACATACCATAGGGCATTTCTCTGATACCATTATTAGAGCATGAAAGAAGAAGTGCTGATAAATGCTGGAGACCTTTTTGAGCAACTTTAAATATTCAGGTTTAAAAAACCTTTCTTTTTGTATTATAGACGCTTGGACGGTACCTCGAACAACAAAGATCACGTGTTCTGGGGTGCAATACTCGAAGACGTGGTACGCGATGCCCCTGCCATGTACGCTGATGGCATCGTTATGCCTGCTGGCGCCAACAGGCCCTCTCCGAGGAAAATCAGCAACGAGCTATTTCAGCAGGTAAGGGACAAGTATACAGGGTTAGAAAAGATACAATTAGCCTCTCTGGTTTTGCTAATCAAACTAGTATTAAGTGGTCTCTTTGGGGAAATCGGTAGGAGATCCCTTGATACAGGATGCATGAAGGTATACACACCAAACTCCGGGGCAACTAGTTCGCAGAAACGTTCATTCAAGAGAACCATGACGTATACATGTAAATCACTTATCGTTTGAATAGGGATTTTCTTATGACATAGAACTACGACATTCGTTTCGCTCACATTGTAATTAATTTTCCTCAGGCTGAAATTGAATCAACTACTATGCCACCCGTAAAATAAAATTCTGCCGCTTGTCTGATCGATTTAAAAGTTTTGCTTAAAGAAATTCAAGGTTGAGAAGCTAATGGCGATGTTTTCTATATTTCATTGCAGACTGAACCCAAGATTAGCCGTCGCAGACTCAGTGATCTTCATATGACTTATGGGCAGGTAGTAAGCCCATTAAAGGCATTCTTTAGTTGGTTTTTGTCAATGTTAGGATTTCCGGTTATAAAATTCTTTTGGGTGTGAAGGTTAAAAAAAGATGTTTTGGTTCATAGATTCTCTCTCTAGGAGTCCTTGCCTCAATGTTAGAATTGTTGGGTATAAAATTCTTTTGGGTGTGAAGGGTTAGAAAATGTTTTGATGTTTTGGTTCAAAGATTCTCTGTTTAGTACTCCCCGCCTGGCCGCAGTAGCGGTATCAGCAGTCTGAAGGGAGGAGGATTAATAAGCATTCATTGGTTCTTTTCAATTCTATAACATGACAACGACGTTACTGATGTGTGACATTGCAATGTTTATAACGCAATAGCAACATACTATGGAAGACCCATGTAACAATATGGTTGCAACATGTTACAATACGACAACCGCACGGTCACATTTTGTTTTCTTTATTCTTTGCAGTTCCTGGCTCATGACACAGATAAATCACCGGAGCTGTCAAGTCGTGATTTTGATGTCACGAGTGACGTAATGCTGCCCATTCCAGTTCCAAAGGTCAGTTCTGGGAGCATTCAATATATAATGGAACTAAATTCCTTATAGCACGTTCAACTGAATTCTTACTGGACGAGAAAAATGCTATGATATTAATCCCAAGTTCTACTCCGTTTTCAAGAAAAGCTCGTCCAATGTCGAGAATCTTCAAAAAATCATTCGAATTGCACTCCTATTTGTTCGATACATAATTATATTCACTTTAATATTCAACTCTGTGTTTTATGTTGTTTTCTTCAAATATCAAATGTCTTTAAAAAAAGACGTGCTTCCTGGAATCCAGACATTTTGTTAATGTAAATTTAATTAACCTACCTAGAAATTAACATTTTCCCGGATATCTCCTAAGAGTAATTACGTGCTATTTGATTAAACTTCGTGTTCTTGACATTTTTGAAGTTTATATTTTACAAACTACAACTCAGAAATATTGGATTTACCGACTCTCTCTTTTGATTGATCAATGATTTGTGAACCTTCTATTACCAGCTATAGTATAAATATCTCATTACTGTGTGCAATCTATGTTTTTATCTTGTCTCGGTTCAGGGCGATATTCACTTTGACAGGCAAAATAAAGGCAATGTTTACCTTCCATTCGTGCGTTCGAACTTCAACAGGTTTGATAACTGTTTGTTTCAATCATATGTAGGCAGCAAATGATATCCTCTATATATGTAGTATCACTCTGTTTAGGAGTGGGCGCCAATGCTCATTGCATGCTGGACTGTACAGGGCTTTGTCACTGCTTTGTTATTGCTGAACGTTAAACATTTCGGTTATGTAATTCATGAGTAGTGTTTGAACTCAAAACAAAAGATTGTGCGCGATCGCAGGCCTTCAAACATAAATTTTGGCAGTGATTTATGTTTCCTCCAGTCAATTTTGCCAGAGTTCACATCTATCAACTTGAAGAAAGGCATCTCAATTTAATATGTGACGCAATTTGAATTAGCCAATAAGGCATCCTTCTTTTAAAATAGTAAAATAAAAATTTGGGTATTGGAGTGGTTTTCAGTCGAACGCCGTAAAACCAAACCCAGACCAATTACTTACGAACTAGACTACTCAGCCAATCTCAAACCATAGTAAAACCAAAACAAAAACCACAGTAATTTCCTGACTATCTTAAACTATATTATTATCTTCCGTGACCAGATGTACGGGCCGCGTTACCAGTACTCCCAGGCAACAGATTAATATACTAACCTCGTACATTGATGGCTCTGTCGTGTATGGCGAAACAGAAGAAAGAAACAAGGCACTGCGAGAATTTAAAGATGGCAAGTTGAAAACCGGACCTGGAGATCTGCTACCGGTAAGTCGCCGTGAAGTAAAAGCTCCTTAAAAATGCTGTTTAAACCAGGACCCATATCAGTAAAGGGACGGTTGCTCACTCGTGATCTCTTTCTCTACTGAAGAAAGTTAAAAGAAATTTAACTTGCAGTCGAACTTTGGCAAACATTTACCAATATAGCCATGTCATTTTGGTCACTGGTGAAATCTTAGATACGAAGCAAAAAAGAGTTAGAAGAAGGAAAAATACAAAAAAAAAAACAAAACAACAACAACCAAACAAAGCCGAGACAAAAGAAACAAAGCATAAACACCCTAAAACAAAACATAACATATTCTTCTTTCACCAATAGCATCCTAGCTTTCCTAACATCTAAGTACCCTTAGGTTTTGTTCTGTTTTAGACAGTTTATTTTGCAGAAAAGTCAACCCCAAATAATTGAACTTTTATCTCTAAACAGTCAATCCGATTTGAAATCTATGGTGATGTTCCCATTGAGTTTCTGACACCTTCCTCTTCATACGTTCACACTTCTTATTACATATGTTATAAAGTTTTGCTTCTTTAACATTTTAACTTGATATTTATGTGATGAGGTTTGTGATATTCCAAGTAAACGCTCAGTTTATGTTGTGTTTGGTAAATAGGAAAACACAATTTCTGTTTCCAATGACAACCCAGTTGGTCGCGAACCAACTCGACTGTTTGCTGCTGGTGACTCGAGAGCCAATGAACAGCCGGGACTGATTGCACTTCACACCCTCTTTGTGAGAGAACACAACCGACTCTGTGACGAATATAAAGGAGAAAATCCACAGGTAAATAAGCAATTTTTATGTAAAAATAAACTAAATTTTCATTGAAATTGAAACCCCCTTGTTACAGACACTTGTTTAAACAATTGCTCTTGAATTCCTTTACGACAAAATGGTGAGCTATGAAGACAATCTTTTTTAAAACAAGTTAAAACTAGATTAAATCAAACGAGAACGAAAAACTTTTTTTAGAATTTCATGGTTGCATTTGTGTGGTTTTGGAGGAATTTGGGCTGGGTTTTGTGCACGAGGAGATAAGCCTTCTGAAAGGTCGATGACTGAGTGAGATATTATGTAGATGAGCATGGTTTCAATTATTGGAACTCAGAATCATTCAAGCAGTTTTGTGATACGGAGAGGCCTTCAGTTGCTAGAGGTTCGGAACCGCGAGTTTCGATGTCTAAGTTAAAGTTAGCGACAGCTTCATTTTAGTTAGGATTTTCTAATTTGGAGTTAAACCATTTAGTTCGAATCAGACACTAACAAAGCTAACAACAGCACTTTCTATGATAGGTTATGACCATAACAAACTCGTAAAAGCAGCTCCACGTGGTCGCTTAAGTACAAAGTCACATGATCTATTGAGGGAAAAAACACTGCAAATAATCTCTAACGAAAAGTCCTTTTCATCATTGTCGCCATTTTATTTCTGTGAGGGTCAACCTTTCACTGATTAAGACAGCGATTCTCCGTAATAATTCTTGCACAAGTCAGAACTTGTGCACTGAGAGTTAGTCTTCGTGACTCTCTTCAGTCTCCGATCGACCTCAATAGTCTGCCTACCCTATAGGCAAAAGATTCGCATATTTACTCTTGCCAAACGCAAGACAAGGACTACTACAACTTGTGAGAAGGCTGTTTAGACTTATGGCTACCTGTTCTATTCCCCAGGCTTCTGACGAGGAGATATTTCAGGCCGTGCGTCGCCTGGTAGCGGCAGAGATCCAGGCCATTACGTTCCGTGAATACTTGCCAGCCACGTTGGGGGGAACTCAACACATTCCTGCTTATCAGGGGTATAATAAGAATATTGACGTCGGTATGAGCAACATGATGTCTACAGCAGCATTCAGGTAACCAGACATCATGAAACATCAAAAAAATAATTTTTTTTGTCCATGTCATATCATGGTTTAACGCCATTTTCTTTGCTTAGATACATAAAAATTATCGTTCGAGATTGAAGCGCCGTAACAAACTTGAATAAGTGGTTGGTAACGACTTTTCAAATATTTTGTTGCATAACTTTCTGTTTCCTTCTTAGATTCGGCCACAGTCAAGTCAACACTCACTTGTGGCGGTTTGAAGAGGATGGTACGATGTCCCAATACGGTCATATCCCTCTTAGGGACGTTTTCTTTTCTCCTGAAAGAGTGGCGAGAGAGGGAGGAATAGATTCCCTCTTTAGAGGAGCAGTGAAACAAGTCGCACAGGAAGTTGACTTAAAGGTTTGGAGCATGATAAACATTCATAATTACCTACTCCATATTTTTTAGTCTGGATCTGTCAGGCTCGTCAGCTGTACGTTTGTTTCAATTCGACACATACATTACCGCTCTTAGTCCTGACATTTTAGCGTTCTTCTCCAGTTTAACTGACGCAGATTTGAGTATCATTCGATTTCTCTAATCTACAAGAGGCCAGTTTCGACAAATTAACTTAACTCAAGTTAATTTCAAGGTTTAGCTTGATAAATACAAAAAAGATGATTTCTTCGGCATTCCTCGATCTTGATCTGTTGTTTTTTGTTTTGCTCCGCTAAGCATCGCCCGAAACCAAATAAGGTTTTGATATAATAAGAGTAGATTATTAAAATCGATCACGTTAAAATCATTAATCACGTGGTCATCCCAGGTTGATTTCGAAAAAAGTCAGCTTTGTAACGTTTCTGTTTTTTTCCTCTTCATTTTAGTAAACGATTTGAACCTAGAAGTATCAGTAGTTCGTATAGCGTTGTCGGCCAGGGTAGCTCTAAAAAGAACAGCAGAACTTATTGTCTTCATTTTAAAAAGCCCAGAAACTAGGGCTAAGTGGTCCGTTACGTCACGAGTATTTGCAAAGATTAAGTGAGAATGACCAAGAGGTTTTCGGACCTGCCATATTGTTTTACGCACTAAAAGCTTGCGCTACCTATTATCCACTGGCACTCATTTAACTCTTGTAGCTTAGATACGATTTAAAAAAATTGATCGACTTTTCTTTCTTCGTAACTTAGATGGTGGATGCCATGCGGAACGCTCTGTTTCCGTCTGGTCCTAAACTTGGTTCAGATTTAGCCTCCAAGAACATTCAGCGTGGAAGAGATCATGGCTTACCGGATTACAACTCTGCGAGAAAGGCTCTTGGTTTAAGAGGTTGGTGAGCTGACCTATGCACAATGCAGGCTTTGACATCTTTTTACAGCTTTGTGACAGAAGCATTCGTGATATTATCACACAGGTCTCCACGGGCGTCTGATTGAATCCCCTTTTCCCCTAACCATAAGGATGAAGTCTTGCAGTACTTTCCAGGCTGAGTATTGACACAATTTCAGCTGCTCTGTTGGTCACTCTTGGTGTTACGGATATTCCATTGTTTGCATTTGATATTTGGAGTCTTTGTCCTTCACTCGTTCGATCTTTCATTTTTCAGCCTGTTTGTCTACCTTTTCGTTGTCCCGTTCCTTCAATTGACACTTAACTTCGCTTGCCTTGTTTTCTCAACGATGCAGCACATTTGAGCCGTCAAATTATACAGACAGAATTCAGTAACGTTTTTGCCAAATTTTAATAAAAAAAACTGCACATAATGATTTGGCCTTTTTCATGTTAAATGGAAGCCGGTTTTGTTCTTGTTTCCTTGTAGGGCTCAGCAGTTTTTCAGAAATCACCAAAGATTCCAAGACTGCTACAAAGATAGAGGATCTCTACCACGACATAAACGACATTGACTTATGGGTAGGAGGACTGGCCGAGGACCACGAGAGTGGCAGTGAACTGGGACCGACCTTCAGAGCGTAAGTAATTCTGGATTCAAAGGAAGGCAGATCTTCATACATAACGCTTATGGGGACAGAACTGAATATACTCCAATTTTGACTACATAGCGGTGGACCACAGGTTATCTTGAGACGGTCTAAATGAATATCAATGAATGTCTACTATTTTAGTGTTCTCAAACACAACTGAGCTAAATTACCTGGTAACCATGCTAAATTACCAAGTAACAATTACTTGATTACCCGGTAACCAAGGTCATTTTCCACCGTTAAGAAATAGGACCGGATTAAAGCAATGAGGCGTTCTAAAGATGAATCATAGAGATAACATTAATCCCCCTTTTCTTTGCAGCATCATTATGAAAAATTTCTTGCGAATCAGAGACGGCGACAGATTCTGGTATGAGCGTTATCTGTCCCAAGAGGTATCTATGAAACTTTTCATTCCTTATTTCAAATTTACTACCCACATTCATACTAAATGTTGTTCTACAAAATGCGTTCAAAACAAGACTTTTTTTTCGGGCAGTTTTACAGCTCTTCTTCGGGCACTGTAGTTCTAGCTCAATATGGCAGACTTTGTTGTCTTTTTGCGCCCGTGGTCTGAGTTTTTTGGTTGACCACTGTGCGTCCGCAGTCAATAGATTTTCTTCAGTAGAGTTCATTGTTGTTATATGAGGGATTTTTGGTGTTATGGATCAACTTTGTTCTTGTACTATTCCGACTTTTTTTCTGAATCAAAGGAGCGATTTAGGAGGGGTTTCCATTCCTGACAATAATCGAGCTGTTCGAAAAAATTTAGCATTCTATTCTCTCTGTGTTGTTCTCGTAGTGACGCGATCCCTTCAAGATCTTTGCTCTGTCGTATAAGTATTTCCGAGTGAATTTTATCGAATTTAATTCATGAAGAGGGCTTTGTTTAAAAATTATGGAACTTTAATCCAATATAAAGAAAGAGAGAAAAGGCAGGCCAGAAGCCCTCTTGAAACCTATACAACTCAACAACTACATGTCTTCTCTTAAAAAAATTACTTCAGCAGTAGGTCTGAATTTTTAACCATTGCTTTCGTTTTCATTCACAGGAAATCGACAAGGTCCATTCCCTTACACTCGGCAAGATCATTCGTCTTAACACTGAGTTCAAAAGCGCGCCAGATAACGTGTTTTTCTCCACGGATTACTGTTCAGGCGTGACCGATTTCCAGTGTGTACCGAAGACTGACTCCACGGTAACCGAAGCTAGCACCAGTAACGCCACAAGAAATGCTTTAATAGCAATAAGTGTCATCATGTTCGTGGCCATAGTCATAATTGGAGCTGTTCTGGCTTATCTTCGGTTCCGCACCAAACCAAATAAAACGAAAGTGATTTCCATCAAGGAAGCAGAGCCAAAATAGGATGAAATTGTCCATGAGTTCTTCGTCTTGTACTCTCATGTACGTAGTCACTGTTTTCCTGCTTCCAACTTGTAGTTTTCGTGGTAGACAGCTGTCATCTGTTAAAAGTTTCATATTATCAGCTTTCGCTTTAAGGCTACACTTTTAAGTTAGCATGAAAGAGGTCTTTGCAGAGAATAGAGCAATAAAGACCAAAATTATCTTCTACGTACCTCATCACAAATCTATCTGACGTTTGGCGTTAAGCGGATATATATATTTTTGAAATTTACCTTGTCTAAGAGTGCATACCACTGAGGCCCTTCTATATAAAGGTACAGAATTTAGGACCAAATATGGGTCGACAGCTAAGGAGCCAATAAAAGGATACAAGTAAGGGTCCAATGGTGGACACAGTAAAGAGTTCAAAAGAGACGACTAAACTTATAGAAGAGTTTCGAAAGCTATAGAGACCAAAAAAGTATTTACGAATCAATAGAGGTACATTATATAAAGGGCCCAGTAGAGACACACAATAAAGAATCCGAAAGAGGTACTCAACCAGTAGAGTAG
>Ga0126338_10004002_pt1 | contig 10422 bp, 9 predicted proteins | sample OrbCmetagenome_2_FD_92529 | JGI IMG/M metagenome (GOLD analysis project Ga0126338, IMG submission 92529) | Coral microbial communities from Petempiche,Puerto Morelos, Mexico - Orbicella C C metagenome | ecosystem: Host-associated > Invertebrates > Cnidaria > Coral | place: Petempiche,Puerto...
CCACGAAAGACAGTTATCCTGGATTTTTAGCGATAAAGGACCTTAATTAAGGACACAAGGTAACAATGCTGAAACTGATGCAGTGTTCCAGACCTTTTTCAATTTAAGATAAAAACTTTACGCATAGATAACTCATAAAAACACCCCTCTCGCAATGTCGGTGCATTTGTGTAAAAATTTTAACAAAGCTACACTCTATGAAGACATGGTTGATCATCGCAGTTATAAACAAAACTTAAGCAGTTGTGAAATTAAAGCCTGAAAAAATACAGTCTTGAACGGGATTCGAACTGATGATCCTACGATACGTGTGCCGTGCTCTACCAACTGAGCTATCAGCCATCTGGGAGTTTTTTACGTTGTGAGTTCGTAATATACCCGTAGATGGTGAAGATAACAGTGAATACATGAAAGATCATATATGTAAACTGCGGAGAAAAATCAGTTTTCATATCTTTCTCTGCAGTTCAGATATATGATCTTTCGGCATATATTTCCTTGTAAAGCTACCCTCTATTTATCTATTTGTAGCCAGGAAAAAAGAGAAATGTGTATTTACATCGTTAGAAGCCTACCCTGGGTGCCAGAGGGATTTTTTTCCAAGGTCCAAGAGAATGCCGCCCTGGGGAGCTAAGCGCAGCGGCACTCTCTTGGACCAAGAAAAAAATTCTTCGGGCACCCAGGGTAGGCTTCTAGCCATGTAAATGCACTTTTCCCTTTTTCGATTTTCGAAAATGATGCTCATGAAAGCGCTCTCTTAAGGTGTAGCTTAGAGTCAGATAGGGTCAGTAATTTTATGTATGATATCTTTATTATATTTTCAGGGAGAGTTAAGCTAATACCAACAAGTGTGCATACAAAAGTTGACAGAATAAGAGACTTCCTCTTGGTAGGTTTTATGTCTCCAGTTGTAGGCGTTGAAGTAATTTTAAATAAAGTTTTAAATAAACCTAGATGTGGTATAAACTGGCATGGCCCTTAATACACCATGAACCACCTATATTTGCCAGACTGTATGTCCTTTTCTGATCTTTGTTTAGAATCTGATCTCTCTGCCTGATCACATCTCCAAGAGTCAACTGGTGATTAGCTTCTTCACTCCCAAACCTGAAGACTTGGAATCTTTTGAACCAAAGTAAGTCATTTCAACTTAAGAAGCTATTAGTAATCAAATGTGCTACAAGAATTGTATCTCTGCAAACTGAGAGCTAGAAGATAGCTCCTGGGCGTTTGTCCAGTTAATGCAATAAAACTTAGCCTCACCTCAACGAATACCGAACAGTTTGAGTTTTGAACGTTAGACCCACTTCATCGAAGCAAAAATGGTGTCTGAAAGTCGCGTATGTTGTTTATGCTAACGTCTCGTGAATTCTCCTGGTTGTTTACGTTTCAGGTCTTTTGTTTCATTAAAAACAAAAAACCCTCTCCCCGACATATGTAGCCTGTTGCAAGCTCTCGTCAGTGGGAACGATCGAAAAAGCGGGGGGAGCAACGAGCGGGGTCTGGCCCTCTTTTTCGATCTTCTTCACTGACCGAGAGCGTGGAACAGCTAGGCTGCGACATATAGTGCTTTTTTAGAAGACTAAGCCAATATTTTAAAGTTTTGATACTTTGATTTGAATGTTATTTTGTACTTCGTAGGAGCGGCCTGATTTAGCGCAACAATTCTCCTGTTTTTGCTTTAAGTGTTTGTTTCTTTCCCTTACAGGACTCCAGGTAGTCGAAAAAAGTCCAAACGCAACACAGCTGGAAGTATTCTTAGAAAGATTTCTTTAGGAAACTCAAAAACAGGTTTGTTCTCTAGTCAGCAACTTACCTTATAAGAGTTATCTTAACTGAGAGATTACCCATCAGGCCTTACTCAATAGCGTTATGCGTCAGATGAATGACGTCATAGTATGTCGTCGTACTTGTTAGGTTAAGTCTCCTGTTGTCTGCTTTTGGTAACCCTGTAAGGCGAGTCGAGAAACAAATAATGAGTAAAAATGTGTAACGATCCTACAAACTACAAACTAAAATGTTAAATAAGAGATTTACCATCCAAAGCCGATTTCGAACTTTGAGCCATGTTTTGTATTGCGCATGCTCAGAAGAACAAAGACGTCCAGTTAAACTGATTTCCTGTGTAAAGAAGGAGAGAGGGCGAACTGATGATAAGTATTATTCTAAGATGTTCACGTGGTTTGTTTATCAATTGTTACAGCAAGTTGTATTGGTGAGCCTATACTTTTGCAACAATATGTCGTACTCAAGAATTATCAGAAACAATACCATAGCGACATTAGTCTTACTAAAGGACATACAGTGGGCGTTATTGAAAAGCGCGAGAGTGGTAAGTACATAGTTGAAGTTAGACACTTGAAACGATCGAGTAAAGATATTGTTTCTCCCGAATCTTTAGTTGACATAATAAGAAACGAGATACCTAATTCAAGCATGGTCGATGTTTTGATCGAGACCGTGGATTTGAACTTCCGGCCCTATACGGGGATGTTTTGGCAAGTGACTTGTTCAACCAAGCTCATGTGACAAATAGATTCCCGCCACATTCACTTGAGAGAGATGCTGTGACAGCCTCGAAAGCTTGTGATCGCTAAAACATTGACTCTGCTTCGGCATCTCGTTTGCTATTCCACTAAAAAGATTATTTATAATTAACCCAAGTTGGTTGCATAAGGAGCAGCTGTAACAAATTACGTTCAATCTTGTCTTCTCTGAAACAGCTGTAACTTTGGTCAGCACCAAACTCACTGGTGGGCTCTGGAGACGACGAAATACCCGAAATTGTTTGCGTCGTTGTACGATTGGTTCGCGAACGATGAAAACCTTTTGCAGTATTGAAAACAAAAAGATTTGTCCAAAGAAGAATTTCTGCATTACGTATGGACTCTGATTCTTTGTTATCACTTACTTACACGAGAAAGGGACATGCATCAAAGTCGGCCGATCCTGAATGAAACGTGATCGTAGGTCCGCCTTGCGTACAAAATCCCAGGCTCAAAGAAACAACATGATGAAAATAAGACGCGCTTATCAAAACACTCTCCCTGTTTTCTTCTTTTTCTTTTCTGTTGTCAGGGTGGTGGCATGTGGATTGTGAAGGTGACATTGGCTGGGTACCAGCATCCTATATCAAGCCTTTATATGATGATGATGGTGATAGCATTGTTACGGAGAGTTTTACTGCTGGAAAAGGTAAGAACTCATCATCTCCGCTGAAGCAAACAAAGCTGAAGAACTACCAAAAGTCTTTAATCGCCTACAATTAAGGCTCTAGATACCTTACTGTTCCTTTGTCTTCTACACTGAAAACAATAATTATCTTGATCATATTACCTTGATGTAGGTAGTTTTTCAGAACTGGCATTGAAAGGTATGTCTGTCTGTCTGGCTCTCTGCATTTCTTGCTAGACGTTGAAGGATTACTGATCTCTTTTCTGTTTTGTCTTAATTTTACAGAAGAAATTTACATGACAACAAATTCCTACAAGGCAAAGAAGGAGGACGAAATCAGCTTTGACATCGGTGTCAATCTTCACGTGATAGAGAAAACTCTAGATGGATGGTGGCGAGTGGTGTAAGTTTTTTACTTTTACATACGAAATTTCAGTGTGGAGGAAGAAAGCCCCAAAGTCTGACGAGGGTTCGTTGCTATAGAACGAAAGATCTCGTAAATAAAGGCTTGACACATAAAAATGTTTCCCGTAAAATCAATGGCTAATTTGAACAACGCTTTTGAAGTTAAACAAAGTCTTAAATCCGCGCGAGTACTTTTCCTTTACTCCCTCCAATCGCTAGAGATACTTTTCTTCTTTAGAGATTTTTTCAGTTGTTGTGTTTCACTGTCAGCTTTTATCTTGCATCTGTCCTATTATGTCCGACAAGAATTTTTACTGAAATTCTTGCATCTCTATGTAACGTGGCTTCTTTTGCTGTTTGCACACAGCGTAATATGAAACACAATACATGCCATTGTAAAGTTGCAATGTTGCAATAAATCGCTCAGCCAATAAAACAGTGAATCAGTACCGTATAACGTATGGCTGCAGCTATTTAAACTGTCTCGACCTTTTTTCTTAGATATATGAACAAAGAGGGCTGGGCTCCAGCTGTCTTCCTTAAGAGGGTTGGTGTCGCAACTGGTAACTCTCCAGCAATTTTAAAACGTTTGCCAATGATGGGCATGCAGCTGAGAGACAAAGCAAGTGACACTGAAGAAATTCTAAAGACAACAGTCCAAGATGAAGAGTGTTCTCGTAAGTAACACATGATTTATGTTGAGCTACCTTTCTCATAACCACTGACAGTGATGGCCGCCAAGTAGTTGTCACGAGATTAAGAGTTTTGATAAGTTTTGGAAACGTCCTTGGAGATTTCGAGTTTCGTTTAGTATATTTCGCGGCCACTTCTTTTTTTGCTTACGTGAAATGCTTCAATTTGCATTACAATAATGAGCGTCACACTACAGCCGCTCGATAGAAAGTTTGCTCAAAAAGTATAAATAAAACTGGTCAAACAACTGCTGTTAGAGTGAAATACGCTTTTGTAACTGTAGTTGTCGAAGCTGTTGGAGTGGAATCTCGATTTTTTTGAACCATCTATGGAAACGGAAATTAGTGCCAAAAATCGAGGGTTCGATTGTAAACCAGTGTTCGTTACATCATTGCTTGGCTGATCAAAAGTCACTCTCGCAGCGGAAGCAAAGGAAACTTCATTTGGCTAAGGGACTGAAACTTAGTGCAAGGTTCGATGTTGAAATCGTCACTCCGAGCCCTTAGGCATGCGCAAACACTGTGCGTTCATAGCACTGAGAATTGATAAGATAAGAAGCAAAATGCTGGGGGAAGAGGTGGGGGTTGGGGCGGAGGTAACTAGTTTTCTAACTTGGCTGTGTAGCGCTAACTCGTGTCCATGTACGTCTACGCGATGGAAATTTAACTTTCGCGTCAAATGTGTGCACAGATAATTCCAGTTTTATTACAATACTAAGATGTATACGAACTGTATTTTCAGTTTTGACGCCTGTTTGGAACACACACAGGCGACACAGTGCTAGCGAGGTATGTTCTGTATTTAATTGATATTTTAAAAAATATGTATATTTGGACATCCTGAAAATGAACATTTGACTTAAAGCAGGAGATTCATGTGTAAGGTGTTGTTTATGTTCGAGGGAAATAAGGGGAACCCTATTTGAGACGTAAGGATCAAGCCCAGGAATTGCGATGTGGCAATATTCATATCTGGAAATTTTAAATTTGCTTAAATCCAATCTTCAAAACAAAAGCAGCTCATAAATGATTCAATAATAAAATATAGTTTGAATAGTATGATACCTTTATTAGGTTGGGTTTAGCAAAAGACGCAACTAGAAGGAAATATTTTGACGCGATAACAGGTGGTTTTTAAAAGAGACCGATGGCCACTTTGATGAAGAAGACAGACTCAGAAGAAAGTAACAAGAAATTCCTTGATTTCGTTCAAACTCTAAGCTCCTTACGTTAACAGGTTGAAGAATCTCAGTTGAAAACAGAAAGCCAGGAGAGCCAATTACCAAGTCTTCGATCTACCTGGGGATCTACGGGAGATCTTCGAGACGCTCTACGAAACCGCAGACGATCGATCTCGGAATTTGAACTTGGACTAACACATCAAAGAGAAGAAGAACCTATAGCCCCTGAGACATTGAGCAAAAATGGCTCGTTCAGTTGCCCCAACCACATGAAGGAAATTTTTGGGAAAAAGAATGTGTTGGAAAATCTGTCATCGGAAGATATTCAAACATCTGTAAATGTGACCTCTTCACCATCGTCGAGATTGAGATCCTTTTCTGATATTCCTGACCTCTCAAGCTTTATTACGGGAAAGTTTCAACCAAGTGTAAGTAAAAGGCTGCGTAACCAGAGGGAACTCAGAAGTTCGCTGCCATCAATTTGTATTACTCCGTCCACCAGTGATGCAGAACATTCGCCTTTCTTATCAAGGAAACTGAGCACCTCAGTGCGGAATGTTGAAAATCGCGGAGGAAATGAAAGTCGAAATTTCAACATTAATCCAGGGAGTCAAAAGAACGGGACCGAAGAAGAGGAAAAGGAGAAAGGCAAACACCAGCCACAAGGAATAGAGAAGGAAAAAGATGTCATGTACCAGAGACGGGTCGGTGTCGTAGCTGTTACTTCACAAGCAGGTTTGAAAGACTTTACAGCGATGGACAAACCGTTGAGAAATGAGACGAGAGTCTTCGAGGGGGTGATGAATACCGAAGTTCAAAATGGGGGGTCTTCCCGTAAGTAGCTTGTAACCTTTAACGTGCGATCCAGTGGTGCCAGTAAGACCCCTATGGTCCAGTCGGCAAATACAGGTCCTATTCTGTTCTGTTGTACTTACCTGATCAACCAAATGGTACTACTTCGACATCTATCCCTCTCGCCCTTTTAACTGTCCGTCGCCATTTTTGTAGTCGGCTTCTTTCTGTAGTTCGTGTTAGAGCTGAGACATTTTTCTCTGGCTTGTCTGAGAATTAGTCTGACAGTGAAACTGATGTCTCTGTCACAATCTCTTACATTTAGTGGGGGTGGGTTAGAGTGAACCAGAGAAAAGTTAGCCAACTATTTTCCATGTGGTCCCTTGATTTTGATTTGTTTGAATCGCCTACAAGTGATGAATCGGGATATAAAGAACTTGCTCGAAACCAACGTAACAGGCGAATTTTTTTCTTTCAGACAGTAAGGGCAGCTTTTGACACGCTCGGTGAAGTGTGGTCCAAGGAAGAGAGTAACCTGGCTTTCCTCTAGGGACAACTTAGTTCCTTATAAATGGGAAGGGAAAACATACCCAAAAGGCAGCCATCCATTTTTTTCATAAGCACCATGCAGACCCTTGAATTGCACTTACTCCCATACACCACTTCTTAGGAGTTTCTCTTTATTCAGAGAGGAAGTACGTTCTAGAGAATTGTCACGACGACATAACAGGAAATCCTTTTGACATATGATTTTGGCTACGTCTGGCTTCTCTAAGATATCATTAGTATAATGGATAAAAACGATTTCGCAATTCCCTCGACTTATCTTTTCAGTTTTGATGTCTAGTCCCACGCATCGGAGACACAGCACCAGTGAGGTAAATTTTAATTGGTAGTTTATACTACTTTAAAAATACCCTTTGACGGAATAAGTCCAATTTCCATTTTGGAAACTTGATAAATGAAGACTTGAATAAAATCAAGAAAAAGAATCGTGCTGCTTGTGCTGCTGGAATTTGTCCCTAATATATCCCTAAATCTTCAAGTAGGTCTCCCAAAGACAGTAAAATATATTATTGGATATCTCTCGGTCTTGTAAGCGAGGAGGTACCGAGACTCCGATCCCTTGGGTTTTTATTACTCGGACTTCTGTCTTGCACTTTCTTCGTCTAACGTCTACTGCTGCTTCTACTACTAAAGGTTCTATTACTTGACTAACAAATGCACTGGCACTTAAATAGCCTATCGGTAGCCATATGTGGGCCACACGGGACGAGCTGACCTTGAAGGATTAAACACTCCTTTACAATACTAACCCAAACACGAATTTCAGAAGCGGGCTTCACAGTTCTTGAAACAACCAATAGAAACTCAAGTTTAGAGAACAAGAAACCTAAACAGGATCTTTGAAGTCATGAGACTCACCGTGTGGGCAGTCGGGTCGTAGACTAATGTGGTAACTGCCAAGTGATAAACAATCGGTGATCACATATAAAAATGCTTAATTCTATACAAGTTTTTGAATATTACATTCACAATTTGAAAGGGATGGGGAGGGGAAAGAGGTGAATGTTATTCTAGGAGATCGCTGTCTGGAGGAGGCAATGGATGTAAGTGGAAAGCGTAAATCTAACACCACCTTACAAACTAATCCTAGAGAAAATTTTGAAAAGGGATTAGTGTAGTGAAAAAGAACTACAGAAAGAATGGCAGAATTGCAAGAGCAGGGCCTTAGACGTAGCTAAAAGGTATCGAAAGTAAGGTAAGAGATATTTTTGTTTAACTCTTTTACAGCTTGGAGTACCTCCATTGAGGACAGAGAGCCAGAGCAGCACCTTATCAAGTCATCGATCACAGAGCATGCGTTGTTCCAATAGAGATCTTAGGGACGCGCTTCCAGACCGCGGACTATCTATCTCGGAACTTGATCTTCGATTAGCAATTCGTAAAGAAGAAGAGCGCTTGGCCGAGGAGGCAAAGAAGCGGAATCGCTCTTCCAGTTTCTCCAGCAACCTCAAGGAATTTTTTGGAAAAACGAATTCGGCAGAAAGTGAGTCATCGAAAAATGTCCCTGCACCATTGCTGCGACTAAAAGCCTTTTCGAAAAGTCTTGACTCTTCAAGATCACTTGCGGGTAAATTAAAAGACACTGAGAAAGAAAATTCGTTAAGCGGGCGGGAATCGAGAGCTTCACTGCCATCAATTTGCATCACACCACCAGTTAGTGATATAGAACACTCACCTCACTTATCAAGGAAACTGGGCTCCATACCAGCGAATGTTCAGGCTCTTGGTGGAAGTGAATATGTAGCTAACGAATTCAATCAGCTGGGACAAACGATAAAGACAAGCGGACAAGAAGATAATCAATTTCCAACGGAAGAGGGGATACCAAACTCATTTGACGAAGGCAAGTGCGTAACGAAACACCAGAAACGGGGAGAAAATAAACAGCAAGAACAACAAGCCGGGAGCGACAGGGTCTGTTACTACACCGAGGAGAGCGTCCACCTCGGACAAACTAAACGAGAACGAGACAGCAAAACTGAAAAACATGGTATAGGCAATACGGAAGCAAAGAAAGAAGGGCTTGACGACAGAGTGCTTGCTGAAGAAGAACAAGAAAGTTATCATTCAATAATTTGTAGGGGAACAGATACTGACAATTACTTTGCTGTTTGTACTTATCAAGCCAGTGGAGATGGCGAGATGACGGTGTACGAAGGAGATGAAGTTGAAGTGCTCACTAAAGCTCCTAATGGATGGTGGATGGTCTGCATTGACGATGATGTAGGATGGGTGCCTTCAAATTTTCTTGTCGCAGAAGGGGGACAGGAAGACGAGGCCAGTCAAGATAGTCTTGAGTCAGCAGAGGATCAAGAAAATGAGAGACTTTCTTCCGACGATTACGATGGTGACGACGATGAACAAGAGTGCGAAGACGCTGACGAGCATGGAATTGATGATGGCGAGGAGGAGTACTTTGATATGGTATCTGGAGTAGATGAGGGTGAGGATTTCATTAAAAACCTTCAAGCCTTGTTAATTGTACTAGTGTCTCAATGCAACAAACACTACCCTTACAAACCTTTGACTATTGTTTATATAAGCCTAGACGCTTAAGCAGAAGCGTGAAGCGCCTTTCAAGTAAAACTACGGTGCTGTCAGCATGTGCTTAAAAATCAGTTCCAAGACACCTTTGAGGCATTGCAAAGTGCTTGTAGCTTGTAGCGACAAAGGTCTGCCTCGGGTTATAAGCTAAGCACTGATGAATTCTTATCATTTTTTATAGGTCAATCTGTAATTTGGGTGCAGCCAGACCAATCTCAGCAACGTTGCAACTCGAGCGACGAGATCGACGATAAAAAGAACGAGGTATATATAATTTTGCAGCCCATTGAATTACTCAGACGGAGTCAAGTTTCTTGTAATAGTTTGTTCCATTGTCGTTCTATATTTTTCAACGTCAGACGCGCATGTGACGACGGTGACTATTTAACGTCGTACCCAGTTATGTGTCAAAAAAACCTTCCTAGCACTCCCCTTGTCAGCTGACGGCCCGACTTGGGTTCTGATTCCGCTGCGTGTTTACCGTAGTTTTGTTCTGTTTTTGCTTTTGTTGGCTCATTCTTCAACGTACAAAAGTCCTCTGACGAACAAAAAGCGACTATTTAAGAAATAATAATAATAATGATGATGATGATAATAATAATAATAATGGTTTATTAACAGAGTATCCACACAAAAAAAATGACTGCTCCTCTATTACTAATTAATAAATTACAAAACCCACTATGACTAAATCTGATGAACGAATAAATAGAAGAAAGGGTGATTACGTGTAGACACTAAATGTATCGACAAAGTTGAAAATATTATAGTTAAAATGTATAAAAGGTGATGTGTCTCGTAGAAATATTTAAAAGAATTTTCATTTAATTAAGATAAAGCAGGCAATGTTAAGAATTTATGTAATTTACAGTTAAAAATGTAATAATCACTAAAAGTCTTAATATGGTTTGGAAGACTGTTAAATAGAGACGCAGTATTATCCTCGAAGGTTGCATTTTCATTGGGGACTATACGCCTGGTAGTGTTTAGCCTGCGTAGCAAGCGTTTCCGTGGGGTTTGGAAGCAAAGAAAGACCGAGGAACGGGATTTTCGGTGTTTTGTCTGCG
>Ga0126338_10004003_pt1 | contig 10422 bp, 5 predicted proteins | sample OrbCmetagenome_2_FD_92529 | JGI IMG/M metagenome (GOLD analysis project Ga0126338, IMG submission 92529) | Coral microbial communities from Petempiche,Puerto Morelos, Mexico - Orbicella C C metagenome | ecosystem: Host-associated > Invertebrates > Cnidaria > Coral | place: Petempiche,Puerto...
TGATGTTCTTGATGTTCTTGATGTTTTTGATTTTCTTTGTATTATTTAAAAAGGATATTATAAATGTGCACAGCCTAAAATTTAATATTTTAATTAATAATCTACAGTTCTAGTTATCTAATGGCTAAACAAAAGAGCTTAAAATTCATTCAGTTGCTGACCAAGATAATAATATTTTCATCCAATGGATACCAACCCAATTGATCCTTATAAATCACAAAGTTAATTCTCAAAAGTCAAAAACAGTCACGAGAACCAGTCTTCAAATAAAGCCTGATATTAATTCAGTTAACAATATTGACTTCTGATTGAGTCTAATTTTTAATACATATGCAGAACTCCTTATTCAAAGACTTTAAATTTGACATGAAGAATAAAATGCCTGTCTTGACTGTTCTCTATATGTTACCTTCTTTTTGCACCCCTCTTTGTTTTCATATACTCCTCAACAGACAACAAAGCCTTTGGCCGATGAGCAGGGGGTCGCGGCTTTACAGTCTGTGGCAAAGCATAAGGGGAGATGGGCCCAGGCTTGAGTCTATAATCCACAGATGCCATATTTTCGTCCACAAAGCCACGCATTGAACTTTCGCGGCTCCCCTGGTCTTTGGCTGTGTGCATGTTTTGTAACTGCCTTTTTATGCTATTATTGTGAAAATAGTGTTTTAAGCTTCTGTCATGTATCCCATCATAGTCTAATGTTGGACCCTAAGTTTTAAAAACAAGAAACATTATAATTAAAAAACAGAAGTTAATAGGTGAACATTCAGTCAGCAATAAAATTAGTCAAAAGCTCATAACAAAAAAATAAAAATTATTTAAAATCAAACAAAAAGTCTAAGCTTAAAGAGCCAAGCATACAGTATATACTTTATAAATGTAATCTATGATATACACCCTAAAAGTTCAACATACAGCACCTATACCTTAACTGTCTTGTAGTTGTTGACTACAGTGTTCATAGTATCATGGATCATGCAATGAACCTTGATCCATTTTGTGAAACATTTACAGAACTTTGCATATCGTAACAAATGAATTTTATTTAACTTGTAACGCACAATTTTCAGACTATTTCAAGGAAAGTGTTTAGCTACACATTTTATGACTGGCAGAAATTCAGGGTAAATGGAAGAGAAATCTATGTTACAGTTATACACACACACACTCATTGTAATCTATTATGTAACTAAAATTAAACATACTAGTCTTGTACAACATAAAGCAAACCCTTCTGAACATGTATGTATTAAACAAAATAAATAACTTACATGTAACAGTACCAGGGTGTTAAAGAATGAAATTTCATGTAGCTCAAAGTGAGGCAGGTTTTTGACTTGGTCCACTTGAGTTTTCTTATATAATAATTAAAAATATTCAACATGGTTTCTTACAGCTCTCAAAGGAATAGGATCTTCTCTGGGATGAAATGGGCCTGATAAATCAAAACCATCTTCTCTTCTTTGTACATCTAAGTAGTACTTCCTAAAAGGAAATACAACAGAAATCTTGAGTAAACTAAACATTAAATTATATCATTTGAAGTGTTTTACTGGCACAAGAGATCACTAGATAGCACATTCAAATAAAACTAAATTCTAAATTGGCAATTACATACACACCTTATGAAGCAATTAAGTACAGTCGTGTTTTTTATGAAGTTTGTACTGTGATTATTTAAAATTCAACCAAGCAATCTCCAGTAATAGATACATAAAACACTTAAACTACTACAGATATGAAAGATATATTTTACCAACATGAAAGATCACTAAATAATGTGTTAAAATAATTGTTATTGCAAACAAGAATATACATTGCTGGGAAATAAATGCTTCTGCAACTAAATTTGTGTCAAAGTTATGTAAAAACTCATTTCAAGTCATACATTTTATCACTGTCATATTCAGAGTCAGTTTCCTCTGCCAGAAAATAGAGACATGAATTGGGGCAACGATGACGGCTCAAAGTTCTCTTTGGAGTCCTCTTCATATATTATTCCAAAGAAGAAATTCCATGTAAAATCATGATTAAATTCAATGTTCACCACTCAGTGCCAGAAAACAGAATCACCAACTTAAATTAAACAGAAAATTCAAATCACTTGTGTCAGATGCCGAAGTAAGTCCTACTGAAAGCTTGCAAAGGATTTTCACAGAGTGTTATAGTCAGGTAAAGTTGTGAGACCATGGAAACACAGAGTAAGATGTTTTTTTGACATAAATAATTAATTGTCTAGAACCTATTATAAAATGTTGTGCATTGTCAAAGCCTGGTTCCATGGCTTTCACAAAAAACTCTCATTTTCTTGTTCTGACCTAGGACTTCCTTTCTCAAGGGTTGTGATTTGTTATCATTTCTAAATAAAGTAAAGATGTCCTTCTATTGGCTTACAATTACGAACATGAACAATGAATAATTACTTAACGATTACTTTGTGTTAAAATTATTTAATTATTAATATAAAGGGTCCCTTAAAAGAAAACAATCCATCTAAGACAATTAAATATGGAAATACTGCAATTATTGTAAAAGCACATAATTGCTAATTTAAATGATTGTAAGTAAATGACCTATTTTTTCCCATTACTGTAGGGCAATTACAAAAATTTGATATTGACTGTCTGCATGTAAGTCAGACTATCAAAGTGAGTCAGATATAGCTACACACGGTATAGCATGTCAAGGATGAATTTTCCTCACATGACAGGTATCATGATTATACTTAGTAATTTATCATAGTTTACTCCAAAAAGGAATGGCAACAGGCATTTCTGAGGTAATTGGGAATGAGGCAATAGTGAAGGGTAAATTATTATTATTATTACTGTAATTTTATTCTCACCACAATGGGGGTTATTATCTTAGGATTATTATCTTAGGGAGGTAATATTCAAAGAAGCCAGTAGTTTTGAGAGGGGCCAAAGAGAGATCACATTTTCAAACATTTTATTTTACAGTTCAGTTTATGCTGGATTATTCAACTGGTGAGTATTATTAAAGGAAAAATAAAAATTACGTAGACATGTACTATATCTTCAGTAGTTAGAAATCAGAAATAAAAATGGTAAATCAACAGCTCTACATGTAGAGTTAGAAAGTCAAACAAACATAAAAATTGACAATGTACTGTTAACTTCACTGACTAATCTATTGCCACTGTGATCAAGATCTACATGGAATTTCTTGTTAAAATACTGCTGTAATAGGGGATTTAAGTGACCAAAATGGCAACAAGGACAACATTGATTAAAGACATGAATTTATATTTTACCAAATTATGAATCTTATGATACTCTACAGTCAATTAGTTTGTTTCTCTTTGTTAAAAGTCTCGAAATCTCGAAACTGAATATAGAACACCACATTAAATTGGAATGTGAATTTTAAAAATTAGCATTAATTTTCTTACTCACCAGGGCTACTTTCCACCCTAGACTCACACAATGTGGGATGCTTACATGAATGACTATTGAGAATTAATTTTACACTTTTCCCGAGATGTGGGCTTGGGATGCTGTGATCACAGATGCATGTTTCTGTATGCTCAAAGGTAAAAAGTCTTTATTCACCTTTAGCATAAAAGATCAATGGTCATGTGCAAAGCTACATGTAATTGCATAGTGTTTTTCGTTGGTATTCTGGACAGAAAATTATACTAAAAATTGCCCTGGCTGAAATTTTCTTTGAACAGCATGTAACCGAAGTTTAAGGCCTCAATTCCCAGTTGTAGGTGAAAAAGTACATGATGATAATGAGGTAACTGAATTATGCAATATTACTGAAGCCTTGTGCACTCGGGCATAGCTCCCCAATTAGCAAAACTTCAGAGCTGGGCTTTAGGGACTTTGTAGTACAGCATTGTGAGATATTACTTTTTGGGTGGTAATTTACTTTTTACGAGGTCCATAAACCAAAACAAAATACAAGGCGTGGTCATGTATATGCAGTACAAACATTCTGTGATATTACACACAAAACTGATATTCATATTTTTTTGGCCAGAAATTTAAGCTTTAACCTTTACAGAGAGAAGATATATTTTTCTAGTTTATGCACGGAAAGGGAAAGCTAATAGTGAGTGCAAATAATCATAAATCTTGTTTTTCTATACGCTAAAGAGCTTTTATATACTACTGAGTTGGGCAAGGGATAATGAATGTTTGCCGTTTTCCTGTATCCGCACTTGAATTTGGCCTCACTCTTTGTATTGAATTTTCAGGGTTCATCGAGTACCACTTAAACTTTAATTTATTGCAGAGGGTATACAGTAACGCATTTGAAAACTAAAAATTGTTTTTAAATAGCTACAGAGAAGTCTCAAAAGCATTTTACCACGCTCGACTGATGGATAGATTTACGAGAAACGTTACGTTACTGTTTACGATCGTCCACTCTGATCCTTTTGCATTTGTGGACTTGAAATTAAATTGCAAGGTAAGGCCCTTGTGGTTATAATTATAGGCTTACTATAAACAGAAGCGAATTAAGGCTATGCTCTGTGTTGTCTCCAGATATTTTATCCCACCACTTTTAGTGCATGAACATGCATTGTAAGAACCTTTAATCGCAACTCACATACGCGAGAAGCTCATTGTAAACATTCGCAAGTAATCGTTCGTAGTAAGCACTGCACAGAATTGAGCCATCTTACGAGAAAATTTTCACAGTATACTTACAATTTCTTTGCCACAGTTTTTGCTACAGAAGCGGAACTCATTTATATGACTGACTCCTGTGTTTTGCCTTCTCCAGTGTCAGATCCGTTAGAGTAAGATGAGAAAACGCTGGTATGGCAAGTTACACGAGCTTTACCAAGTGCTGAGGAAATTTAGCAAAACTTTCGTTTGGCTTCACGATTTCGTCGCCTTCCAGATAAATGTCTCCTTGTACGAAAGGAGTAAGAGCGGATGTTGTCATTAGAAAGAAACTGAGAAGCTACTACGGACCAACTCAATTGATTGATCTTATTCACTAAAGGCGTTTCTAGGGTGCTAACTATTTATCCGCCAACGGCCCTAGCGACCACAACAAATCAATCGTCCGTCGAGCGTAGGTAAACGCTAATCGATAATTCATCGTGAAGGGAGACGGTGCCATATTTAGAGCACTCGACAGGAAGCTGTCCACTTGGTTTTCCTTTCACCTTTCTGGGCATCGTCTCACTGTGGAATGTAGATTCATGCGAGGAACAGACTGTTTGAAACAGCTGTCGTTTCCAACTCGAGTTATCCGCCATTTCAGAGGACGGAAAATGGTTTACACTTGGGCTGCACTGATCGTCTCTTTCGCCGCGGTTGTTTTGTACTGCCAACTTCCACTCATTGTTTTTCCAGCCTTTTTATTCGTAGCGTTTTTGGCGTCTGGTGGAAAGAATTTTCCTAAAGTGTTCTTTCGAACAATTGTGCGCGATCTGATGTAAGTATTCACCATTACAGACTCAAACACTGTTACTGTAGTACTTTGTAGCGATCTGCCTGACAGTTCAGGTCGACACTGACGCCTGACCTGGGACCAGTGATCAAACGTTTATTTTGCAAACATGCACACATGTTTGTTTAATTGTTATGTAAGCTTACTTACCGACCAAAGACAAACAATAATTGAGCCTGGATGCCATAAAATATCATGATTTGTGAGTCCATCGCTGATCAACAAATTTTTGAAGCCCTTGTCTTTTGCATTGACAAATTACTACTTGACTGTAGTGCAACTCAATCCCTAAATAAGAGTTGTTTTCTTAGAGTCCTTATTGGGTCAACAACAACAGCAGCAACAACAACAACACCTTCGGTTTTACAAAATATTTAACAAATAGATAATTTCCTACTTGCTGTGCATCTGTTCAGTAAATACAATGGATCACAGAAGACATCAAGTTGTGATAAGGACAAAAAATGTGATGTCCAATCCTTATGTCATTTTGACGTCTTCAGTGATGTATTACTGAACAGACATGTGGCAACATGGAATCCACTCATTTTATATAATAAAGAAACCAATAAAATGTTAATGACATCATGCATGTGTTTGTCCTCTAATATGCAGTTTTCCGGAAATATCCATACTCCAACATACCCCAACAGAAGGGATTGGAATTTTCTGAGGGGTAGGGGACTGTATAAGGCCTAAAAAATTAAAGAAATGCATGAAGTGTATTTGGAATTTCCAGAGGGGTGGGGAGTCTTAGAAAAAAATTTCCTCTGTGGGAGAGGGATAGATATTTTTTGGAACTACACAATAGATCATAAGTAAGAACCAATCAAAATGTGAGAATAATAATTGTAATGGCATATTATAATTTATAATATAAAATAAAAATACAAGACTATAGCAGGTAAAATTCTACCCAAAATAACTAAAGAAGCTAATCTAGTTGTATGGTTGATCATCTTTGCAGAGGTTTCCGTCGTTTTATCCAAGTCATTCTGACCACTCATCTGCATGTTAGGAACAATCGAACTGTGGCAGACATATTTCATCAAACTGCATCTAAGCATCCCCAAAAAGCTGCCTTTGTGTTTGAACAGAAAACATGGACATTTCAAGAAGTAGAAGAATACTCCAACAGGATTGCACATTATTTCAAGTCACAAGGATACAAGAAAGGAGAAGTAGTGGCTCTCTTCCTAGAATCTTGTCCTGAGTTTGTTTGCATATGGCTTGGATTATCCAAACTTGGTGTCATTACAGCCCTAATCAACACTAATCTGCGACTTGATTCACTTTTTCATTGTATATCTGTGGCTTCTGTAAAAGCAATCATATTTGGGTCAGATCTTTCAGGTAATAATGAAAAAGCCTTGATTTCATTTTCAAACTAAACCTTAGCCTATTCCAGGCTCTTAGTCAGTGGGGACGATTGCCGGAAAACACAGGCAGATGACGAGTGGGATCAGTGACCTCTCCTTTTTCACTACCAGACCCCACTCGTCATCTGCCCTGGAACAGGCTAACTAAACCTCTATAAAATAGAAGAGCCTGTGGGTACTTCACAAGAAAATAGATAATTTTGTATGAAATGTTTATTTTGGGGTTTGTACTATAAGCTAATGACATTCTGAGTCTATCATTTCTATTATTAAGCCAATAGACTTTTGGAATTTAAGGTGTGAGGGATCACAGAAGTGGTACATGTATTTGATATAACCTTTAAGTATTTTTCTCCCTAAATTCCTTAAATCTTTCATGCACATTGAAAGAAGAGTGAATCATTTTTGTGAATGTGGGTCATATCTCTCTCTGGGTGGGAAACTCAACATTTTCTCTTGTTGTTTTATTCCATATCAAAATCTGACAAACTGCAATCACACCTTGCAGTTAGTGTTCTATTAATGTACTGATTTTTATTCAGGGAATGGATTTGTTATTAGTATTATTGTTTATCTCTGGCAGGTGCTGTAAAAGAAATCCAGATCAGAGTTCCAGAAATAGTACAGCTATACTGTCTAGGCAATACTTCAAATGTTGTGCATTCTGCTGTTAATTTGGACAAGAAGCTAGAGGAGAGTTCATCTGGATTGCCTGAAACCAATCATTCTAAATCTATGGCTGGTAATAAACAATACTGTCTGCTTCCCAGAATAATTAATTTTGCAGTTTTGGTCAAGACACTTCACTCTTTCAGTATTATTCTTCACTGGGGTAATCTGGTAAAATTTCAAGTTGTATCTTGTAAAGTTGTTTGCTGCTTCCTCCTACAGATATCAGATTTACATGGAGGCACTGTTTGAGGCACAAGGTTCCTTCAATTTCAGCGACTGAAGCAGACCTTTTAACAGCTAACAATTTCTCCAACTATTGTGTATTACACGTGTTCACTTTTTTGGCGTGTTTTCTATTTCAGATGTATTACTGTACATTTACACATCAGGGACTACTGGATTGCCCAAAGCTGCTGTAATATCAAATGCCAGGTATAGTGCAGATGTAATATAAGGATATAAAACATAGACTATTGCCTCTCTCATGATTTCAGTCTCAAGTTCAAGTTAATAGGGTTGAAGTTGATAAGGATAGTTGATGAAGCTGATAGTTGATAAAGCTGAAGGTTGAATCAGCTATCACCCCATTGTAATTGAGAGCGAATAATCTAATTATTGTTTTAGTAGAATTTTGACTGAAATTTCCTTCAAAATAGCAATTTCCAATTATTTTTCTGCATAGCATTAAACTTCACACAGACTGGATGGTCTTTTGAAATTTGCAGTTGTTCAGTTTTTGGACAATTTTTTTAAAGTCAAAACGAAACATTGAATGTCTTTCTTGTAGTCTTCCCAGGAGTTGAATTAAATCCATTTGTTTCAAGCTGTTCCTCTGGAACTTAGGAAAAACAAGAAAACATTGCCATTTTATAGAAGACCTAGTCAGTGCACACTAATGGCTGATAGTGTACAATACACTGTAGCTTGGTCAGATTGCAGTGCAGTTTTTGCAGTTTTTTAACATATGACTAGAATTCTACTAATTAACAATTAGACGTGGAGCCTGAGTTTTCCATAAGTGAATACCAGGCGCATATCAGGCACATACATGTACCTGATCACAGGTTTGTATAAAATTTTGCCCTGTTAGCCTTGGTGTGAGGTAAAACTTTAAAGACTGTCAGTGTTAAAAGCAACTTCTCCCCTCCCCCAACCCCAACCCATAAAATACCCAAATTTCAGATGCAAAATCCCCTGATAATACTCCCTTCCAAATTAAGATTACATCACTTATTAGCTCAATCTTCATCATCAGATTTTTACAGCATTTTAGCCACATGTGTTTCAAAGACAGTAATTCTTCACTAATGATTGTTGAGCAAGTGTTGAATTTTTGAGAACAAGAGATGGAACCTCTAGCTTTCTGTAACAAGTAGTCACCATTCAGGGTTCTTAATTCAGAATGTGTGATCTTTCAGGTACTTTAAGATGTCTTATGGGGTACACTGTGCACTAAACATCCGCCATGATGACATAGTTTACTCTTCATTGCCACTCTATCACTCTGCTGCTGGAATTGTTGGCGTTGGGCAGTGCTTCATTGGTGGCTGTACATTAGCGCTGAGAAGTAAGTTCTCTGCCAGTACATTTTGGGATGACTGCGTGAAGACAAAGGCCACGGTGAGTACATTTTGAACTCTCAAGTCTTTGAACCTTAAGTTGGTGATTCACACCAGAGGAGAAGAACGAGAAGTACATGTAAAGCTGGACATCAGTAATAATGCTGCAGATCACAAATTCCACAGATTTTTACCAGAGCCAAACAAATGAAGTTTTAATCTGAGAAATAGTCAGATATCACATTCCTATTTGCACTGAAAATGAACAGACTTAAGAATAACTTTTTGTATCGTAATTATATAACAATAATTGCAGTTATTATTTGGTGTTTTTCATTGATGACATTTTAGCCTAGTCTTAGTATTAGAATTCATTTATATAGTTTTATTTAATTAAGCTCTAAAGCTGTGATTTTAAAGCTTCATTAAACTATCTATCTGTCTGTCTGTCTGCCTGCCTGCCTCTCTGTCTGTCTGTCTGTCTGTCTGTCTGTCTATCTAAGCCAAGTTATCCAAGTAGACTGTAGCAGCCAATACTTAAAAACGTCTTGATATATTTTTGTCAGGTGGTTCAGTACATTGGTGAGATATGCCGATATCTTTTGGCACAGCCTCATCGTCCCTCAGAAACTCAGCACTCGGTACGCCTGGCCACAGGCAATGGACTCCGCCCTCAGATATGGGAGGAGTTCCAGACACGCTTTGGCATCAAGGAGATTGGAGAATTTTATGGTTCAACAGAGGGAACAGCCTCTATAATCAACATAGACAGTACCCGTGGTGCTTGTGGCTTTGTGTCTGAGATTTTTCCCGCTGCCTACCCCGTGGTTATTTTCAAAGTTGATCCTGAAACTGGTGAGCTAGTGCGAGGATCAGATGGGCTAGCAAAGAGAACCAAGCCTGGGGAAGTTGGGCAGATTGTTGGAAAAAGTCTGAAAGGTATTTGTATCCTGACTTGTTTCGGTTGCCTGTTTTACTAATATCATTGTTGCACTGTGCAATCCAATAAAATGAGAAAACTCGGATTTGTACTTCAAATACCAGTATGTTATTAAGCAGACAGATAATAAGAAGAAAGAAACCCATCAACTAGGCTATTGTCAATCCTCCTTCCCAGTTGATGTCTGAGTCATCATACAACCCTTCTTGTCACACAAGCTGCTTTTTGGCCCAGGGGGGACTCCCATATAAAATGGACGGGGGTGCTCGTGATCGTTTTTGGGGGTTAAAAACACAGTTTTGATACATGTGAGGGTAAAGGTAAAAGGTAAAGTCTGCATGCGAGCCAAGTGGCCCATCAGGCCGGAGCTTATCCCGGTTTCTGTAGCATGAAGCGACTAGGAGTATTTCTACTCCCCCCTGGATGGGATGCTAGTCCA
>Ga0126338_10004004_pt1 | contig 10422 bp, 11 predicted proteins | sample OrbCmetagenome_2_FD_92529 | JGI IMG/M metagenome (GOLD analysis project Ga0126338, IMG submission 92529) | Coral microbial communities from Petempiche,Puerto Morelos, Mexico - Orbicella C C metagenome | ecosystem: Host-associated > Invertebrates > Cnidaria > Coral | place: Petempiche,Puerto...
GGAACCATTGATACACTGTCTTTTACAGATGTAGATAACAGTGGCTTTACTTAGGAAATGAAAGGTTTGTTGTGATATCCAAAGGGGGTGATTGTTTTCAACTGGGAATCCCTGATGGACTTTAAGATCAGGAATTGGTGGCATGTTACCTATGTTACTGGGATTTACTTATGAGCATGACACGAGGTTCATAGTGTTACATGTCTCTGAAATAAAGTGTTACAATGCAGAATGTGCGTGCCTGACCTTGAGATATTGTCTCTCAGGTCTCATTAACATCAGTTTATGGATGCCATAAACTTAAGCTTACGTAATTCCCAATGGGAACAGTTTCGCAATCTAGCGACGAACCTGTCTATCTAAAGATGGTTTCCATTGTTGGATCAATAGGCCTTCGAGGATTTACGCTTTGTAGTGTATTGAGGCGTGCAAAGTCTGCGCCGGCTAAAAGAATGCGAAGAATTCACAGGCAGCTCAGAGTCGCCACGACTGTTGGTATGTTCATCGAATCGCACTTGCACATTTCTTTTGGCCTCGCCAATGTAGCTGTCACCGCAAGAACAGTCTCCTTTGTAGACCGCTTGTGATTTGGAAATGAAAGTTTTTCTAAGTTTTTCTTTCTTATTACAGTAAGGGGGCTTAATGAAAACTTTCTTGCGTTCTTCAAAGTGGGAACTGGGAATTAAAACATCGTTTACAGGCGAATCGTATCATTCAGGAGATTGTTCACGGCTAGGCTATCCAGTAGTTAGAAAAGTTTTTCAATTGTTTTGATTTCGTTGTTAAAATGAGAAGAGATACGTTTGGCGCTGTGGAGGGCGCCAGTGATGTAATTTCTTTCCTATTTTGTAGGAATTTTCGACTTCCAATGCGTAGGTAGTTTTCCCGGTTTCTTGTAGACTTTGCATTGTCAAGGAAATGGTCGGGATTTTCTTCGACAGTAAAAACAATGTTAGGATGGTAATTGTTAAGAAGTTCAAGTAGATCAACGGGCTTATCTTTCTTCTTTTTGGAGAAACAATCATCAACATGCATACCGATCATAGAATGGTGGGTTGAAGGGTCGGACAACATTTAATTCCAATTTAGTCATGAAGATATTTGCGAAGACAGGAGATAAATTGGGAATTAGGTAACTGATATACTGAATACACAATTAGCGGGCGGTGTTTGCTTACCCTGAAAAGACCTAGTGTCGAAAACGTTCGGTGTTTTTTACTTTTTAACTCTTTTAGCCTTGTAAATAGAAATTATTTTTAAAATCAAGGGGAATATTACGGACAAGACTAAAAGTGCTGATCAGGCCAAAATGTTTATTAGGGCAACCGTTATATTTGGCAGTGCATCTGAATAATTGCCATAAAAAAGATGTTTTTTTACGTTCTAATAAGTCCATAGACCTAGGCAATGAAAGAAAGAAAAAAATTACAAGAGGAAGTAGTTTCAGAACTGGAGAAGATGAGCTAAGATGATCCCGAACAATTTCCAAAGTACGCATCATTTGAACATATGAATCAACTTCTCGTGGTTTTCAGAAAATGGGTTTATTTTTAACATATTCCCTTATCTCTATGCGTCTCCAGCTACGAGACCATTAACACGCCACGCTCTTTAATGTATACATCCCTACTCTCCCGGAAAATCGTTTAGATAAGGAAATAATTTATTCCGATATTGCAGCTTCAGTAGAACGTCCCAGCAAACATAACGACAATCTCATTATTCGAGGTGACTTCAAAGCCAGAGTAGGTTAACACTCCGAAGCCTGGAAATGCGTATTCTACGCAGAGCAGCTTGCCATCACCGACATCAGTCGGTCTGAAGACCACCTGGATACATTTTCCGGTCAAGACACCGGAAGCCCATTGATAATGTTGTAATGTGCTGTGATGACCAGTGTATGTTCTTCGTAAACATATGATACCAAGTGCAGAATGATATACTATTGATCATCGCCTTGTTTGCTGGAAACTTAACTTAGGAATGATAGCTCGTCCAAGAGACTAGGGTGGTTTTCCGGGACAACCTGCAGTCAAAACTTGAGAGAAACGGATGATTTGGAGACTTGTCCCCAGGAGACACGTGGGACTCTATCAAAAGTGTCAGTTTTCTGAAGAAGTAGTCGGGTTTTCCACTAAGAAGAACAAGTACGGGTTTGAAGAGAACGACCTTGAAATCCAGGAACTGCTAGCAAAGATCTACAACTATGCTCAGTTGGTCTAACCAATTAAGAAATAAGCCTTTTGCAAGGCTTGAGGCACCATACAACGAAAGCTGCGTGCAATCCAGGACATGTGGACCAGTCACGCTTGGGCAACTACCATGGATTCTATGATAGTTATTAATTTTCTCCCTTGTATGCATCGTTTTATATATATACATTAATTAATTTTGGGTTTCTAACATAATTTGTATTCATCACCGAAAAGCACTCAGTGGAGCGTTCAATAAAGTCTCGTCTCTCATCTCATCTCTATGAAGCCTCGGAAACTCTTAACGGGGCACTGTTACCGCAGATGGACCCCTTACAGACGAAACATGGAAAGAAGCTCTCACTGATAAGAAATCTATTTTTAGCAGCTGTTCTGCGCACTTACACACCCTCTTCAGCGCCAACTAAACGCGCTGTTTCTGACCCTGCAAGTTTCACATTGCCCAACCGCCAGTGAAAACTGAACTTTATGAGACAATAGAACTGCAAGATAGAACAGCTGAAGATTGGAGAGGTCCAGAAAAATCGAGATTCAGCTCTCCATACCAATCTCTACGCGAGGTTTTAGCCAGTTGTCGGAGGTAGGGTACACGACCGTTGTGGTGAAGCTACCATTACCCTGTACAAGAACAAAGGAGAAAATGGAGCTCGTTATTGCAGCTAAAAATATTTAAGAATGTTGTTGAACAAGCTTGTATCATTCATTGTCGAAGCTCAACTTTTTGAAAGCCAGTGTGTCTTCAGGGCCAACCGTAGCAAAACAGGCATGGTGTTTGTCCTTAGAAAGACATAGGAAAATATTTGAACACATTTATTGATCTGGCCTAAAAATTTGGCACCGTGAGCAGAAAAGGTCTTTAGAGAATCTTGGGAAAACCAGGTTGCCCACCACTTTTTTTTGAACACGATCCATCAAGATCAGACAAAGGAACGACCTGTCACAACCCTTCAAACGGCTTCCAACGGAGCCGCCTCCTAGCTCTCACACCTTTCACAGTACTCTTCAGAATGATGCTCCAAGAGGTCAGGTCAGACTTGGACAAAGATGACTGGAAATACATTCGTTTACACACTGATGGGAGTCTGTTGAACCTGAGACGTCTACAAGACTAAAGGAAGACCTTGGAACAGCTGATGAGTGAGCTACTCATACAATGCTTCCTTCAATTCCGCCCCCCACACTGATACTTGACCGCGCTGCAGCGAGTAGCTTCCTGCTTAGGAGAAACTTTGCTTTCCGGACCCTACGTCAGCCTGTACAAAATGTCTCTCATCGACGAGCCTTCGAGCTCCCCCCTCCATGAAGAGTAGTATCAATCATCATTAACCAGACCAAGCTCAAAGTGTTCTACCAGTTTCCCTATCTGGGTTGCACAGTCTCTTCATACTCTAAGATGTGGGCAATAGACTGGCGAATAGAAACGCCGCCCTTGGAGACTGCAAACGAGTCTGTAACAACAATCTAAAAAAAAGACACAAAGATCAGCATATCATTATTATATACAGATCTGAAAAGGTGACTACTCTCTTGTACGATGCCATTCCTGGTGCACGTATGGACGCCATCTTACTGGAGCTTCTCTATCAGCGATGCGTCCACCGTATTCTCAATATTCATTGCAGTGACTTCTTTAAGAACCTGGAAGTCTTCCAAAAGGCGGAAATCACTAGCATTGAGACCAGCCTCTAAAGGAATGAACACAACCGCCTACTAAAGATTTTGCTGTACGGTTAGTTTTCCGTTGGCCATCGTGACAGAAGAGCGTCTCTAAGAGGCACAAAGAATTACTAAAGAAGTCTCTTAACTCTTGCAACATAAACCATGGCAGTGGTCTACGTTGGCTGCTGACAGAGATAACTGGCGACTCACAGGCCAGCGGGCCGGTAATATAATCCTTCGAAAGTTTCAGAAGGGTCACCATGGAAGGGAAAAGAAGAGGAAGAAGAAGAAGAATAAAGAACTGGGAAAAGATCTCATCAACCCAAACCTTCCCCTACAGCTGCTGGGGCAGGGAATGCCTGTCCTACAACGAGCTTGCCTGCAGTAGACGTGGATCCCGCCCATCACAAACCTTCTTTTGCGGTGATAAGCAGACAGAAATATTAGGTTTGCTGTGATGTGTTAAATTATGACAGTTGTCAGTTAAGCTCGATGACCAATGTATTAGAACAGTTGGGTTTGTTATGAGAAGGCAAATGGTAACTTGCCTGACAGCCATAATGACTATTATATTTATTTAGACACAAGACTAAATTATATTATTTTTCCACGATGAAAGTGGTTTCTATGACATTCTTTGTTTTCTGGCCTTACGTTTTTTTGACTGTTCTTTCCTGTCTTTTAGATAAGCCTGACGATGTTCATTTAACTACAAATACAACAAACAAAGTTTGTGCAGGAATCATTATAAACTTCACATGCAGCGCTGAAGCTAACCCAGCAGTCCATACTTATTTGCTATATGAAAATGATACTGTGATTTACAATATGGGATTGGGAACAGCGTTAAAGACAATGGAAAATGCTGGCCAGTTTGTATTCAGATGTGAGGCCAATAATTCTATCCAAGATACTGGAAAAAGCAGTGACACCATCTTGACTGTTCTTGGTGAGCTCGCATAACTAATTTAGGTGGCAAATATTGTCATGAATCTGTTAAGCATCGGTGCCACTAAAGTTCTACATTGTGGACTATTCAAGCTATGAGAGCACTATTTTGACTGACCAGGGTGCTAATCAGGGTGCTACTCAGGCTAGCCGGAGTGTTATTCAGGCAACCGGAGCACTATTAAGAGTCTGTGTAATTGGAGTGTTATTTAGACTCGCCAAAGAAAAGCTCTTCTTACGTTAATTTCCTTTGCGTCTTCACCCATAACGTCATTTATCATTTTACCAACAACCATCAGAAGAACCAGAAGATAGCTCAGCTCTGGTTTTGGCAACGTGAAATAGATAGAGGATTGTTTTCATTTATCGTGACAGGATATTTCTCTCTCGCTCTCCCCTCCGAATAATGTCAGGATACCTATTACATGTATAACCCTAGTACTGCAGTAAGAACGTTCTGCCGAGGTAAAGCTTATTGCCCAATAACACACTGTAATTAATCTGATCAGGCCAAACCCGTCCTGATCATTTCCAGAGTTTGAAATATATTTTACAGGCTAGGCATAGTAGAGTTTTATTGATTTTCCATCACAAAAAGCAAAGGCAAGCAGTCTAGTTTTGTTTTCTACCAGAAATTTGTTGCTACATCACAGGTTGCAATGTATCTGCGTAGTCGCTGAACAGACATCCATAGATTTATAACAATTACCTCTCCATCCTGCAACCGCCTAATGGTCAGAGCATTGAACTTGAGATCTGAAGGTCGAGAGTGTGAGCTTCGCTGTATCCTTGTGTTTTGATCTCCAGTTGAAGAAGAAATTCACAAAGATGCAGCTTTGTTCCAAAATCAGCTGGAACTCAGTGTTGACGTTGTAATTTAGGAACATTTTCCCCTTTAATTTCCTTGCATGACTTTAAGGTAAAGTAACATGTTACATGAATTCATTTTTACAGCTCCTGCAGCCACTGTCAAACAGACAGAAAATAAAATCGCCGTGGAAGGGACCGATGTTGAAGTCTACTGTAATGTAACTGGTATTCCTGATCCAGCCATTATCTGGAAGAACGTCAAAAGTGGTGAAATTATTGAGGGAAATCTGTTGAACATCACCAACATAACTAGGGCTCAAGCTGGAGAATACAAGTGCACTGCAAACAACACTTGTGGAGTGGACTCTACAATGGTCAACATTGATGTGCTTTGTAAGAAGATAACTATTACATTGTTTATGTTTTTGTATAGATGTGATCTCATGGTCATACTACTATTAAACCTAAGTTTGCATAAAAGTGTTTCAAAATTAATTTATAAGTGAGAGTTAAAAGGTTTATCAGTTGACAGCCATTGTTACCTTCTACTGAAGTATTCAGAAGGTAAGAGTGTTCTTTTCTGACATACTCACTGTACAGCCACCTGGTGTTTGGATCCAGAAAAAAAATAAGAGTTTCTACCAGCCTGTTATTAAGGATATAGCATGATGCTCCAATTACCACTCCGTAATCTGGGATCTCTTTAGACGCCCTTGAATGATTTTTTTAATCTTTCGGTGATTATCATTATGTTGACCACTAATCTGACATAACAAATTCCTTATTATACCTGTGCTAATGAAATGGTCTTCATGAGCGAATAGAAAATATTCGTATTCTTGGTATTGGACTGGAACTAGCTTGCCATTAAGGCTAATGCGGGGGTATACCATTAAAAAAGACTAATGTCATTTGACACTCCACGCATCAAACTCAGTTACAAGCTAGTTCCCGTCCAATACTAAGAATGCGAATATTGTCTACTGTGTCCCGTTTAAATTCGGTCAGCTTTGGAGAACGTCTCCATCCAAGGCTTCCTAACACACGTCTCACTCCAGCATTATTGTTTTTTCTTTCTTTTGAGACAGGTTTAGTGTGACAAGGGCAATTGTGATGGAAAACTCAAAATATTCCCGTGGGAGTTTACAACAGAGATCTTGTGCAGGAACAGAATATCTGCACCAGTTGCAAGCATGTTTGTGACATCAAAATTGCACTTTAGGCAACAGTAATTACAGTTCTGACATCAAAGGCCTTATTTTGCGTTTTCTCTTTGTTTGATCTCTTCAGATCCCCCAACGATCACCATTGAAGGTTACACTATTGATGTGTCTAAAGGAGATCCAGCAGCAATTCCTTGCCCAGTACTTGGAAACCCTCATCCCTCCATAACTTGGTACAATGGAAATGAGACCTCTCCGAGCACTATGATAAATACCAATAACATTCTGCATTTTCCTGAGACTGTGTTAAATGATAGTGGATGGTACAGCTGCTTTGCCGAAAACTCTATAGGAAACGTTACTGTCACGGTCCAGCTACGTGTTGGTGGGTTGTATTATTTTGTTTGGTAAATAAGTTACTTTAATTTAAAAGACTAATCACGCATTATAGCTGATATTGCAAAATAAGGCAGTCATGGCACTCATTCCTAACATTGTAACAGATAATTTTATAAAAGGTCCATATGTGGAACAACTTTAGCAAACATATAGAATTGGAGTGGAGCTACTGAAAATGACATAAAAGATAACTTTTTGCAGTTTCCCTCATAGTTCTTATTATTTCTACTCCCTGTGAAGTATATATAAAATAATTCATATGTGAACTGCGGTTGTAGATGACAGTGAAGAATGATCATCGCAGTAAATTTTCCATATATACTTCACATCATTTCACTCCTCACGGGAAGATATGAACTCAATTAATTGTCCTCGCTCCCAATGTGTGGCTTCATACCTCAGTTGGAAGAGCATCGCACCGGTATCGCGGAGGTCATGGGTTCGAATCCTGTTGAAGCCCTGATTTTTTTCAGGCTTCTTCTTTCCAATTGCTTAAATTGGAAAATTTACTGCGATGATCAATCTTCACTTCTATTTCTACTCCCTGCTAACTGATAGACACTCTCATGGCGCCTCAGTATGTTGCTTCGTAAAAGTATGTTGTGTCAGAAGGAATCTAGATTGTATGATAGTATTATTAGATATTACAGTCATGGTGTTTTTCCATCAAATGTTAAAAGACTGTTTTATAAAACCGTCGGTAGGGTTCAATATGGAACGTCTTACGGTAAACAAATAGCATTGCCGCTGCGAAGCTACTGAAAATAGCTTAAAAGAGAATTTTCACAGTTTCCCACGAACTTTACTAACATGTTAGTGCACTCTGCAAACTATCCTTATCATTTTATATCAGTTCGCTGCATTTCTGAGTTGAAGAAGGTTTTATTTAATCAAAATTTTCATATGGCATACTCAAAGTGGTTGTTGTGGTCAGAAGTCATCGCCCATAATATATAGAAGAACATTCGCTTTTTTTCCTTGAGAAATGGAAATCCCTCAATTAAGGAAATGCAACGAGCCTTGATCTCTGAAAAAATACCAACACAATAAAAATGTCTGGTAGTTCTGTATGAAAAATGTGAAACGTTTTCTTATATCAGAAAAGTCTGTACAAACTACAGTGACCACATTGCCGAAGACAACGACTAAAGGTAAGGAGTAACGTTTTTGTGCACATTATTGAAGTTTTCTATATTGATAGCAGTTGTGTTTTATGGACCTGAAGCATGTTATTAAAGCCTACTTGCCCAGAAATTTGCTGTGTAGCTGTACATGATATTCCAAAACTAGACGAAAAGTATAGCAATGAAAAGGAATACAGCTTTCATCACGATTGCAAATTTCAAGCTTGTTCTGATTAGCCAAGAAAAAAATGGAAACCAGCAGGAAGCAATGAAAGCCAACCTTGTTCTCAGTGTTTTCTCAAGAGGGAGGACTCTGAGAACGAGGTTGCAACAAAGAGTGGTTTGTGTCTGTCCATGATCTGTCTTTGATCTGTGATATGATTAAAAGGTATTCTTTGAACTCGTGTCTACGGGAACATATTGGTGCAAAATTTGAGATAGAGTAATGTGCACAGATAAAAATAGCCGGAATTTTCAGTAAACAGCTATTAGGTTTCCTAGTGAAACAACAATAGTTAACAAAAAGAACACAAGAACATTTAAAAAAATATTTTGCTTAAAATGTTTGGACAGTTTGAAAATATAACACATTTGCTAGTTCATAGTTGAATGATTTTGAATATTTTGTTCTTGTAAAACGTGGAATTTGACAAACATTGCACTGTGCTTCAACCGATCAGCTGAATGAACTTGGCACTCGCCCTACGGGCTCGTTCTATTTTTTAAGCCATTCAAAAATTAATTCGTGCATACTTTTTTTTTCCAAATTCCACAAGAAAAATCATGCGATTACCTTTACAAAATTTGAGACTCACATTTTGCACTCAGGAATACAACCTTTAACTTATTCTTCATTCTCGTAAGCGAAAATATCCTATCATGATTTAGGATCTTAAGAGGCCTCTTTGTATTATCTGCATGAACATGGAAATCTCTTTGACATAATTAGACTGGTCATCATATCTGCACGCTGGGCACGTTCAATACACAGACATATTTCGTTTGTGCAAGATAATAACTTGATGATGGCTGAGGTGGGCAGCACTATTTGATTCAAGTCGTTACAAGCTGTAGCCTTATTTATGCGGTTAGACATTTGAGTTTATCATCTTTGCAGAAGTTACGTGGTGATACTTATGTTTACTTAGTTTCTACTCGTGTTTTAGAGAGCACTATTTCCGCCACGGCGACCATAGATAAGAACTGCGATGAACGATTAGACGTTGAGAGAAGGTTTCCTAGTTTGGTAAGTTATTTTGTTTTTCATGTCGCAGATTGGTATCGTAACACCACATTAAACAACATAGTGCTATAGTTGTTAAAAACCTGGTGACGCTCACTAAAATTAATTAGCAAACATTTTGGCGTGTCACTTGTTTGAGCACGTGACTTGACGTTTCTATGGCAGCCATGTTTTCATAGGGTGTTTCACCAAAATTTAATGCTACTGAAAATATATCTGTTCTAGTGAAACTTTGGATTTTTATAGAGATTTTAAGGGAAAATCTTTACAATTATTGTACTTTTATCCTTTTTCTGATTTTTTAAAAAAACAATTTTGGAGCTATCATAACATTTCTGATAATTTTGTGAAATGCAAGATGGCGGGATTTTGGATATGTGATGGAATGTAGGCATAATTGATATAAGAACTTTACATTCCACGTAAGTTTGATTACTGTTATGTTCCCCTAACAGACTGACTAGAATGAAAAACAGCACAGGCTTTATATATAGGGTTAAGTGTTGAAGGTTTAGCGGTCTAAGTTAAGTATTTGTGCTTCTATATTTTGCTTCTTGTTTAGTTCTGCATTTCCTGTTTAGTGTTACTAGTCAGGCTGTAAATATTTAGCCTGCGTAGCAAGCGTTTCCGTGGGGTTTGGAAGCAAAGAAAGACCGAGGAACGGAATTTTCGGTGTTTTGTCTGCGCGAAAAATGGGGCGAGAGCCAAAAAAAAAGAACGAAGGGGGTGGGAGAGGGGACGGAAGGAAACGCTTGCAGACAAACCCCTGGATTTTGAAAACCTCCGTTCGCCAGCGAACGGAGCTCGTGATTGGCTGGGCCAGTCCAATATATTGACATGTGTCGATCAAAGGTATTTTTTAA
>Ga0126338_10004009_pt1 | contig 10420 bp, 7 predicted proteins | sample OrbCmetagenome_2_FD_92529 | JGI IMG/M metagenome (GOLD analysis project Ga0126338, IMG submission 92529) | Coral microbial communities from Petempiche,Puerto Morelos, Mexico - Orbicella C C metagenome | ecosystem: Host-associated > Invertebrates > Cnidaria > Coral | place: Petempiche,Puerto...
CAAAAACTATCAAATGCACGTAAAAGCCTGAAATCGAAAAAAAGTTTACAGGAATCGACCAATCGAGCGAGCGAGCGAGTGCCATTCTTCACATCATATCTACAACTCGCTCTTGCGCATGCGTGCAATTCACGAGTTAAAAATGATGCTGTTGTATGTCCTCCCAAACTAAGAGGTGGTCTGTTCACAACTGCTGCAGTGGACAACATAGATCATAACCCAAGTTCCACAAGTGCGCACGATTCGTTCCATGGAACAGCTATCTCTCTTGCACAGCATCCAACAAGTCAGGTACCTGGAGTCAATAGGGGAATCAATACAATTCAACCTATACCATCAGCTTCTAAAGTTTCCAGAAAGGTGGCACAACTTCCAGCTCACTTTCTTGAGGTGGTCCCAGCAGTGTTTAGGGAAAGTGAACCTTATGCTCCGCAGACTGCGAGGTTGCATCCAAAGTCATCCGTTTGTATCAGGTCATGGATATGAAAGGGAAAGAGACTGGCTAGAAAACATCAAGGAACTTCTTTGTAAAGAAGAACTGACCAAAGATGATGCAGTATCTTGGGCAACATATCGTGCATCACAGGTTTCACTGTCATATCATGAACCTGCGATCATTTCCCTCCTACCCTTGTTTGTGGAAAATGCTCATTCGACGGCAATGATTCTCCATGCAATAAATGTGATAAGGTCTGCAGTGAAGCATGTAAATCCTGTACAAGTGCCTGTGATTGCCTTCGATCAACCCGTTTGCACTGGCCAAACAGATTCAATGGGAACTGCCAAACACACACGGACAAGATCATCTTGCTGTTATGTTTGGTGCATTGCATGTTGAGATGGCAGCTTTTAAAGCTCTGGGCAAATGGCTCACTGTCCTTCATCTGCTGCAACACCAAGCATATTCAAAGTTTACAGAAAAAATCACTGATGATGATGATGATAAAGTTATGACCATTGGAATTGAAGAATGGAAATCCCAGATGTCAAAAAAGAGTCCTCAATTTCTCTATAGGTCAAGAGTGTTGGACTTAGAACTGTGTAGTCTATAGCTTGTGAGGGCAATAAGAGAAGCGAACTTCGCACTGTACGTTGAAGTACTGATGCAGATTGTACCCTGGATGTTTGCTTTGGACCACACTAACTACTCTAGGTGGCTGCCAGTCCACATCCATGATATGTGTGAGCTTCCTGTGAAACATCCCAATGTCTTTCAACAATTTAGCAGTGGGTCATTCGTTGTACAGAAGACAAAACGACCATTCTCCGCCATAGCACTGGATCATGCACACGAGCAGGAAAATGCATTAATCAAAGGAGATAGAGGTGCTGTAGGTTTGACCGAAAATCCTGCTGCTCTTAGGTGATGGATAGTTGCTGGTCCAGAAGTAGCTCGAATGATTAAAGAGTTTGAGAATTGTGGTCCCCTCATGCAAGTTCCTTGGGCACCATGAACAGATGCCAAGTACGCAAACCGCTTTCAAAGAAGATGTCTTGTCTGTTGTTTCAGAATTTAAGGAACTTGGAAACCCTTTTGAGGAGCAGGGTGATGAGCTAATCGCTGTTCATACTAGAGATGTCATGGACAGTGCAGTTGTTGACATGGTGTAAAATGTTCTGCAAATTGGGAAATTGCAGTATGATAGCTATGTTCAAGAAAGGCTGATTGACAGATCCAAGTGGATTACAGACATGATTAAGAAGAACAATCTGCCTTTGCTTAGCACCCTGGGTAAAAAGTGCCAATCCAAGGAAAAGGCTCAAGTTGCATCGCTGAAAGAAGATTGTACTCTCTTCTCACAGCTGTACATTGCGTGCCAGTGTAGAGACGGTAATCTAGATGAATTTTTCAAGTATGAAAACCAACCGTGGCCACCCACGCTTTCACAAATGAATCAACTTAGAGGGGGCCAAAAAGCAGACTTAGTGAAGTGCTTGGAAATGATCAATGTTTCTGAAGCCAAGCAACCTCCTGTAGATGCCATAATTCTTGATGGAGCTGTAGCTGTTCAAATGATGGCACCAGGAGTAGCACGCACATTTGGGGAGTACATTGATATGGTGTTCGAACCATTCATCCTCAAACAGCTAGAGTCAGCAAGCAGAATCAACATCGTTTGGGACTTGTATTGGAAAAATTCTTTAAAGAGTACAATGAGGGAAAAGAGAGGATCTGGTACACGACGAAAGGTATTTCTGTCTACTTGTATCCCTTCAAACTGGCAAAGTTTCCCACGCATAGATGATAACAAGACCGAACTCTTCTCCTTACTTGCTCAACAAGCCGTTACTTTGCCTATAGAAGAAGGAAAAGAGCTATATAGCACATGTGGAGATCGTGTCCTTACATCAGCAGACAGATCTGACTTGAGGTCCCTGGAGCCATGCAATCACGAGGAAGCGGAAATCTGTCTTCTGGTCCATGTGTTGGATGCCTGCTCATCTGGCCACCATCGGATACTGATCAAGACAAAAGATGCAGATGTTGTGGTGCTTACGGTGTCGGTAGCTGAGAACCTACCAGCAGATGAAATTTGAATTAGTTATGGCACTGGAAGGCATTTGAGGCATCTTGCTGCACACGAAATTGCCAGAAAGATAGGACAGCAAAAAGCAAAAGCCTTACCGTTGTTCCATGCCATTACTGGCTGTGACACCGTTTCCTTTTTTGGTGGTAAGGGCAAGAGGACAGCATGGGATGTATGAAACGTTTACCCAGTCCTGACCAATGTTCTGTGTAGATTGATGTTGATGCCGGAGATGGTTGAAGATAATTGCATGGCTTCAGACCAAAAAGCTCAACAAGTGTTTTTTGCAACATACCTAATCTATTCCAGCATATTTGTAAGTTTCAAAGGCGATATAGGTGTCTCAATCACAGTACACAAGTAACTAAAGAAAATCATGTCACTAAAACCCATATAAATTGACTCTGTATCTTAGCCTCGATTTGATGTATAGTGTTGATATTACGTTTTTGGCACATCCCAAACATACATTTCAGGTTTGAATTTCCTAGCCTAGATAATAGAATCTACATTGCAAATGGATAAAACTTGGCTGTAAAAATGGTAATGATTTCATCAGTGCCTATTGCCTTGCTGGTAATTGAAAATAATGGTCACGTGACCATCACGTGACATAATTGAAGACTCAAAGGCACTGGCTAATTTGTTGTTGTATTACAAAAGCAAGACACTAGGCATAGTAGTTCCAGAAGGCCAAAAAAATTGGTATTTTGCATCAGCCTTGTTTCCATGTGAGGGCCTTGTATGCCAAATTTTTGACATGCGTATTCCATGGTTCTGGAAGCAAATTTGGCATGGCTCCATATCAGGAAATATTTGTCTTAGAGAGCTTAGTAATCCTGCTAAGTTTGATGCTTTTATCAAAAAACAAACAATTTTGTCTCTTAACAGCCGGACTATCAGAAAACACAAGGAAGCAAGCAATTCACACCTCAGCCATGGTTCCCATGAGCTGTTAGGTCACTGACTGTCAAACCTAATGTAGGGCAAACTTTCAAGTCACTGCTTGCCAGGTTTTCTGCATGCAAAAGGGTGAACAGTGACTGATTTGAGACCTCTGAATGTGTTTGTGTGGCACACTACAGGTGAAACACAGAGAAAAAAGATTCCTCTTTTACCTCAAACAGCTGGAGTTTGAAATAACTAGCATGAGTTTCCTCTTCTTCAGAATTCTCACCCGATTCTATAAGTGATTTTGGGCTCTGTAAAGACAAAGATAAAAACTATTTAGGTAACCCAATACTGACGTGGTTAATAATATTAAAGGTTACTAATGCTTAGCATATGTACATGTACCAACTTAAGTACCATGCGTCTTGTGTCTTGTGAGCATGCCAAATGAAAATGTCAAGAAAGCCTGCTAGCACTTGAATTGGAACAATTGAATAAGTTCAAGTGAACATCACTCAAATAGAATTCAACTAATGTAACAAGTTTCTTGTGCACATGACATTCTAATAAACAAGTAAATTTGAATTAACTGTTTCTGTTAGTTAGTACGTTATTTCACAAAGGTCACAAAAGAAAGTTGGTAAGTTCAGAGAATTTTATGAAGTGAGATGTAGGCGAGGTATGTAGAAATGCATATTATGGCTTAGGATACTTAGCTGTGAAACTCCACATCAAAAGGTCAGGAATTAACACATGGAGTTTTACACCACACATGTTTCAATTGTAAAGGGCAAAACCCTCGCTGACTATGAGGCCTGCATGACCACATGTCACCTAGGTGGATGACTAAGGCAAGTGCTGTGCATTACACCCTGCACCATCTGAAATCGTCTCAATAGTTTGATTACTTGTATGCACTACATAAAACATCTAAAAACACCAGTTATACCAGAAGTATGTATGGCAATGCTGCATAATACTACTAGTAATCATAGATTAGAGTGTGTTCGAGTTTTGGTAGATTTGGTATGTTAAAAAAGCAAAAATTCTGGGAACAGCCTTTTGTGCCTGAACTGTTAGGTATGCATGAAATTGGCCTCCATCCAACAGGGGTAAAAACAAATGAATTGATTGCAAAGCATGTGCATGCGAGAAGGTTTGTTCTCGTTTATACATGTATTATGTCGTATTTAGTTACGACCAGTCAGTAAAATACATGGACTGCAGTTGGTAGGCTGCATTTAGTCCACAGTCCGCATTTTTTATCCAAGTCTGTGTTTCTTAGCAAGTCTGTAATGATTAGTCCGTGTTTTATACCTAAGTCCATGTTTTAAACCCAGTCTGTAGTCTGCAGTCTCTCTTTTCCTCAAAAATCCATGGGGAAGAACGCAAAACAAGCGTGCGAGCATGACAGTGTGCATGAAGTACGAGGAGCGAGAGTCACAGCATTGCCACTCGCACGTCACACTTGCACGCTTACTTGTTTTGCATTCTTCCCTACGGTTTTTAGGAAAAGAGAGACTGCTCGCAGTCTATCTTGACACTTGAGAGTCAATATTGTACAACACTCGAAATAAAGTGGGCGAACATGGATATGATGTTATTCACCCCTAAATAATTTTTTGGAGGGGCAAATTGGTGTCCATAGAAAGATACATACACAAAAACTTGAATTTTTATGCATTACCCAATTAGAATTGCATTCTCTCAAATGCAATAATATTAACATTTGTATAGTGCCCATCCAGTCTTGCTCTAGGTGCTTCACAATATTTTAAATTTGGACTAAAAGTAATATTAGAAAAATATAATATCGCTAGGAATAGGTTTTTTTAAAAAGATAAGTTTGAAGTGCAATCAGGCAGACTCTTCCAGAGCTTTCGAGTGGAAACAGCCAAGGCAAGAGACCCATGGAACTTCAGATTAAAGTTGACAGGATTCAGATGAAATGTAGAAGAAGACCAGAGAGTTCTAGAAGTGAGTAGCATGCAATTAAATCTTGAATGTAAGTAGAGGACTGTTGGTGTAGAGCCTTAAAGGTGAGCGATAGAATCCTGAATTTAATTATTCTGAAACTGGTTCAAAGTCATGGTCAAGTGCTTGTGTGCAGGTCCCAGAATGATGCCAAATAGACCTGAACTAATCCTGACTCCCAAACAATGCCCCGTTTTTCCAAAGTGACCCCAAAAAGAATCGTAAGTATGTTTAGGAACCTAATGGTGGCCCATCCAAATAACTAAGGATGGGCTTGAAATACAGACTGTATTGAAGAAGTTTGGATTCCGCAGCTTTTGCATGTTTATTTAAAACACCCTTCTGCACACAAGCGGCAATCTTCATTACAAACTGATTGCACATCGTATTTGTACTTTCTTGTATATTTAGAGCTAAATAGATAGTGATTTGATTAGAACTAAAATATTTGACAAATTTTCTAAATTAATGACCCAAGACAGCTGAACATTAGGGGTCTACATTTACCCCATTTTCCAATGCTAAAAAGGCATTCTGGTACAGTCTACACGGCTTTTCCCGAAACAACTAGTTTGGTCTGAAAGAGCATTGGTTCTTCTTCAAATTAGTGAAATAAAATTTTTGGGGTAAATAAAATTGCGAGCACTGAGATAGCCAACTAAATGCAGCACTTCTCTTCCTGAAAACATGACCTTTGACCCTAGCGTAAAAAAACCGATTACTGCAAGAAAAGCAAATGCTTCGTTATTTTGAAACATTTTCTAGTGATATCTCTCCGAAACCATTATTGCCAGAAATTATTTCCAAATATGAAATCTTACAGGGTCAAAGAAGGAGCTAAAGGGCACATTTTCACAGAATAACTTTGTTTTGCTGAGAATTGAGGTCAATGACCGTTATTGAATTCCAGTGAAATACGTAAACTTGAAGAATGTTACCTGATACCTACCTGAATATTTATATTTATAGAAGAGTCGTCTTTTTGGATTAACCTTTGGAAACCTCTAAAAGAAGAAATGTTTAATGTTCTGTGATCTGCCTGCTGCTATAAATTTCATGCACATGCCAACTGCATGTTTGTCGTAAAACCAATTGAACTCCACTGACAGTTTCCATAGGCAACCCCAATATAAACAATCCCCAAAAAGGTAAGTGAAATTGGCTGTCTTCATGAACAGTTAGAAGCTAGAGTCAAGTTCCATTACCTTTAAAAAGTGCTTGATTTTATTTGTTTGCATTGACTTTGTTCACTCAGTATTTCTTACTGTCACTTTTGAATACCACAAATCAGTCACGCCAAAACACTGCAGACCGTCCAGACTGCACACACTTGTTTGCTCCTTTAATTTTGACTCAGATTTTTTGGGCTCTAGTTACAAAATTGTGTTCTATATATCTGAAAGTTTGTCATTTATCCACAGGCCGCACAAGCGCAGTATGCGACTTTTGATTCAATAGACAGATGCAGAGAAGACTATGTATGGGAAACTTACTATGCTAAATAAAGCCATTAATGTAGAAATTATGTTATGTTATGTTACAGTTACACATGATTGTTAGGTGATTAGATACGAGCATGAACAATGAAAAAAAAAGTATATTTGATTGAGAGTTATGTGACGTGTCCCTTGTGTAAGAGTGAGTATCTTCTGGATGATCTGGATCCAAGATCACTCGGATCATAGTGCATCAAAGGAACTGATCAATCTGTGACCAGAGTGGATTCATTGGTTCCTTGGATGTGCCATGATCTTATATCACTGATCCCGATCCAGATCACCCCAATTAGGAATGCACCCCTTGTATATTACACAAATTATTGTATAATTGTGCATCTTGAGTACCTTGCCATAAAAACACCATAGCCATAAAAGCAGATAAATATACCATCACATCAACTCGTTGCGGCAAATCATGTTGTAATTTTAGGCCGAAAAACTTTTTAATAATATCATGTCATGTGTGACATTACTTTACAGGTTAAGTTTTCTCTGATCATTTCTACATTAAAAACTTTACTTGACATACTTAGGCTGACTAAAGGAAATTTCCCATACAAAGTCTTTAATGCGTTTGTCTATTGAATCAAAAGTCACATACTATGCTTGTGTGACCTACGGATTACTAACAAACATTCAGGTAGTCTTAGATATATTGAACACTATGTTGTAACTAGCGCCAAAAAAATGTGAGTCAAAATTAAAGGTGCAAACAAGTGTAAGAAAAATCAAAGGGCTCTTAGAGCCAGCTCATTCATGTAATGACTAATGTGCACTGTGCCGTTTGGTTATGAAATGTTGGTACGGTTGAACCCGTTTGAAACAGCAGGAATTAACTTCAAATAGATATCATTACTCTTGGGAAAATGTCCATATTCCTCATGATCATTGGGATGGGAAATCAGACACCCTCGTCTGTGGGGGAAATAGACATTATCTGGGATCATGCATTGTTGATCCATTCCCATGAACACCAAAACCTCACAAATTATTTCAGAACTAATTGCTGTTGACAGAAAGTTTGGCAAAATGAAGGTCAGTCTTTGGCAGCTTTGAAATGGATTGGGTAAACAATGTGAGCTATGATTGGTCAATGGTTGCCTTTGGAAACCATTGATCGATCATAGCTCACATTTTGTATCTGAACCATCCCAGTAATGGTAAAGGTCTGCATATGAGCCAAGGGACTTATCAGGCCAGAGCTTATACCAGTTTCTGCAGCATGAAGCAACTAGGAGTATTTCTACTTCCCACTGGATGAGACGTTAGTCCATTACAGGGTTACCCCCAGCATTAAGTTCACCAATGACAATTTATACACCTGGGTGGACGGAGGCACCGTGAGAATAAAGTGTATCTCTCAAGAATACAACACAATGTCAGGGGTCGAACCAGAGACAAGCTCAATACAGAGACAAGCACACTAACCATGAAGCCACTGCGCTTCCCACCATCCCAGTAATGCTGGTACAAAAAGCTGGCACTCAGTCTCCCCAAAGTTTCTGTCGAGGGCAATAGGTTGTTTAAGAGCTACAAACTATGAGGGTATCCAAAAATCTAAACTATGATGTTCTTGGTGAAATATAGTTAAGTGGCTATTATGCTGTTAAATAATAACACTAATTTAATAATTTTTATAGCACTATTTACATACACTGTTCAAGACTGCTTTATAATAAATTCATCAAAGACTAAATAAGACAAATATATACTGGTAAAGTTATTAATAAAGGGGAAATAAAAAAAGAAATACATTGAAAATACATTTAAAATGCTGACCTAAACAAAAATATCTTAAGTTTGCTTTTAAAAAGACTTTAAGTGGTGTGACAACACACAGGTCAACCAGGAGGCTGTTCCATAAAGCCAGTACAGCAAAAGTAAAAGACTTACCGCCAGGTGTTGGGTACATTGTCTCCTAAGAAACCTCTAATAGTAGGCTATTATTACAGTGTAATGAGTATGAGCTCTGTTGCTTAACTTTCCTGAAGTCACTAAGATAAGATGATGCTAGTCCATAAATTGATTTTAAGGTAAGTTTAAGAATCAATCTAAATAATTTGATAAGCAATGGGTAGCCAGTGAAGTTCCTACAGAGCTAGCATTATGTGCAAGTACTTGGGTATGTTCATGTTAAGTAGATAACAGCTGCATTTTGGACATGCTGTAGCTTGGAAATTTGCACATTGGTAAGTCCATACATTAAGCTACAGTAGCTGAGTTGAGAAGTAGTAAAGGCATGGAAAATTGTACACAGACTATCTTCAGATACGGTAAATATTTCTTAATTTTTATAATATTATGTAAATGAAAGAATACACTCCTGCATGCCTTGGTGATACGTGCAGACTTGGATATTTTTTCACCAAACTAGACTCCTAAATATCAATCACAGTTGCCAGAGTAATATCATTATCACCAAGGTGTAAACAAATGTTGCAATTTAACTTATTTAGCTGATACCATGTTCCAATAAATGTTTATTAATAACACTTCAGTTTTGTCATCATTAAGTAAGAGTCTATAATCAATCATCCAGCTTTAAATATCTCCAATACACCATTCCAAAGCCCTCACTCCAACATCTTGACTGACTTGGCCAACTGGCTTAAAGCTTAAAGTGAAGCCGAGTGTTGTTAATAAAGCATTGCACATGTGGTACATGCAGGTGTTTTTCTATGACATTGAACAGCTGAGATGAGTAAATGAAATTATAAATAGTGGAGGTCCTAAACAAGAACCTTGAGGTACCCGGTGTAATAAATCAGGGTGAAGTGAATTATAGATCCACATGCTTTAATAATGACGAAGAAGAATGAATTGAAATCCTACATGACACAACATGGATATCCGATTACCGATAACATGACTCGGCACGTGACTAGATTATAACATTCCTACCCCTTAACACTTTTGCTATTCCAAACAAAAAAAGAAACACTGAGCAAAAGCGTAATAAAATCAATCAGTGATGTTTTTCACACAATGTCTGTCACGCAACGATTCTTGCCAATCGCTAATCAATGTTCAAAAGCAGTGTCATAAGTTTTAAAGTTCATAGTCTTTGAAACATTCGGGTAAACGTCGGTCGCGGACTGGGTGTGATGGTTTAGCCTTTTGTGCATCAGACAAACTCACGACTGGCTTGGTTGGGCTACTCGGTTGGGTTGTGTCTGTTGTGCAATCTGCCTCCAGCACCACTCCTGGTACCAAAATCTCAGGATTTGACTTTGTTGGGTCTTGGCTGTGGCTCTTCCGCATACGGTCCTGATGTCGTTGAACAACTCGACCATCCGGTAATTTGACTAGGGCTGAGACTGGGCCCGTCGTCTGCACCACAGTTCCTTTTTGCCAGGACTTGGGGGAACTGAAGTCCTTTATGAACACAGGCTCACTGGCTTCAAAGTCCCTGTGTTTGGCATGGTGGTCGTGGGTCTGTTTTTGATGTTCTTGCTTCTGTCTCACCAGACTTGCAGTGTTGGGCACTATGAGGTCAAGCTTAGTTCTCAGCTTTCTCTTCATCAGCAG
>Ga0126338_10004010_pt1 | contig 10419 bp, 7 predicted proteins | sample OrbCmetagenome_2_FD_92529 | JGI IMG/M metagenome (GOLD analysis project Ga0126338, IMG submission 92529) | Coral microbial communities from Petempiche,Puerto Morelos, Mexico - Orbicella C C metagenome | ecosystem: Host-associated > Invertebrates > Cnidaria > Coral | place: Petempiche,Puerto...
AAAACACCTTGTAGAAAAGTGAGCTATAAGCCGTACTTCTTTAAGGCCCATAAAAACAGAAACCTAGCTTGAGCTGTTGACATAAAGGCGTCAGCAAAAAGAATTTACTTTTTCATAATCAAAATAAACTAGAATTTTCCCTTTTTTTCTACAGCATTTACTATAAAAGAAATGGAACACATTTTCGCAGTGTTTCTATCATCATAGCAACTAAAACATTCGCGAAAGCAAAGGAAGAGCTCCGGAAGAAGTTTGGAAAAAAAAAACCGCCTGCGGGTTGTGTTCCCATAGTATTTCTCGTTCTAATATGTTAGAAATACACGCAATTAAAATGTGTCCTGTCTCTTAAATATTGTGTCTGAAAAAGAGATACGTTATCAGTGCTAGTTTGCATGAGGTGGTTTGTTACAATATTGCGCATAACGGCGGGTGTCAAAACTCTATTCGCAGGCACCTTTTATCGTAAATTTTACTTTGTTTTGTTGGCATGCATGCTTGTAGATCAAGTCCCATTCTTCTATCTTTTTTTAGGGGACGGGTGTGTTCGTTTATAACCAAGATATGTCAAAGGAATCTATCAGGCACGAGAAAATTCAAAGCAACATGGAGCTAGTGCTGTTATGTATTTCAATATCAGCTGTTATTCTGGCGCTCATACTGCTGACAGCATTGAGGTAAACAAACATTATATCGAGCCATTTTCTTGGCCAACTGTAATACGTGTGTCAGTTTTCAAGGTGGAGCAGGGAATGACCCAGCACTTAATTAGGAGTCACCAATCGGATAGTAGGCGGGCTTAATGTTAGAAATATTCGGCCTGCACTGCCATATTCGGCCTCCTTCCCGTTCAGCAGCAACGCTAACTCCCATCTTAGCTTTCAAGTTTTCCTCCACATCACCAGCTCCAGCCAAATATCTTCTGGTTCGATTTGCCATTTGGTGTTTATTTTCGTGTCCCTTCTTTGTCGAAGATACCATCAAATACGAGAAATACTTTAATTTGGTTATTTGAGACAAATAAACGCCAGACAAGTGGCCATATTTAAGCCGGAACAGTGAACGACAATTTTTTGTCCAAGTTAAACAAACAAGTGATACGAGAGCATTCCCCAACCCCATCCGCAGAGTAAAATTGGAACGAGATAAAAAAAAAAAAACAAACTAGATGTGGAGGTTCACGAAACACGACTTATAAGTTGCAAGATAGGAAACGGATGCCAAGTTGGAATCTATAGTCACAAAGTTAACATGAGATTGATTCTATTGCACAGGCTAAAAACGTCAGAGAGGCTGTTTATACACAAGAATCTCCTCTTGTCCCTGGGCCTTGGAAATCTCGTATATGTTTTGGACAAAAGCTTGTTTGCTTCAAGACGGGATCATGTGGTATGTAGAAAAGTTCGAAAATCCTGTTTCAAACAAATAGCGTCTTTCACTCGTGATCTACTTTTAAACTGCAGTTTGAAAGAAAAAAGAGAATAGAAACTGAAACTTTCCTGCTGACCAGACAGAAAGAACCGTCACGGCAGATATTAATTCATATAACATATGTATTTAGGCAGGCCTAAAAGTGGAGCTCCTGATTACAATAAGTTAATCTCGCTTGCATTCCAATCGAAAAACCAGTACCTGGTTTAAAAACAGATCTCCATAAGCTTTAAAGCTGAGCCCACAATATGGTCACGTGATTCTTGTCAGCAGATACCTTCTTTTGACGGTGTCAATTGATCGTAAATTGAATGTTCAATATCATAGATGTATGCTGTAAACCAAGGCTGTGTGCCTTGGTCGACCTATAGTTGGAGTATGGCCGCCATGTTGAGCGATGTTGTCGTCGTTTTTCGTCCTCGTTGGGTGCACGTGCCCGCGATCCATGCCGCTAGCCATTTTGACCATGGAAACCGAGTTGCATGGTTTTCTATCATGATTTTTACGTATACATGCAGTTCTCTTCCTATAGTTGTGGTGCTCCGCTTGGCAGCCCTTCCGGGGGGCCGGAGCCCCGCAATGAAACAATGGCACACGACTATTGCAAATAATTGTTCGTTTTTCCAGGCCCTGTGTTCGACAGTGACAGTCGTTCAGTTCTTCTTTCACACTGCACTGTTCGCGTGGATGCTTGTAGAAGGAATAAACCTGTACATCAAGCTGGTTAAAGTCTTCTCAGTGAAAAGACAGTACGTTGCATACTTGGTTATAGGATGGGGTAAGTATTCATTTCTTACGATTTTGAAGATAACCTTTCTGTATTCATTTCCTAATCGAGAATAAAAGAAGAAATGTATAATACGCATATCCACCCTTTAGTGAGTTGAAGTTAACGAAGCACTCTTCGCAAAGTAAGCGGAGAATTATATGAGAATCTAACAGACTCTATTTTTTCCCTTGTCTCTCTTACCCCAGGATTTCCGGCAGTCATAGTTGGATTAATAGCAGCTATAAGACCCAGTACCTTTGATATGGGAAAGGCTCCGTATAAGGACATCACGTGTGGCTCATTAAACTTTACTGCTGAGATACAGCGCACCAGGTATGATTCTTTTCTTATGCTGAAAGCAGTCATCCAGACTTTCGGGTAGTCCTGGTGGGGAGCTTGCACTTATCATCTTCGCGCTCTTGGTACTCGTGTTTTAGAGCTTTCTCGCTCCCAGCATATCATAATTTCTAGACTTTCTTTCATCGGTGCATAGTTAGTAACTATGATCGGTGCTGCGTTTGGCGCGATACGTGAGAACCTCGCCACGACTACGACCACGCCCAAGCCGCCAAACACAAAACCACTCAAATGCAGTATGAAATAAAATAAGTCCAAAAGGTGCAAAGCTGAAATCCATAAAATAATTGTGATTTGACTAATTGTGACACGGTTATATTACCAAGCATTTTACTTAGCAACGGCTAAATACCTACTAACTTAAGACCAGTAAATCGGCCCGTAATTCAATGCTATTATTTTTATGTTAATGTGACGTTAACTATGAAACTAAAATCACCTGAAAGAAAAACGAATTGAACTTACATTGGCTTGTCTGGACGACTGGTCAAAAAAAGAGCAGACGACGACTTTCATTGAAAAAGAAAGTGCAATGCTATGCTGCAATATGTCGTTCTTCTGTCTTTTTACAGATGCTGGATAAACGGAAGTCTATGGATTTATAAAGGACCCATTCTAGTCATACTTGTGGTATGTGAAAGAGTTCATTAACCCTTGAACGTTCATGGCGACACAATCCAGCATCCCAAGATCGACCAACAGTATAAACAATAAGAGTTCCATCACTCATAGCTTCCCCTATTTGAACTTGCCTCGAAACCCTGGTTCAATTATTAGAGAATTGCCTAGTATAACGTTTTTCAGGTTATTTTTAATAAATAAATAAATTAATGAACTATTTTGTTTCTGGCAGGCAAATATGATGTTGTTTGCGATTCTTCTCCGTGTAATCTTTGGGAAAATAGCTAGCAAATACAGCAACGACCACTTGAAAGTCACCAAGTAAGCTGATATAATAAAACTAACGCGTCCTAACAAACCATAGTTAAACTAAAGTCACTGAAGAAAATTTAATAGAGGAGCTTCTTTTCTACTACATATATAAGGAATACATGTGGTTTTGTAACAATTTAAATATTCGGCGCTGAAACATATTATTTCATAGTGTTATTATCACTTATGCCTTGACTTCGGCTTAATAAAACGAACCTGTGTGAGGACAACATATCTACGAGAGAACACCCAATACCATTATTTTGACTCTAAGTTATTTTGTCTTAGAAGTTAAAGGTAAAAAGTGCGACATGATCGATCTATTTCTAAGCCGGCTCCGGTACTACCATAGCGCTGACAGGCTGTTCCACGCAGACAGATGTCGACAGGTGGTGTCTTGCTTTTTTAATTAAAACTGTTGTCTTTTCAGTTCTCCACAGTATCGAGATTTCAATAGCTAAACGCAAAAGCATGTCAGTTTTGTGTAGAAGGAACACGAGCTTATATGTTTTGTTCACTACAGAAATTACATTTAATTTCATTTGTTTTAACAACGCCTCCCATATTCTCAAACTTCACAGGAGAGGTCTAAGAAGCATTGTCGCCCTACTCCCCTTGTTGGGTGTCACATATGTAGTGGGCTTTTTTATCGAGTTCCATCTTGCTTTGGGATACGTTTTCATTTTGCTCAACTCCACACAGGTATGTTTTTGTTGTTGTTGTTCTTTGTTACTCACCTGAATTAAGGTATGGGTTTCGCTTTTATATGATGTTTTGATCAGGTTTTTCTAGATTTGGTCTTTTTCTTCAAAAAACGAAACGGCCCCTAATTTTTTATCTAGATGTGAAATAAAACTTTCCGATGTTTAACTCAGTTTTAAGTGGTTACGTGATTAATCATGCCCTAAATATATGACCCTTCAAGTCTTAAGATGTAACTTAAAGGGTAACAAACTAACCTGGCTATACGTCATCCTAAACGGGGATTTTGAAAAAATGTTAATTGTTTCGTTGTAATATCATGGCACGTGAACAAGCTGCAAAGTTCTTGAAACTAATAATGAAATTCTTCGTACAAATACTTCACCCTATGCAAGCTTGTGAGCGATATCTGAAATATAATTATTTTAAGTTAGACCACCCTTCCAAAATATAGAGAGGCCCTTTCCTTACTTCACTTGAGTGTTTGCTTGTTTTCTTATCTCTACATATTTTTGTCTGAGTTACTTGTCCTTTTGGAAAGGAAGCTAGAGTCAACGAGCCACGCCGATAACTATGCTTGCTGAACTTTTAAAGCTTATGACTGCGATCCAAAAGAAAAAAAAGGAAAAAAAGAAAGAAAAAGAAAAAAAACCGTAGTGATACTAAGATACCTTCTTTCCGCAATTTGAAGGCATAGATTGGCATAATTTCCTCATTCCCTAGTTTATTTTTATGTTTTTTGTTGTTTTTTTGTTCGTTTGTTTCGTTTCTTTGCTTTTTAGCTAGAAACCTTAATCTGTTCTAAAACAAGAACTGCAAGGTTGCCTGAGGAAATTTTATTCATGTCAACGTCTTTAACTAACTTGCTCTTCTGCGTTGTTGCCGTTGTATTTCTACAGGGAGTTGTGTTTTTCATCTTTCATTGTGTCCTTGATGACCAGGTAACATAAGTCAATGGTGTGCACGGGGGGACTCATGTTTCGGGGTTAAGGAAGGATGCCATCGTCATCCTGAGAGTTTTTCTTCAGAATTTTGAAAAGACTATTTACTACGCAATGTTGAAATTTTTAATACCTGTTCATTCATCCCTCAGCGAAATTTTGTGGTGTCAGCTGGTTCTCTGCCCCACTTAATGTTACCATTTTAAAGAGGAGAAATTACAATAAGCAATAACCAAAGTTTCTTCAACTGAAATAATGATTCTGACAGCAAACTTTCACAGAAATCTTTTCTAGACCTCATACCAACAAAAGGGAGGTTATTTAAAAACTCTTAACCAACGTCATAACACAATTTGAACCATCACTATCACTTTCGCTGATCAACAAATTCACCAGAAGTTGAAGTTGAGTTATTTGAACTAACAGTTCCATTTTTAGCACAACACTCGCAGTTACGTAACAGATTATCCTAGAGATTTCAAACGATATATGTACTTGAAAAACAGCGGAATTGAGATGGGAAGTTTAACAGATGATCAACCAACCCCAGTTTGCATAATCTGATTCATTACTACAACCCCGTAACTTGCGCACGCAATCACGGGTTGAAAATTGATTCAAGATGGCCAAATAAAAAGGGGAATACTGTAAAGAAACACCTTTTTGTTTTTTCAGAAACAATGCCGCTGTCGTCGAACCTTTCAACCAATCGTGCTCACCTAATATGAAATGCACAGGAAAACGAAACAAGTACTAATTCATATTTCAATGTCTTTAAGGTTCACGATGCTACTCGGAAGTTGTTTGTAAAACCCAGAGCAGATTCTAAGACAAGAACAACACCAGCCTCCAATCCCAATACAACACCTGTTATGGAAAGAATCTCCAGAGTCAACATTCTACATGATTCTGGTACGCGTTAGATTCTCATGATCACATCTTGTGAAGGACCCCCACCATCTTGCCAGTATGATACTGATGTGCTTTACCGTAACATGGGTTAACAACTGTTGTTGCTGGTTTGTTGTTTCTACTGCTTTACTGAAACATGCATATCTTTCTTCGATTTTTCTTCAAGATGTTTCTCATCTAGTGCAGTATTGACACAACACATATTCCGTCAAATTCATATTCATATTCCTTATACTATTTCCACCATTAAACGTACCAATTTTCAACTCCTCTCAAAGAAATACTGTACTGCTGGAGCAGCTTAACAACGGCCCTAGTCGAAAATACCGAAAGGTATCATGAGTACGGTAGCCATAATAGTTTATCGTTACTACACTTGATTGAGGATCGCGGTGTCATAGCAACATGGAAAGATAAAGCATCAATACACGTGTCTGTACAGTTTTCTATCACGCCGAAAAAAAGCTTCGATTGAGCAACAGTAAATTATCAATACCCACAATGCTTCTCGGCATTGTCGCATACACTTTGACCCTTTGAAAGACAGCCTCTTCGAAACCTTATATTTATAAATTCAGTGAATACATTTTTATCGCTTTTTCCCTTCCTACAGAGGACGGAAAGGAGACGAATGGTGTGACAATGAAGAATAGCACACAGAGTGAAACTTCATTTTAGAGAGAGAAAAAATATATATAATATATAATGCTTATACAGATGGATATTAAGTGTCTGAATACTTTTAGCAAGATTGTTATTTAATTATAGAGTAATAGTAGTCAAGAGTGGGCAATATATTTCTTTCTGTGTAACTTTCTATTGCCCTTGTGACGGTATTTTGCAATATAAGTACTGCATGTTTAAGATAGTAATGTAAGTTATGTTACGATTTTGTAAGCAATGAGTTACACGGTTCATTAGTACGCTGGGTTAGTTAGTAATGTTAGTATTTGTTAGAAGCCGTAGTATTGTCCCGGTGGGGGAGGGGTACTCCCTTATATGGGCTTACAGGTATGTGCGGCCCCAAAGGGTATGGTTTTTCAGCCGTTTTCGTCATAAATAGGGCATCGATTTCAGCTGATCTTGGCCATTTTGGTCATAAATAAGGTATGCTTTTTGCACTCTAGCCTTGATATGGGTATGTTTTTAAGAAGAAGCCACTTTTTTCATCATTATCGAAAAGAAAATCAACAAAAGCCCTTCACAAATTATGTTTACGGTAATTTAACATTTGGACTGTACTAGGGAACTTATTATAACGTAGGTCTGAAACAGAGTTTTGATTTAAGGATGTTGAATATCGCAGATTTTTGTCATAAATAGGGTAAGGATTCTGGGAAGCGAGCCGCACACCCCCATCCAATTTTTCTGGGAGTACCCTCCCGGGAGTATTGTAAAAGTACTGTAAATAGCTGTAGCTGTAGCTTCGAAGTTAAGTCTATGCTGTACTGTTTTTTAAGTAGCTGGAGTATTGTAAGTGGTGTAACTGTCCTACTAAATGTAAATTTAAAAAAGTATGAGCAATGTCAATCGCTGTAATTTGTTAATCTTTCTCAACAATTCGCTATACGTTCAAAATATATCTGGCACTGTAAGCCACGAGTTTCTATACGAATGTTCGTCATACGAATATTCTAATTTACCTCAGGCAATAAAAGACTGAGGTATCGGCAATTTCTCAGCCGCGTAGAGTAGTCGTTTTGCCAAAGATTATTTCTGTAATGAAGGCGGGGGTGTGAACTGTATAGTAGTTATATAACACTTCTTATAGTAGCTGAAATAAAAGCTATCATCAATCGTTTTCTTTCCCATATTTCCAAGACGTTTCTTCAATCAATCCTAATTTATAGAAATTCGATATCTTCAACACAATCTTGCAACATTTCCTTTTTTTGTTTGTTTGTTTGTTTGTTATTTATCGCTTAACCGTATTTTAAGGTCTGTATGAACTTTAAGTATATCATGTTTTATTTGTTAATATGATTAGTCAAGCAAGGTTTATGTAAGAGCCCACAGTAATGTCCATGTCACCCTCGCGAAAATAAAACGAGCCTTGTGTAAACTTTACTTGGTAACTTCAGGCTATTTGCTTCTTCTCAATATGAAAAAGAAAAAAAAAACAATTGGTTTTAACGCTAAGACACTTTAAATAGACAGGGAAAGATCCATTTTCATAAGTGGAATATGCTTACTAGTAATCCAGGATAAATCTGTGTAACAAACGTTTAGGGGCGCGGTTCTTTGAGGCGACGTGGACGCAATGATTCAGTGTCAATCCGTCACGCTAGGGCTATGTGTAACATTATGTATAATTATGTGTATATGTACTGGAAACAAGTAGATTTTAATCAAAGCTGATCAAGTGCTTCATGTAAATGATGAAATAAACATATCATTAGAAAACCGTTTATCTATTATTACTTAACTAGGAATATTTGTTCGTTCTTTGTATTTCCCGCCGTTTCTGTTTTTCTGGTTTAACTTTTAAATACATGAAATAAGAGATGCAAGTGATTAAATTTACTACACCGTGGTTTTACATTTCCACGCAAGATTGCCAGTCGTTCCAGCATTCACGTGACGTTGATATAGCACATTAGATAAAGGTTTACTCTTCATGCATAGGAGCCAGCTGGCTCATCAGGCTGGAGTTATATATCTCCTGTTTCTGTAGCATGGAGCGACTAGGAATATTCCTACTCCCCCCTCTCCTGGATAGAACGCTAGTCCATCGCAGGGTTACCCCTGCCCCCCAGCATTAAATTCGTCGGTACCTATTATACACCTGGGCGTAAAGAGCACTTTCAGAGACAAGTGTCTTACCCAAGAACACAACGCAATGTCCCTGCTAGGATGCGAACCGAGACCGCTCGAGTCTAGAGACGAGCGCACTAACAGTGAGGCCACCGCACCTCCCGGTTGATGGGGTAGTTAGTAAAAATCAAGATAAGCTGAAGGAATAGCTCTTATGAGACCACCCTTAACTGTGGCATTCCATCACCGTGGTCAAATTTTCCCAATCTTGTAATTTTTTTTCCCCTTCTCCGCGTCCTCATCCAAAAAAAAATGGCTTGTGAGTTAAAAATCAAGCTTTCATTGTATCACCTCAAGACTAAATAAAGCTGGGCTTGTTGAGTCAAGAATACACAGGTGTTTTCACATGACGTCACGGCAGCCATATTGGTGTCCAGACATTGAAACGGCTGGACATATAATTCATTGTAGGTCACCACAGAGTCACACATCAATTCTGTAAGAGTTGAACTCTTTTCTTTTTATGTTAACGCTTTCGTTTAACGCTATTACGTTCCTTTAAAACAAAGTACAATGTGCGTAGTGTTCCAGTTAAGCCAGGTTAACATGGTTTTTCAAACCTTCGCATAAACTCGTTTGCATTACCGAGCATGTGCAGTGAACACTTTAAAAAAGTCCGTCGGGTCGTTTTCACGATGTTTGAAACAACTCTAAAAATCAAAACCAAGCCGTTCTAGGCCTCAAGACACATTTTGTAACGACTTTGCAAGCATTATCATCGACTTAGTATCCATCTGTCATCCATTTATAATCATTACGCAAAAACTAGTTTATTTGTTTTTGCGATTTATTCCAAAACCAAACGTACAGAATTGATTTCGTCTTGCATACCCCATTTGTAATACAGCGTAGTTTAAGTCATTTGTATTTTTTTTATAGTAAATATAAGATTTATTGATTAAGATTTTCTTTCATCGTCAATAACTAGTGATTTTTTCCCCCTTCATTTTTCACTTCGATCTGATTAACCGCTAAAATGAAAATGTTCGGCGGCTCGGGAAAAACTGCACGCAGACACCTTGAACGCAAGAATAGCCAAACTATTAATACCTAATCACACCTTTCTGTTGCGCTCCGCGCTCCGCGGAATATCAGGCGACTTTGCCCGACGTACTCTGGCCACTACTTATAGCGAGACCAAAAGAGACTCTCAAAAGCCGGGCGCGGGAGGGAGATGGGAGGAACGCACCAACAGTCTCCTGGATGCACTGACTCGGTCCCGCTTCTAACACATGAAATTGTCACCATCCTCCCCGAGCAAGTTGATTCAAAACTGCCTTTAAAATTTAATTACAATAAAACCCACGATGTTATTTCGGAAAATAGTCCCACTCCTCCACCAGTCCAAACTGAACAAGATAAAAAAAACGAATTTATTAAAAACAAGGGAAGCAAAATGTTTAATAAAACGTTCTTTAATTTTTCTGAACAATAACGCCAGGCCTTTGTGTCACTTGTTCGCCTTTACCCAGTCCCAGAGTTTCGTTAACTCCTGCAAAGAAACAAACAGGCCTGCTTGAGGAATATAAAACGCGCGCGTGATCAAAATAAGCGTATGAAATA
>Ga0126338_10004011_pt1 | contig 10418 bp, 4 predicted proteins | sample OrbCmetagenome_2_FD_92529 | JGI IMG/M metagenome (GOLD analysis project Ga0126338, IMG submission 92529) | Coral microbial communities from Petempiche,Puerto Morelos, Mexico - Orbicella C C metagenome | ecosystem: Host-associated > Invertebrates > Cnidaria > Coral | place: Petempiche,Puerto...
AACGTTGAGCATTTTTCCAAGTGTCGCGCATTTTACCAACATTTTTTACAAGTGTGGCACCTTTTTCCAGGTGTGGCGCGTTTTATCCATGTGTGGCACATTTTTGTAAGTGTGGCGCAATTTCCGAGGTTGCTACATTTCACCAACTCTGCCGCATTTTGTCAAGTGTTGCCCAGTTTTTTAAGTGTGGCATATTTTTGCAAATGTGGCACATTTTTCTAAGTGTGGCGCAGTTTTGCAAGTGTGGCGCATTTTTCTAAGTGTGGCGCATTTTTCCAAGGCTACTTTTTTTAAGTGTGGCGCACTTTTCTGAGCGTGGCCCATTTTTCCATGTTTGGCGCATTTTGCGAGGTTTTCCTAGTTTGGCGCAGTTTTGCAAGTGTCGCACATTTTTCAAGTGTGGCGCATTTTTTGTAAGTGTGGCTTATTTTTGTAAGTCTGGCGAAGTTTTCCTAGTGTGGCGCATTTTCCCAACTGTCGCACATTTTTCTAAGTCTGGTCCATTTTTTCAAGGTTGCTGCATTTTACTAACTGTGTCGCATTTTTTCAAGTGTTGCCCAGTTTTCCAAGTGTGACACAATTTTTCAAGTGTGGCGCGTTTTCCCAAGGAAGGCGCATTTTGCCAAGTGTGGCGCATTGTTCCAAGGTTAACGCTTTTTACCAAGTGTGCCGCATTTTTTTCAAGTGTAGCACATTTTTCCAAGTGCTACCCAATTTTTTAAGTTTGGCACATTTTTGCAACTGTGGCACATTTTTCAAAGTGCGGCGCATTTTTGCAAGTCTGGCGCATTTTTCCAAGTGTGGCGCATTTTTCCAAGATTACCCCATTTTACAAACTGTGCCGCCTTTTTCCAAGTGTGGCACATTTTTTTTAAGTGTGGCGCATTTTTCCAACTGTGCCGTATTTTTTCAAGTGTTGTCCACTTTTCCAAGTGTGGCACATTTTTTTGCAAGTGTCGTGCATTTTTCTTAGTGTGGCCCACTTTTCCAGGTGTGGCCTATTTTTCCAACTGTGGTGCATTTTTTCAAATGTTCCCCAGTTTTCCAAGTGTGGTACATTTTTTCAAGTGTGGCAAATTTTTCTAAGTGGCGCAGTTTTCCAAGCGTGGTGCATTTTTCAAGTGTGGCACATTTTTCCATTTGTGGCGCATTTTGCTAAATGTGGCGCATCTTTCCAAGGTTGCCTCATTTTACTAACGGTACGGCATTTTCCCAAGTGTCACACATTTTTTCAAGTGTTGCGCATTTTTTTAAGCGTGGCGCTTTTTTTTAAGCGTGGCGCATTTTTTTAAGCGTGGCGCATTTTTCCAAGTGTGGTGCATTTTTCCAACTTTTGCGCAATTTTCCAAGTGTGGGGCATTTTTCCAAGTGTGATGCATTTTGCCAAACGTGGAGCATTTTTCCAAGTGTGGCGCATTTTACCAACTCTGCCGCCTTTTTTGCAAGTGTTGCGCATTTTTTAAGTCTAACGCATTTTTTTTCAAGTGTGCCGCATATTTTTTACAAGTGTGGCGAACTTTTCCGTGTGTGACGCGTGTTTCCAACTGTGGCACATTTTTTAAAGTGTGGTGCATTTTTCCAAGTTTGGCGCATTTTTTTAAAGTGTGGGGCATTTTTCCAAGTTTGGCGCATTTTTTTAAAGTGTGACGCATTTTTTTTCAAGTGTGGCGCATTTTTCCAAGTTTGGCGCATTTTGCCAAGCATAGCGTATAAACAATGGCACGCTCGGTTTCGAGCGTCAAGCCCCAAAATATAGCCCTACTTTATTTTCAGACTTAAAATTGGCCCAGACCGCTTTACGCGCAGCGTGATTTTGATGAACTTTGGGTCATTTTCCAGCAACTTATGGGATATTTCCCAGTCCCGGGGACATTAAACTAATTCCTAATGGCCTTGGTTTAATAAGAAATAAACACAGGTAAAACGATCGTACCCTCGATTTCGAGCGTTTAGGCCGAAATATAGCCCCACTTGATTTTAAGAATAACAGAGTAGTCAAGACTACCTTACAGGCATCCTGATTTTGACCAACTTTGGCTCGATTTTCCGGAAGTTAAGGGATATTTTCCAGTCCGAGGGACTCTAAACTAACTCGTGATGCCCCTGGTTTTTTGTGAAATGGTCAGAGGAAAAATATTCGAAGGCTGAGTTTTGAGCTTCTAGCCCGAAATATAGCCCCACTTCATTTTAAGGCTTAAAAAGTAGCCAGGACTGCGTTACGCGGAGCGAAATTTTGACCAACTCTGGTTCGATTTCCAGGAACTTAGCGGATATTTTCCACTTCCGAGGACTCTAAACTAACTCGTGATGTCCTTGGTTTTCAGTGAAATAGGGTTAGGAAAAATATTTAAAGGCTGAGTTTCGAGTTTCTAGTCCGAAATATAGCCCCACTTCATTTCAAGGCTGAAAGAGTAACCAGGACCGTCTTACGTGCAGCGTAATTTTAAACAAATCTGGGTCGATTTTAAGGAACTTGGCGGATATTTTCTCCTCCCGCGGACTCTAAACTAACTCGTGATGGCCTTGGTTTTCAGTGAAATGAGCAGAGGAAAAATATTTCAAGGCTGAGTTTTCAGCTTCTAGGCCGAAATATAGGCGACTTCATATTAAGACTGAAAAATTAAGCAGGACCGCCTTACGCGCAACGTAATTTTGACCAACTTTGGGTCGATTTCCAGGAGCTTGGAGGATATTTTACAGTCCCGGGGACTCTAAACTAACTTGTGGTGGCGTTGGTTTTCGGTGAAATAGGCAGAGGAAAATATTTGAACGACGGATTCTGAGCTTCTAGGCCGAAATATAGCGCCACTTCATTTTAAGACTGAAAAAGGAGCTAAGACAGCCTTACGCGCAGCGTAATTCTGTGACCATTTCTAAGAAAACCAAGGCTATGAGCAGTTAGTTTAGAGTCCCCGGGACTGGAAAATAATTTCGGCGTAAAAGCTTGAGACCTAGCGTGCGATCGTTTTAATGTGTCGATTTCTCTGCAAACCAAGTCCATCAAGAGTTAGTTTCAGGTCCCCGGGACTAGAAAATATTCTCCCAGTTCCGAAAAATCGAGCCAAAGTTGATAAAGATCAAGATGCGCGTAAGACGGTCTCGGCTACCCTTTTATTCTTATAATAAAGTTGGGCTACATTGTGGCCTAGAAGCTCGAAACCGAGTGTGCGATCGTTTTACTTGTCCCCATTTCTCTGCAAACCAAGGCCATCGGGAGTTAGTTTAGAGTCCCCGAGAGTGGAAAATATCCCCCAAGTTCCGGGAAATCGAGCCAAAGTTGGTCAAGGTCACGATGCGCGTAAGGCGGTCTCGGCTACTCTTTTAGTCTTAAAATAAAGTGGGTCCAGATTTTAGCATAGAAGCCCGAAATTGAGCGTGCGAATGTTTTACCTTTGTCCTTTTCTCTGCAAACCAAGGCGATCAGGCGTTAGTTTAAGGTTCCCGGGACTGGAAAATTTGCCCCAAGTTCCGGGAAATCGAGCCAAAGTTGGTCAACATCACGATGCGGGTAAGGCGGTCTCGGCTACTCTTTCAGTTTTAAAATGAAGTGGGGCTATCTGTTGGCTTCAAAGCTCGAAAACGGGCGTGCGATCGTTTTACCTGTGTCTAATTCTTTGGAAACCAAGGCCATCAGGAGTTAGTTTTGAGTCCCTGGGACTGGAATATATCCCCCAAGTTCCGGAAATTCGAGCCAAAGTTGGTCAAGATCACGATGCGGGTAAGGTGGTCTCGGCAACTCTTTCAGCTTTAAAATGAAGTTGGGATATATGTCGGCCTAAAAGCTCGAAACCGAGCGTGCGATTGTTTTACCTGTGTTCATTTCTCTCCAAACCAAGCCCATCAGGAGTTAGGTTAGAGTCCTGGGGACTGAAAAATATCCGCCAAGTTCCGGGAAATCGAGCTAAAGTTGGTCAAGATCACGCTGCGGGTAAGGCGGTCTAGGCTACTCTTTCACTCTTAAAATAAAGTGGGGCTATATTTCGACCTAAAAGCTCGAAACCAGCTGTGCGATCGTTTTACCTTTGTCCATTTCTCTGTAAACCAAGGCCATTAGCAGTTAGTTTTGAGTGCCCGCGACTGAAAAATATCCCCCAAGATCCGGGAAATCGAGCCAAAGGTAGTCAAGATCACGATGCGCGCAAGGCGGTCTCGGCTACTCTTTCAGTCTTGAAAGGAAGTGGGGCTAGATTTCGGCCTAGAAACTCGAAATCGAGCCTTCAAATATTTTTCCTATGTCCATTTTTCTGCAAACCAGGGACATCAGGAGTTAGTTTAGAGTCCCCAGGACTGGAAAATATCCCCCAAGATCCGGAAAATCGATTCAAATTTTGGTCCAAGTTACTCTGCGCGTAAGGCGGTCTCGGCTACTTTTTCAGTCTTAAAATGAAGTGGGGCTATATTTCGGCCTAGAAGCTCGAGACCCAGCGTTCAAATATTTTTCCTCTGTGTATTTCTGGGAAAACCAAGGCCATTACGAGTTAGTTTAGAGTCTCCGGGACTGGAAAATATCCGCAACGTTTCTGGAAATCGACCCAAAAGTTGGTCAAAATTATACTACGCGTAAGGCGATTCCCACTATTTTTTCAGTCTTAAAAGAAAGTGAGGCTATATTTCGGCCTACAAGCTCGAAACCGAGCGGTTAACTATTTTTCCTCTGCCCATTTCACTGAAAACTAAGGCCATCACGAGTTATTTTAAAGTTCCTGGGACTGGAAAATATTCTCTAAGTTCCGGGAAATCGAGACGAAGTTGGTCAAAATCACGATGCGCGTAAGGCGGTCTCGGCTACCTTTTCAGTCTTAAAATAAAGTGGGGCTATATTTCCGCCTAGACGCTCGAAACCGATCGTGCCATCGTTTAACCTTTTTTCCTTTGACCGAAAACCAAGGCCATCACGAGTTAGTTTAGAGTCCCCAGGACGGGAAAACATCCCCCAAGTTGCTGGAAATCGACCTAAAGTTGGTCAAAATCACGCTGCGTCTAAGGCGGTCTGGGCTACTTTTTAAGTCTAAAAATGAAGTGGAGCTATATTTTGGGGCTAGACGCTCGAAACTGACCGTACCATTGTTTTTTCGCTAGGTTTGGCAAAATGAACCAGACTTGGAGAAATGCGCCACACTTTGAAATGTGCGCCCCACTTGGAAAACTGCGCCACACTTACAAAACTGCGCCACACTTGCAAAAATGTGCCACACTTGGAAAGTGGCAAACACGTGAAAAACAGAGGCACAGTTGGATAAATGCGGCAACCTTAGAAAAGTGCGCCACACTTGCAGAAATGCGCCACACTTGGAAAAATGTGGTAAACGTAGAAAATTGCACCATACTTGGAAAAATACGCCACACTTGAAAAAATGCGCCACACTTGCAAAAATGTGCAACACTTAGAAAAATGGGCAACACTTTGAAAAATGAGCCACAGTTTGAAAAAATGCGGCACAGTTGATAAAATGGACCAACCTTGGAAAAATGTACCGCACATGGAAAAATGCGCCACACTTGCAAAAATGTGCCACACTTGCAAAAATGGGCAACACTTGGGAAAATCTGCCACACTTGAAAAAATACGGCACAGTTGATGAAATGGAGCAACCTTGGAAAAATGCGCCAAACTTGGAAAATGCGCTACACTTAGAAAACTGCGCCACACTTAGAGAAATGCACTACACTTGCAAAAATGTGCGACACTTGGAAAAATGGGTAACACCTGAAAAATTGCGGCACAGTTGGTAAAATGCGGCAACCTTTGAAAAATGCGCCACACTCGGAAAAATGCGCCACACTTAAAAAAATAATGCGCCAAACTTGGAAAAGGCGCCACACTTAGCAAACTGCGCCACACTTAGAAAAATGCATTACACTAGCAAAAATGTGCGACACTTGGAAAACTGGGCAACTCCTGAAAAAATTCGGGACAGTAATTAAAATGCATCAACCTTGGAAAAATGCGCCTTGCTTAGGAAAATGTGCCACAGTTGGAAAAATGCGCCACAATTACAAAAAAGGCACCACACTTAAAAACAATGTGCCAACACTGCAAAAAAAATGCGGCAGAGTTGGAAAAATGCGCCATACTTGGAAAAATGCTTAAGGTTTCGCAAAATGCACCACACTTGGAAAAATGCCTTACTTTTGGAAAATTACGCCAAACTTGGGAAAATGCGCCACACTTGGTAAAATGCCCCACACTTAGAAAAATGCGCCACACTTACAAAAACGTGCCACACTTGGAAAAATGACCCATCTTTAAAAAAAATGCGGCACAGTTGGTAAAATGAAGCAACCTTGGAAAAATGCGCCAAAAATTGGTCAAAATCACAATGCGCGTAAGGCAATCTCGGCTAATTATCAGTCTTAAAATGAAGTGAGGCTATAATTTGGCCTAAGAGCTGCAAACCGAGCGTGCGATCGTTTTACCTGTGTCCATTTCTCTGCATACCAACGCCCTCAGGAGTTAGTTTAGAGTCCCTGGAACTAGCAAATATCCCCCAAAACCCGGGAAATCGAGCCAAACTTTTGTTAAAATCACAATGCGCGTAGGGCGGTCACGGCTACTCTTTCAGTCCTAAAATGAAGTGGGGCTATATTTGAGCCTAAAAGCTCAAAACTGAGCGTGCGATCGTTTTACCTGTGTCCATTTCTCTGCAAACAAAAACCATCAGGACTTAGTTTAGAGTCCTCGGGACTGAAAAATATCCCCCAACTTTCGGGAAATCGAGCCAAAGTTGGTCAAAATCACGATCCGCGTAAGGCGGTCTCGGCTACTTTTTCAGTCTTAAAATAAAGTGGGGCTATATTTCGGCCTGGCAGCTGGAAATTTAGCCTTTAAATATTTTTTCTCTGCCCATTTCACTGAAAATTGAGGCCATAACGAGCCTCATTCTGGATCTTATAGGTGAAAATATAGCCCCACTTTATTGTGAGACTGAAAAAGTAGCCGACATCGCCTTACGCGGAGCGCAATATTGATCAACTTTGAGTCGATTTCAATGGACCTGGGGGACATTTTCAAGTTCAGGGGGGACTCTTAACTAACTCCTGATGGCCTTGGTTTTCAGTGAAATGGACAGCGAAAAAATATTTAAACGTTCGGTTTCGAGCTTCTAGGCCGAAATTTTGCCCGATTTCATTTTAAGACTGATAGGTAGCCGAGACCGCCTTACGCGCATCGTGACTTTGGCAAACTTTAGCTCAATTTTCCGGACCTTGGGGGATATTATCCAGTCCTAGGGAATATAATATATTTTCTGACGGCCTTGTTTTTCGGTGAAATCAACAGAGGTAAAACGATCGCACGGTTTTTTTGCGAGCTTGTTGGCCGTAATATAGCTCCACTTTGTCATTAGACCGAAAAAGTAGGAAAGACTGCCTTACGCGCAGGGTGATTTTGACCAACTTTGGGTCGACTTCCAGCAACTTGGGGCATATTTTCTAGTCCCAGGGAATCTTACCTAACTCGTGATTGGTTTGGTTCTCGGTGAAATCGACAGAGGTAAAAGGATCGCAGTTCGGTTTCGAGCTTCTAGGCTAAAATATAGCCCCACTTCATTTTAAGACTAAAAGAGTAGCCTAGACCGGCTTACGAACAGCGTGATTTTGAGAACTTTTGGGTGAATTTCCTGGAACTTAAGTAATATTTTCTAGTCTGGGGGACTCTAAACTAACTCTTGATGACATTGGTTTTGAGTGAAATGGACAGAATTAAAACGATTGCACGCTCGGTTTCAAGTTTCTAGGCAGAAATTTAGACCCGCTTTATTTTAAGACTGAAATAGTAGCCGAGACCGTCTAACGCGCAGCGTGATTTTCACAAACTTTCCTTGATTTCCAGGAACTTGGGTGATACTTTCCAGTCTCGGCGACTATAAACTAATTCCTAATGGCATTGGTTTTCAGTGAAGTAGAGAGATAAAGCAATTACACGCCCGGTTTCAAGCTTTTAGGCCGAAATATAGCCTGGCTTCATTTTAAGATTGAAAAAGTAGCCGAGACTGCCTTACGCGCATCGCGATTTTGACCAATTTTGGGTCGATTGCCAGGAACTGGGGGTATATTTTTAAGTTCCAGGGACTCTAGACTAACTCCTGATGGCCTTGGTTTTTGGAGAAATGGACAGAGGTTAAACGATCGCACGCTCAGTTTCGAGGTTTTACGCCGGAATATACCCTACTTTATTTTAAGACTGAAAATGAGCCGAGCGTGATTTTGACCAACTTTGGGTCCCGGGACTCTAATCTAATTCTTGATGGGCTTAGTTCTCGGTGAAACGGAGAGAGGTTAAAAGATCGCACGCTCGGTTTCGAGCTTCTAGGCCGAAATATAGCCCCACTTCATTTCAAGACTGAAAAAGAAGCCGAGACCGCCTCAAGCGCAATGTGATATCGACCAACTTCGGGTCGATTTCCAGCAACTGGGGGGATATTTTTCAGTCCCAGGGACTCTAAACTAAGTCGTGATGCCCTTGGGTTTTGGTGAAACTGACAGAGCAAGAAAAATCGAACGCTTGGTTTGGATTTTCTAGGCCAAAATATCGCCCCAGCTAATTTTAAGACTCAAAAGGTAGCCCAGAGCGTTTTAAGCGCAGGGTGATATCGATCAACTTTGGGTCGATTTCGAGCAACTTGGGAGATATTCTCCAGTCCTGTGCACTTTAAACTAACTCGTGATGGTCTTGGTTTTCGGTGAAATGAACATTTTATTAACTGTGCCGCATTTTTTCAAGGGTGGAGCATTTTTCTAAGTGTGGTGAATTTTGTTAAATTTGGCAGATTTTTTTTAAGGGTGGCGCCTTTTTTCAAGGTCACCGCATTTTACCAACTGTGCGGCATTTTTTTAAGTGTCGCCTAGTGTACCAAGTGTGGCACATTTTGTAAGTGTGGCGCATTTTTTTAAAGTGTTGCACAGTTTTCCGAGTGTGGCGAATTTTCTTCCAGTGTGGCGCATTTTTCCAAGTGTAGTGTTTTTTACCAAACGTGGCGAATTTTTCGAAGTGTGGCGCATTTTAACAACTGTGCCGCTTTTTTTCAAGTTTAGCAAATTTTTCCAAATGTTACCCAGTTTTCCAAGTGTGGCCTATTTTTGCAAGTGTGGCGCATTTTTCTAATGGTGGCGTAGTTTCCCAATTATGATGCATTTTTCCAAGTGGGGCACATTTTTCTAAGTGTGGCGCATTTTTCCAGGGTTGCTTCATTTTAGCAACTGTGCCGCACTTTGTCAAGTGTGGCACATTTCTACGAGTGTGGCGCATTTTTTTAGGTTTGGCGCATTTATCCAAGTTAGCGCATTTTAACAACTGTGACGCATTTTTCAAGTGTACCACATTTTCCAAGTAATACCCAGTTTTTCAAGTTTGGCACATTTTTGCAAGTGTGGCGCATTTTTCTAAGTGTGGCGTAGTTTACCAATTGTGATGCATTTTTCCAAGTGTGCCGCGTTTTTCCAAGGTTTTTCATTTTAGCAACTGTCCTGCATTGTGTCAAGTGTGGCACAATTTTTTAAGTGTTGCCCATTTTTCCAGGTGTGGCACATTTCTGCGAGTATGGCGCGTTTTTTTAAGTTTGGCGCATTTATCCAAGTGTGGCGCATTTTTCCAAGTGTTGTGCATTTTGCCAAACGTAGAGCATTTTTCCAAGTGTGGCGCATTTTACCAAATGCGCCACATTTTTTCAAGTGTGGCACATTTTTGCAAGTGTTACTTATTTTTTTAAGTGTGGTCTATTTTTGCAAGTGTGGCGAATTTTTCTAAGTGTGGCGCGGTTTTTTCAAGTGTGGCGCCTTTTTCCAAGTCTGGCATATTTTTCTAAGTGTAGCGCATTTTACCAACTGTCCCGCATTTTTTAAGGTTTGGCATATTTTCCAAGTGTGACAAATTTTTGCAAGTGTGGCGCAGTTTCCAAGTGGGGCGCATATTTACAAGTGTGGCACATATTTTCAAGTCTGGTGCTTTTACCCAAACATAGCGCAAAACAAATGGCACGGTCGGTTTCGATCTTCTAGCCCCAAAATAAAGCCCCACTTAATTTTCAGACTTAAAAAGTAGCCCAGACCGCCTTACGCGCAGCTAAGCCAACTTTGGGTCGATTTCCAGCAACTTGGGGGATATTTTCCGTTCCTGAGGACTCTAAACTAACTGGTGATCGACTTGGTTTTCGGTGAAAGAAACAGAGGTAAAACGATGGCACGATCGGTTTCGACCGTCTAGGCGGAAATATAGCCCCTCTTTATTTTAAGAGTGAAAAAGTATCCGAGACCGCCTGACCGGCATCGTGATTTTGACCAACTTTGCCTCGCTTTCTCGGAACTTACGGGATATTTTCCAGTTCCGAGCACTCTAAACTAACGCGTAATGACTTTTGTTTTTAGTAAAATGGAAAGAGGAAAATATTTGAACGCTAGGTTTCAAGCTTCTAGGCCGAAAT
>Ga0126338_10004014_pt1 | contig 10416 bp, 10 predicted proteins | sample OrbCmetagenome_2_FD_92529 | JGI IMG/M metagenome (GOLD analysis project Ga0126338, IMG submission 92529) | Coral microbial communities from Petempiche,Puerto Morelos, Mexico - Orbicella C C metagenome | ecosystem: Host-associated > Invertebrates > Cnidaria > Coral | place: Petempiche,Puerto...
TCAATCAATCAATCAATCAATCAATCAATCAATCAATCAATCAATCAATCAGACAATCAGTCATTCAGTCGGTCGGTCTGTCAGTTAGACAGTCAGTCAGTCAGTCTGTCAGTCAATCAGTCAAGCTATATATCTTAACTCACTTTTCAACATTTGGGTACAAGGTATCAATTGTAGTCAACTCAAGGAAGTGGGTTGCAAGGAATGTAAATGTCTGAGGAAGAAAATAAAAAAATATAAAGGGTAAGGTAAAGAAAATACCTCACTATTTTAAAGCACAGTCTTGTCTTATATCGAAACGTAGGATATCATGTAGTTAATTCTAATAAGTCAAAAGTTAATTTTTTTCTGGATACGTGAATTTTACACACTAGGGACTTTATTTTGAGATCCATTTATGAGCTATAGGTCAACACTAAGACAATTAATTAGTCTATACGACCCTGGTACTTGACCATGCTAGACTTAACCATGATGTTAGCATCAAATGCATGTATTCTTCCAGTTTTGAAACCTACAGTGATTATTTACGAACAGTTTTAAGATATTTCTGTGGTTCTCTAAGATGAATAAATTCCAGGCTACTTGTCTACGAGGCCATCTCCGTCAAATGGCCCCCTAGTCAAGCCCTACCTTCTTTTTTAGAAGATCCTCAGCAATGGCAAAACAAATTCCTACTCCTTCCTCGCTACTGGTTCCTGGAGAACAAAATTCAAACGAGGACCATGAATATCGTTAGATAATCTAAGACAATCTTGTTCTTTGTTTTGTCTAGTGTGTCAGTATAATGTATCGTTGTACAATAAGGGTCAATATGAATAAGGCAAATAGTGGTTGTTGTTGTGCCGGTGGGTGTGCTGTTACAGTGCAAGGTCTGGAAATGATACCTATCAAATCGTTCATGATGGCTTCTATATGCAGGTTTATGATATTTTTAGAAATGGCAAGTGCATTGAAACGCAGAAGCTTTACGAAGCATTTACCTCTCCCTAGCTCGTCAATGATGATTAAGGATTTGTCACTTGCGTTCTACGAACAAAAATAAACAAAACTTGTTTGTCAAGTTAGAGGCGAAGGACGGAATAAAAATGCGAAAACGAGTTCAAACTGAACAAATCAAACGCACCTGAATAATGTAATGTATTTCTCTCATCTACAAACAAAACATCCCTACGGTTATCTTTTCTGTCCAGTTAAATATTATATTATCATTTTAACACCAGAAAAAAAAATGTAGAAGCGATTTTGCTTGTTGCATTCCTGAGGTTTTTTAACGGAAAGAACTCAAAGAGAACTGAGCAAAAAGAGCTTCTCGGCAGTTAGTATGAGATAATGAACTTACCTCAAGCGTAAAAGTAGAGGAATTGGTTTCGATGTCGTCGTCGCTTCCGATTCTTGAAAGTATCTGATCTGCAGCTCTGAATGAAGCGTATTCCGCTGGTACATAACACCCAACCTGCGCCATAATCTGAAGCAACGCTATTTGTTTCAAATATGTGGATTTGCCACTCTACAAGCAAATAAAACATCCCGGTAAAAGTATGCAAGGAAGTCTGAGGATAAAGCTAAACGTTCAATCAATTTCTACATGTACTTACCATGTTGGGACCTGTTATGAGTAGGAGATTTGATCCATCAGTTGCATACTGAAAGTTAAAAAAAATATATCTGACTTTATAGAATACTTAAATACCAGAGAAAGCACTAACAACTAAAAAACTTAAAGCCTTCCTTGGGGGAATTGATTTTTGCATATTAATTGTCAGCCAGACTGATGGAACTGGACTGAATCGCCGGACATGTGGTCAGATTGGAGAGGAACGATGATTGCATGATGGCGATGAATCCAATGTCAAAAACAACTGCAGCCGGTCGCGCCTAAAGGAAAAAGGAAAGTGGGACGAAGGAATACCACGTGGAGAGGTACAGTGTAAAAGGAACGCAGTTAAGAGGGGTGGGGCAGCTGGGCCGAAGCCAGAGAAAGGAGGGCGAGAGTTGCAGCCTTATGCGCCTCATGACGCGGAGGAAACTAACTGTATAATTACCAACCATGTCTTACTGTTCCTCAGTTTGGAAATAAATGACGCCCCTGTTCTCTCAATTAAAATCCTTCTTGACCATTTCTCGAGGAAAAAAACGCTGCATGTTCCTTTTGGTGAGTATCAGGCCTAGATTACAGTCGGAACTTGGAAGAAATTAAATTTTTTTTTCCTGAATCATTCGTTCGTTATGCCGAAATTTCTCAACTGCACGTTCTATGTACCACAGATTTTTTTTAAAATTTGTTTTTAAATTTTATTGCAATACCAACCGTGTTGTTTGGCGTTGGTGGCTCCGGAAGAATTTTATCCAGGATGGGATGACGTCCGTTTTTAATCGCAAAGGTGTCAGTGAATTCTGGTCGCACTGATGAAGAATGAAATAAATATGCAGTTGGGGAGAAGTGATAACACATCACGCAACGAATAACAAAAAAATATATAATAAAACAGATAACACTGGATCGCGTCCACATGTGGCGACTCTACGAAACGAAAATTAAATTGAAAATGAACAGTATCCCAGAGACTGAACTAAGAACTGACTCTTCAATACTGATCAAAGACTATCACTACATGTTTCAGTGTTAATTTTTAAAGCATTAGGAAGCACATTGGAAAGACCCGTGCAAAATACTTGTATTTTGCTTATGAATTCACCATAGTCGGACAAAGTGCACAGGTGGGCAAAGGAAACCAGCATGTCCAACACACTGACAAGTTCAGCAAGTTTGTATAGGCATCCCATGTGTTCGCGGATTTCACTCAAAAGTTCAGATACCACCCTGCAAGTGTTTCAAAAATGAAAAAGCTTTTAGCAAGGTGACAGCATATTTACTATTGATGTAGATCGTCTATTTCTCCCCTATATTCCAAGGGAGCTTGAGGTCGCTAGTTTGAAACGAAATATTTTTATGTTTAACTTACACGTTTGTCATGAGGTAGATTTCGTTCAAAGACTCCTTTATCCTATCTGAAAAAAGGAGAAGCAAAGGAACTTGAGACTCGCTTTAAGCAATTTATCCCTCAGAGTGATTGGTAATAAGGAAACAAACACACTATCTCTTATTTGTTCATTAACTAGTTCTACTTACCGTTAAGCTTTATCTAAAGGCATTGATGAAGGGAAAGGTAAAGAAAGAAATGCAAAAGTTTTATTAGAAACGGAACCCAAAAATAGTGCAATTGTTTTATGAAATTTTCAATTACTGCAGAACAAAAAAAGATTTCTCTAGTTCATATCAATTATAATTTAACACATTTCAAGTTCTCACTGGCCAGAGAGGTTTTAATATCAACAGCAAAGCAAAGCAGGAATAAAATAAACCCAAACAAAGACACTATAAGCTCGCTACCAAGGTAACTGCTTTCGATTCAAGAACAATAAAATACATTTACCGACCAGATCAACCGTGGTGAAGCAGACCGCACTTCTGACTTTAACAGCCTTTAGGAATTCACTCGGCAGCGTTTTGAGGTCAATATGCTGATCCCGGTTTAGCGTGAGTTGTACAAAGAATCCTTTAGTACCGTTAAAACCAGTTTTGAGGGGTAGTTTGTGCTTCTCCCCGAGCTGTTTGATCATTTCTGAAATTGCGGCGAGCGAAATGCCATAATTATAAACGGAAGAAGGTATTTGTAAGTTTATATGTTCGTAGTTAATTTATTTACGAGCTACTCTACAGTGCCTCATCAAATGTCAGAAGAGAAAATATATTCAAATGGAAATTACACTTCTCTTAGTTGCGTACGATGAAGCAACATGATTGCAATTTTAATTAGCATTGGAAACATGCGGCGTGTGAATCGGTCGGTATTCAGAATACTTACACTACACATGTGTACAGGCAGATACAACACTACTAAATAAATGTCTTCTAAAGTTAACATTATAAAGAAGCCTCCAGCTTGGAAACAGACTTACTTTAAAGGTAGCGGAGTATCACATTCTACTCACCAGTAATGTCATCCACAATCTCAGTATACGTCCTTCGCGCCACGTCAAGAAGGCCTGAAAATATTACTTATGTATTAATATTGGAGAAGCTTTCAATGTAAAACCATGGCTTACTTATTAAGAGAAAATTTGGCCGATCACATCAAGTCAGTATTTACTGAAAAGAAGAATTAGCGCCACACACGAGGGTACAAATATTAATAAGCGCTGCCCTTGAATTGAATGTGTGCCGCACCCTTAAACAACAAGCGGTGCTTATTAAAGAGGCTTACGCCCCTATATTCATCTACCTGAGACCGAGAAGGAAAAAAAAGAGAGCATGGTCTTACCATTTATGTGAGGCTTTCATCCAGTTTTCATGGTTTAAAAGATGATTGGAAGTAAAAATAGAGGTCACAATTAGTATTGATAAGTGCATGAGCTTGAACTTACCAAGTAGATACATCAAACACTTTTATCATGAGCCTCTGGCTCGGGGGAGTAGGAGACCACCCCCTGTGTAATCTGACATAAAATAAATTATCTTATCTTATCTTATCTAACGAGAGATGCACGATGGTTGCGTAAAAAATTGTAACTGCTTACCTTGTGTTACAAGCCTACTACTGTCTTTCACCTCATCATGTGGCACGGATTCGTTTTGTACAAAACAAACGAAAGCTGAACTATCAAGTTAAAAAACTGAAACAGTTCGGTATAGCTCTTGTACCTTGACAGCGAAGCATTTCTGAGTCCTCATGTTGAGCGTTCCTTTCTGATACCGAGTATCATCATGTATAACAGTCTGAATCCTCTCCATAATGGTTGCAAATCTGCTGTCATTAAGAGACTGCGAGATATAAAATAAACTGATGTAAAATACAAGCCTATTTTTGCACTACGATCTAAAATACAAAGCGGAGAATTCCATGGCTTTTTTAAACCAGTGGAAGTTAATCTTCAAGTACCTCGTAATAGGCTTTGAAAAGTTCGGCTTCTGCGTCCTTGAGGGCCAATCTGAGAGGCTCGACAAGCTCCAGAGTATGCTTCAGATAGATAACAGTAGTGATCTTGGACTCCGCAGTTTTTACTGTTTCTTGTTTAGGAAGTTGAACGCACATTGAGGTTAAGTGGTCAATATCCAAGAACCGACCTACCACTGCCAAATTAGAAAAGACACCTTCAGTTAAATTAATTTGAACGATGGGATGCCAAGTAAAATACAGGAGCAAAACAAAACAAATAATTAAGCAAGTGAAAATTAATAATACAGCTCCGTTAATTGGGAAAATAAACTGACACACAACATATAGATACAAGTAAAGCCTGGAGAATAAATAGTCAAGGGATTACTGGTCGGTCTGTTACTCTGGGTTGATATTTAGGGTTATTTTGTCGCTGCTCAAAGCTTTGAAACATGCATGTAATCCACCGTTTGCTCCTGACTGACGCTTAAGCGGGCAAAACCAGATACATCACTTACCGGACTGTAATCCGTAGAAGAGCTCCTAGATAACAAAACGACGTTAAAAAGTGTTAATAGTAATCTTGGACTGTAACAGTGCATGTCGTAGGCACAGCAAATGAGAAGATCAGCAAAAACGCATAACGGTTGTTACCACTGCAACTAAAACATGGAAATTTCGTACCTCTTTGTCTGTCAATTCTGTAAAGGCAGAATGAAACTTTTCTTAGTAATGATTTCAAAACAACAAATACACAGAACTACACATTAAGTCATTACGTCGAAATCAAAGTAAAAGCCTGCATATTTTCAGTTCATTTTTTTTTTTACCAGTATAAAGTATTTAATGCCTCTTTTTCTACAATGACACATACCTGCCACACAGTCCAAACGAACATTTGTAGTCTCTGCATCTGCAAGAATAATGAAATTAAGCATCACCTGTGAGGGGGCCACTGATGCCTTCTCAACCAAGCTTTCCTGGTTGATGCCTTCATCTTGATCAGAGAACAGCATGCATGCTAACCGGTCATCTTGATCAGCTCCTTCTAATACCATGCACATGCTAGCACTCCCTCTCCAGAGAAATACGTTTTACTTCTCTTGGATTCATATTCTCTCTTGGACTACTGACAGATAAGAATGTTTCAAGAAATACGACAACAGAAGCAGTCACATTTTCAAATAAAGCTATCGAAAGTTGGGTTCATCATGATTGAATGTTCTTGGAAATGCACTGAGGCTGAAATTAACATACTTACCACATGGAGGCTGAAGAACATTGGACCTCATCAGACGGGCTGTCGAAACAAAGCAATTCTTGCAATCAAGATAAGGCGCATTAAAAAGAACTAAAGAAGCACCAATTTCAGTGACAGTGAGTTACCAGTACCTCCACCAGCTGTCCTAGTGTGATTCAGAACTCCGTAAAAACAGTGACCGCTTTCAGGATCCCTGGCATTCTGAATTAGCTCCAAGTTCTTAATAGTAGAGGCATCTGTACAAAGGAGACACACAACTCATTTAAGAATAGTAACTGCAACATCAAAGTTTTGCCATGTGCAGTTTTGTTAGAGAACACTGAGCGAGGAATTTTTTGACTTTAGGCTCACAAGTTGCAGCTCCCTGAATAAATTATGCAGCAGGCAAAGGTAACTTACCTACAATTGTAGTCTTTTCGCTTCCTTTGAAAACGACTTTGACGGAACCAGGAGCATAAACTATGTTTTGTATAAACTCCACATATTTAAGCAAGGCCTGTAAAAGTCAATAACGTTACCTCTTATCTTATGATCAAAGAAACTGTTTTGCAGACTTAATGTCAAATGTAAAACTTACATCTATATACTATCGTTTTGTTCACTGTACTGATGCTACTCATTACAATCTTGTGCGTTCAGTTAGTTGATCACCAATAAGACTGTTAAGAGAGCTATTAATCAGCTTCTTCAACTTTGAGTTTTCTCTTAGTTGACATAGTCTATATACATCGTATAACGCATCCTTTTGCTAAAAAGAAAACATTAAGTTGGATAAATGACGTCGACCGCTCTAACAATTAGAGTAAAACAGACTTGTAAAAACAAAATCGACAACTTACAGCAGCCGTTGCCAGACAGTAATATCTGAAATAGAAAAAAGGGGTCATAGCTTGGCGTGTGACGTATGCATCTTCGATAAAGGTTGTGACTTTCAAGACTCGTTCGAAGGTTCGTGGATTAAGTTTTAACCTAAAATTTCAAAGAAATGGTCCTACGAAACTTAATGTGCTCGTGTATTAGAAGTTATCTTTCAGATTAACTTACTTTGAAGCCACCTCCATTTCTACAGTGTTGTACTCAGGAACACACAACTGTTTGACGTACTCTAGGCCTGGAACGAGATCGTCAGTTGGCACATTGATGAATGAAAGGCAAACAATGAAGCATAACTAAAAGCCTTAAGAAACAGATTGACCTGGTTGCGTTTTCCATTATTCATTTTACAGAAAAGGTATAATTATAGGGCTTGTTTCGCACAACAACAAGAACATGAAGTAAAAACATATAGCCAGTGGTGAACGCGGGTATCCAGGTATTGGCGAATTAGTTTCCGTCTTACATCTGATTTGCCAAATCAACATCATCGCTTATACATGACTAGCTGTTTTCAACCAATTCAGCTAAGCAAGCAAGTTCGCTAGTTAAAGAGAACTTATTACACTACGGTGTTACATGCAAACACCAGAATAGTTCGCTCATTTTTTTAAACTGATCAAATAGACTTTTTGAATTAGGAATGAATTTAGAAATGCCAAAGAAATTGAGTGCTACCTTTAGCTTCGTTGAAATATTTTCTTTGGACAGATGACAAGTTTGCGTAGGGGAGCTGGTCGCTAAGGAACTTGAACAGTGTGGAGGGGTTTTCACACGCTGTATTAGGCATGATAATCTGGTGAACAAGAAAATAACCCAGCAAATTAACTTAAAACAAGCAACAAACAAACATACAAACAAACAAACGAGCAACAACAATAAAAACGAAAGTTACACGAGGTGAAATCAGGAAGCAAAACAAGACAGCGTAATGCACGCATACTAATACACAAGGTCGACTTGTTCATTATTTCATCATTAAACACGTTCAGATGTCTGCTATTTTTATGGGATATCTTTGTCGATTACAACTGAGGGCTCGAATATAGTTTGCCCAATCACGGACGATTTGAAAATGTATCTCTAGTTTGATATGCTTGGAACAAGCTTCTTTCAAAATGTGTAGAAACTAACAAACGGTATCACAGTAACAAATAATTCAAATCAGTTGCTGTTTCCATGTTTTGCCTTTACGTTTCCAAGTCACTAGTAAAAACGTTGTGAAAGAAAGAGTAACCTTAAGCTGAAATATGTTATCAAATATCTAATTCATTTTAAAATCTTGCCGGATAACTTGCGATGTACATTTAAAAGTTCATTTTGCAATTAACTGGCTCCATTACGTCAATTGTAAGACGTATGTGTATAGTGATACTATGCATGAATAAAAAAGGTAATACATACTTCCAAAGGTTCCAAAATCTGCAATCTTGTAAGAACTTTGACGTAAGTCTGGTTATCTGAAAACTTCAAATTGTACAATAAATGGTTTAAGAGAAGAGCTGTCACTCCTGATCCGCTTATTGTAGTTATCTAATCTCTAAACCTCCGACAAATTAATTGTTATTAAATAATAGCTTACAAATTATCTAATATCGAGTGACGAACAATTACTTGATCATGTTTCCGTACTAAGTTAAGGCGAGTCTGAATGTGTAGATAAAGAATATTGCAACGAATTCGAATGAATTGAACTTTGAACTGAGATCCGCACTCGCCTTCGAGGTGAAGCAACAAGCTAGGAACAGGGCTTTCTTAACTTTTAGCTACAAAATAAACATTAATTTAACCAAGAAAATTAACTGATGACCCAGTTAATTAATGACTGATGGTGTTCAATGCTTTTAATTACCTACCTGTGATAGAATTAGTTCTGGTTTCTTCAGATCGATGCTGGCCATGCCAATCTCTCCTTTTGCAAGACCACGCCCTTCAACGATTGCTTGGATAGAAGATTAAATTGTTTTACAGGTTTAAAAGAACAAACCTAAAAATAGTTTACACCTTTAAAAATTCAGTAGTCTTAAAAAATACATCTTAGAGAAAAGAAACACACCATGTTAAGTATATTTAATATATGCGTGTTCTATTTGATACAACAAAAAGCTACGGCACAAGAGGAGCCTAGCTTGGCCATTCTCATGATCAGTTGTCAGTCAGTCATCAAAACTGACAAAATTACATCCGGCGTATTTTCTACGTCAGGCACAGGTGACATTTTGTTAAAACATTAGAAAGTTATATATTTTGTTAATGTTCAGTTTTCAAGGACACTTTACTAAACAAAGTGCAATGACTAAAAGACAATTTTGCGTTCGAGAGAACTCTGGAAAGGGCCCTTACAAAGAATAAATGTCTTGTTTTATAAGTCCTGATAAAGTTATTATTCAATGATTATGAATTTACTAAACAAGCTCTTCAAAACTTTGGGTAAAAAAAGAAGCAAATAACAAAGCTTGCTTTAGACATGTTCTTATAGCTTACCAACCACGACAGAAGAGGGTGCCATTCCTGGGGTGACGCTTGAAATGTGTGGAGTACGACGTGAACTTGGGGTCTTGCGGGAGGTACTGTTTGAGGTAACAAGACTAGGACCTGGAGCTGGGGTCCTAAGAAAACCACCTGGTGTCTGTGCTCTGCTGGAGCTGTTAAAATGGGAGGAACACACAGACTGACAATGCCAAACTGACTACTCATCATTTTGAAAAGCAAACCGTCTGGGATTCAAGTGCGTGCAAGATATTGTGTTATCCAAAGGATTACAAGCACGTCTTTTTCTATGCGATGGTAAGGAAAATTTGCCAAAAGCAGAATTTCATTTAAGTAAAATATTTTCCTAAAAGTATCATAATTTAAATCTGTCAGTTTAACAAATTAACGTCAGTTTTTTTTATGCGCCTGTCCTCTATTGATGATAAATTGCGTCATAACATTGTCAAAGTTTACTGCGGAACCACTCGCCTGCGGCTCGTGGCTCCACAGCCACTTTGACAATGTTATGCGTCTGTCCTCTTATTGATGATAAATTGCTTCATAACATTGTCAAAGTGGCTGTGGAACCACGAGCCGCGGGCGAATGGTTCCGCAGTAAAAATTGACAATGTTATGACGCAGTTTATCATCAGTAAGAGGACAGGCGCATAAAAAACTGACGTCAATTTGTTTTTTACAATGACAGAACCCCAAAATGGTCAAATGCCGGGAATAAATTGGGGGGGGGGGGGGGGGGGGGGGAGGGAAGCCCCTGTAAACTTCCCCTAAAAAAAGATAAGGGATTTTTTTTTAAAATAACCCGTACATTTTCAATAGCTTTTCCCCCTTTTTGTTTGCCTCCTCAAAAAA
>Ga0126338_10004015_pt1 | contig 10414 bp, 11 predicted proteins | sample OrbCmetagenome_2_FD_92529 | JGI IMG/M metagenome (GOLD analysis project Ga0126338, IMG submission 92529) | Coral microbial communities from Petempiche,Puerto Morelos, Mexico - Orbicella C C metagenome | ecosystem: Host-associated > Invertebrates > Cnidaria > Coral | place: Petempiche,Puerto...
GCGTTAAAAGAAATCATAAACAGTCCTCAGTGGATAAATGCTTGGATAAATGTTCTTTTCACTGGCGTTGCAACATGGATGTATGTAACAGCCATCTTTTGGAATAAAGGAAAGAAGTAGGAAAAAAGGAAAGAAGTAGCTATTGAAAGCTACTTGCCTTGTACTTTCCAGGACATTGAACGGAAGCACTAGGTTTTTTAGGAAATGTAAAAGACTGTTTTCCACATATGTTAAGGTTATTTTATATATTCGCTATCAACAATAACAGGTATAACGACAATGCAAACCTGACTCTTTACACAATATCTTTAATAATTAGTTACCACTATTGTGTTGACGTTGTAATAAACCGAGTTTTGTTCTATAGAATGTTGTTTAGTATTTTACCCTTGTGTTTCCCATGTGCCTCAAGGGATGTCTAGCATATTTTCTCTGTTCAAAAAACATTTCAGTAATACAAAAGTATAGAACTTGGATCACCTGCTCCACCCAACCAACCTGTAAGTCAGCAGTTCTAGTCCGAGAGTCCTATCTCTGTCAATTGTTCTGGCTCCAATAAGGAACATCCAACCCACTCCCCTCCCCCTTCCCCACCCTACCACCTTGCTTGACACCGAAAAACGTCGGCAGGAAAGCATGGGCATGCGGAAACAGAGAACACAAGTTTGCAAATCCGGGTGGATATATGGGAAAGTTTGAAAAATTAAAACAGGCGTATTCCTTATAAAGTGATGTTTGACTGAATTCGTCTTGACTTAAAGAGAACCTTGATCTCTTTCAAATGGATGGAATATCATCAACCACCAGCACTTCAAACGCTCTGGTATATAAACTTTCTAATCATACTTGGGTACTTCCTTAATGTTCGCAGACCATAATTATAACTTCTTTGGTTTTGTTCTCTGGGTTAATTAAAATACTAACTTGATGCAAGAGGCCCATGTCCTGAAGTAAGAAGTGCACAAAGAGAATGACAAGTTTGTAGCCCCTTGATTTGGAAGTCATGCCAGTTTATTACATTTATGGTTAAACCATATTACATTTATGGTTGTTCAGTTTGTTACATTTATGGCCAAATTTTATTACATTTATGGTTAGTGGTTTTATTATATTTATGGTTAAAAGTTATTACATTTATGGTTAATTTTTATTACGTTTATGGTTGGTATTACATTTATGGTTCTTATTACATTTATGGGTGATACAAACCTAATGTTTTAACTGCAAAAATCGGTGCCAGCCAAACATTGAAAATCAAGGGCAGATAATTTCGATGGAAGTTTATGTTGCACTTCAAGGACAAAATCTGGTGTCTCATGATGTGTTCCTTTAGCGCTATTGGTCGTTTCTAACGTCATCCACTAACGAGGAAACCATTATCCTGTTATCAACTAAAAAGTCTCTAATTGGTCTCCAATGGCTGGCTCGATGATCTCTTGAGCTTGTTCAATGATCTATTGTTCCAAACATGCGTACATGTAACATGATGTGCTTATATATTAACATTGTGGGTAGCGAAACAAACACAGCTTTCGACAGATTTTTTTCAGACTCATCATTACCGTATCCAACATAATTCCAGTTGCTCATCGCAAATATAAAGTTGCATAGTTTTAATGCACAGCAAGTAGATTGATTAGAAGAAAGACAACCGAAGACAAGTCAAGTTTATGTAATAGCACTGCATGCAGGAATGTTTGAAATGCGTCATCTGATAAGATCTTGCCTTTCCGGCCACGCTTGACAGCCAGAGCACGATAATTCTTTTCTCTTAGCTACGGACTTTATTTTCCCAGCGATATTTTCGCTAATTGAAAAAGCTTTCTTTTCAACAGAACAGGTTTATTAAAAATCGAAAAAAAAAACATTGAATGAACAGGATGATATTTATGATTCAAAATAATGTTACCAAAGCATCATGTCATAAACTTCTGAATGGTTACATCTAAAGCTTATCACCCTTTTGCTTTCCCTCTAAATTCGAAGTTTTCAGCATCTTCTAAGGTTGTGCAGGTGTTTGCATGCTGTGAGTGTGTTATTGGTGGAATTGACTAATATTATCCACTAACACAAAGTTGTTATTCTCTTTTATCGTTATTGAATGACAAACCACTCATTGGTTATAATTGCCCTGTTAGCAGATAACATTATTGACTCTGTGGGCCATAAAAATGCATGATCCCGATTGGCCCTAATATGTGATAACAAGCAATAACCACCAACACCAATTAGTCCCAACTATTTTGAACAAGTACCAATTATAGTGAACATGTGTTAGAAATGAATAAATAAATAAATAGATAAATAAAAAATAATTAAATAAAATAAATAAACAAATACCAGTTACAAACTTATGAACAGTAAGACTGTAAGATGTTTAGCTTGACTTTGTTTTTAAATGTTTTAAGGGGGGGGTGTTTAATGCTTTCGTCAAGGTGATTCCAAACTTTTACAGCTGCAAAGTGAATGTTGAATTAACCATAGTTTGTTTTGATGGTATTTTGATGAAACAAAACGTTCATTGCATTGCACTGCACATGCGTTGTCAGCAATTTTAGTACATTTGCCATTTTCCCCGCCCTCTGTAAGTTAATTACTAAAGCTCAAGTTTCCAGGTAAATGTGAGCATGTACGAACAAATTAATAATCTCCTTTCTTGTACGAGAAATACTGACCGCCCCTTCTAACTGTAATAGGGTTCAGTTACTACGCTCAAATCAAGCCGACTGAGAAAATCAAGAAAAAAGACGTGGTTCGGTTGGAAACTTACCAGCTACCGACACAGAATCTGTAGAATCATAATGGCCAGGACCACAACTTGTGAAAGCAACATACAATGGCTCTTTCAGAACAGGATCAGGTGGTACGAATGGAATGCGATAAGCTGACTCACTGGAAGAAACAACTACTGTTGGGTTTCGCAGAATGGAGGAAACGGTGTTCATTACGACGTCTCCCAGTTCATTGTTGAAAAATCCCAGACATCTAAATTCCTCAATATTCCTTATAAAAATTTCAGGATTGCTCTTTCTGATAAATTCACGCAGTTCTCCATCAGGTTCAAGCATTTGGTCAACAAACATTTGACGCAGAGCGAAGGTGTCCTCTGTTTCAGATTGTAACAAACCAAGAGAGCGTACATGAGCCTGAGCATCTTCAGTCATGGTTGGAACCACCTTGTGGAGTTGCTTTATGATGCTTGTGAAAGCACAGTCTCCATCACCAACAACCTCATCTATTTCCAGATCAAATGCTGCTAGATTTCTTTTTAATTGCCTTTGGTGAGCTCCTGCTACATCTGAGGCGGGTGACAAATCCAAGCACACTGAACCTAACACTTTCATGAACTTAGGATCGACAGCATAGGGTAAATCAAAAGCATCAAATGATCTCAACAAAGACTTCACATTTATGTTTTGCAAGACCTCAAATGTGCCGAGACATTGTGTGATTAAAATGTTAGCTACCTCTACTTGCAACATTTCTTCAACGTTGTCACAAACTAGGACCAGCCCGCCTGTGCTTTGGGATGCAACTTCATTTCCTTTATTTTCCAGAATAGTGCTATTACATTGGCTTGCTTTTTTGATGGGCTCTGTACTTTCTTCACCGTTGTTACCCTGTTTTTCACTTCCATTTATCCATTCTAAAGGAACTCCTAGTTGAAGATGAGCATCTCCAAAAACATCTTTGTTTTTTTCTTGGTATTCATGGGAAAAAATAACATTGTCAGAATTGCGGTCGCCAGCTCAATTGAAATGCTGGTTGAGCCTACTAGAAGGGAATGGTTCACAATCTGATGGACGTATTCGTTTCGTTCCACCACCAGGCGTAATATTTGATAAGGATCCCTTTCTAATGTCAATTCTCAAGTTTGCTTTAGTACACAATGTCACCTGCGTCACTAGTCCTTTAACGTAGGCCCATCGATTGATACATACATCCAAGTTTTCTTTGATTTTGATTCTGTCAGGGGTGTTTTTCAATCTGGTATTTCCTTGGTCGTCTCTTGCCTAAAAATCAATCCAAACTCTGCAAAATTGTGCATAAAGGGCGGAACGTTTATTTGCTGCACTTGTAATCCTACGACATGCATGAAACAGATTGAGGAGGACTTTGACAGACCCAAAAACAGACATATTTCTCACAAACACAACAACAGTCATCAACGTATACGTGCGCCAATTGCACATTATCCCTGTCCAGCCTTTGTTTTAGCCCAGACAAAAAATCTTTGATTTCTGCTAATGCTGTCAATCGTGTGAGACACCAAGTCATTACCTCCCCTGAATCACTAAGTGCAATAGAACAGTTCTCAAACTGTTTTACTAACTTCCCCTCCACTTTCCTCGCAAAGCCAATGTTTTTGCTTACTTTGAATGTGTGATCTGTTGATATAGGCGTCAACATAATTTTATTGAAAGAGTTACTGTATAATTCCTTCTTTAGGTCGAAATCCCTGAGAAAGAGATGCATTATGTTGTCATTGCTTGGCCAGTTGAAGAGAACATTATCTCTATTAAAGGGAGGATGGTCATCATTACTTCCATTTCTGCACAGTCCATCTTCTTCGGCTGACTTTAAATTGTGGCGACAATACTCTTTGAAGTTTAGAAACACTATCCCTTTGGCCGTTTGTAGAAAATTTAATCCCTGTAGTACCTGGCTATTCACATAGTCCATAAGCCTAATGGTACAGGCACTTCTGTGTGATAGAATTAGTGGCAATGCTTTTTTCCTTCTGTGGAAGGCTTTTTAAAATTTCGACTGACAATGCATGTTCTTCATGTGTGGAACAACCATGTCTGCACAAGTATATACGTTGTATGATGAGCACATTACCAAAAAGACCATAGGCCACTCTTGGGTGGTACCCACTGATTGGATTAACAAGGTCGTCTGTCCACTTCCAACATGAAAGTTGTTTACTGTGACAGGGACAAGTGATCATAACATTGTACTGGCTGACGGGGCACCAGATAAAAACCTTCAGCATATTACTCATGGCGGAAGGCGGATGAATAATTCCGTCAAACTTTGTGTCCTGAGGCTGTTTAGCATACTCTTTCATCAGTGCCTCGATGTATTCTATAACATCTTGCCTATCCTTCAGCATAACACCATCAGTTTTCTCAGGTACAATGCAACAGGTCCAAACAAGAAGCAAATAAACTGCAAATGCAATAAAATTTCATTTCGTGAATGAGTCTTTTACTCCATACACTCAAATTCATGGACGACTTTTATATCGGTGGAGGTTTCTTTTTATTTTTTAATCAGGTTTTCCCTTTCTGCTGTCTCTATAACGCTGATCAAACTACCTAGGCACCTTAAAACATGGTTTTCACATCGTTTTGGTTGACTTAGGTTGCATTGACACAACGCACAATAGTACAACGGTACTAAGCTGATTTCAATTTCTAGCAAAGTACTACTTTGGCAACTTCAACGTAACTGAGACAAGACCTTGACCTTAACTGGAAACAGCGCAAAAAAAAACAGCTGTAGCTGCAGCATAATTGAAATGATTAATAACCTGTGGACGATCTCCGAGATGTCCAACATGAGAATATTTCCTAGTTCAGTATTTTGTTTGCCTTAATTAGTGGACTTGCCAGAGAAATCAGCCGTCCGACCATTTTCATGAAGACAAAATTGTTAGTTTTAGTGGCAAAATTTTATGAAAACACCAATCGCACTGCACTGTAAAACTAAACAGACAGGCAGGTACAAAAGTCGAACCGGATCAAGTCCGGGTCTGATCAACTTGGATCGATCTTTGAATAACCAAAGTTCCTATTGTTGTTTTTGTCGTTGTATTAACAATGCGAATTACCCCACTGTCTCCACCCACAAAAATAAAGCGACACTTACCAATAATCATCAGACCTTTAACGGTGCTGTCAGAAACCGTGAAAAGGTCTATTGTTTTAAAATTGAACAAACTAAAATTATTAAAGAATTACACTAAATACTTAAACTAAACTGAAAAACTTCACACTCTTGTCAATCTAACATGATCGTGCAGTAGAGGTTCTTCCTCACAATAGGTGATTCACTTGACCAGGTTTGTAATGCAGTTTACGTGACAGAGTAGAGTTCTGATGTGCTTTATCAGGGTTCGTACCCTTTTTCAGAAACAAATTTCCAGGACTTTCCAGGACTCTAAAATTCATATTAACCCTTTCATTCCCAAGATCTTAATGTTAATTCTCCTTACTGTCTGCCATACATTTCATACTTTTTTTACTTGAGTTTAACAGATTTCCAGAACTTTCCAAGACCAGTACCCCTTTTCCAGGACTTTCCAGTCCTGGAAAATGCCACAATAAAATTCCAGGACTTTCCAGGTTTTCCAGGATCCGTACAAACCCTGCTTTATGCAGGCGGTCTACTCAATACTATCTGTTTGCAGAACAAAAGATCCTATTGTCGCTTTCTGCATTCTAACAATGCGACTTTATCCACGGTCTCTACCCACAATAATGAAGCGACACTTACCAGTAATCATCATATCTTTGAGTTGAAAAAACAAACGAAATGTGTTCATGGAATTCTTGAAGAAATATTCAATCTTCAACGTCACAATAGGACAAATGTGCTACTGGATCGCCCTGGCATTGTCAGTTTCCGCTAAACAAGAGTGATTACTGCTGTGAAATTCTCCACTTACGTTGTCCGTATGTTCATGTGATCATCAATGAAAGAGGTGGGATCGGATAAATTTTTTTCAGTGCTTCTGAGCTCAGACTGTGCATTTGTCCACATGGCTACCTTTGACAGAGACCTCAACAATTCCTTAACTCAATGTCGCAGCTCTGGAGAATCATCAACGACAATGTCCAACAAAGAAAACTCAAAACTTCTTCTAGAGAGAGAAATTGGTTACCTGAAGAACAATGTTTTTCGGTCCATGACAAACTTTTCCATGAGGTGCATGGGTTACGTCGTGGACAATGTGGTCAGGTTTGTTGCCAAACGTTTCTTGTTCAGCGTAATACCAAAGGACCATATCCAAACAGAGATAGAAGGTGACGAAAGTGATTCAAGGGGAGTTTCATTTCTCGGATGATTGAATAATTAAGGTTACTTCCCACCTTCGCGGGTGCCCTTCAGGAAAAAATTCGTACATGCGCCAGTTTCAATAAAACCTAAACAAACTATATATCGGTAGAAAGCTTAATAAATGTAGTTTTTGAGAAAAATATAATTTAAGTGACTTTTTCCTTTGGGAAGTGTCAGCAGCCGGTAAACTGTGAAACAACAGAGAGTTGTTCTCGTGAATTAATTGGGTATCGAATGCCATGGCACGAGCAAAATAGCTGCACAGTCTTATTCAACAGGCATCAATCAACAAAACGGTGTCAGGCTTTTTCGATATTCTGATTGGTTGCCAAGATATCCTACTCCAAAGTTGAAGAAGCTAAAAATATACAAGATGCGTTGCATAAATGGTCACCATGGGAAAAAATATTTCAAATATGGTAATTTCCTGACACCGTTTTCTTTGTTATTATCCAAGGAATGCTTTGGCCAAATTTTGCAAAAATCTGTAAAATCTACATACCCTATTAATTCGCTCAAAGTCAACACATTCTACGAGAAATCAAACGCAAGATTTTCGCTCAAAAAGGTTTGTAAACAACTCGCGCCGCCCCAGGAGATTATGTCGCCTCTTGAAACCGCAAGCCAATGGCATAACAGGACCTCCTGGCGTCAACTACAATGGGTTAGAATGTCCCGAGAAAAATGTTGCATTACAGTCACGTTTTCGATCTTTTGACCGGCAAGACGAAAGAAAAGCAATCCTGGCAATGGGTAAAGTTGCCAAAGGCAAGGGGAAATCCTGCGTCAAGAAACGAAACATGTCAACCAAAGGAGAATCAATCAAATCAAGTGAGAACATTCGGGCTGCTCTCATATCCGAAATGAGGTCTTTGGGGTAGGTTGTGTTTTGTTGATTTACAAAATTGACAAAATTTAGGTATAATGGTGACTTCTCTGTAAGAAACCTGGATGCGAGCGTGGAGCAGAGTACAAAGAGAGGAAAGGGACCCCGCAGAACACGCTACATACAATATTGCGCGTGGGCACATGCACTTTTGGTGAGAACTGAGAACTTATTCTTGTTTAGCTTTAGGTTACCAATGTTTGCCTTACAAGAGCATGTGCCATATTTTAAGCTATTGCTTCATTAATTTTCCTTCAGAGAAAAGAAGTTGGCCCTGAAGATGCCAAATATGTGTTCCCAGAGGTCATTTTATCATACATAAGAAAAATTGTTCCAGGGGATGTGACAAAGGCGCTTGGCTGAACCAAGAGCCTTTGTCGCTTTCTGCGAGGCTTTTTTTCCTTTCTTCCCCAAAACCTTTCCTTTTTCTCTTCTTTGGCCCTGGTTTTTTCATTGATTTTACCCAAGGACTTCTTTCTGTTTTAGATTTCTCCATGAAACTCAAATGTGCAATGCACAAAGAAAATATGTAAATCACATGAAACAAGAACCCGCTTCCTGCGAAATTTCCTCTGAGATGTCACCTACTTATGAGATTATGACACCTTCATTGTTTATTAACTTTTATTGGAAACAAATTTTGTTAAACGTCGGCGATTTTTGACATTTTTAAGTTTTTTCTGTAAATGTTAGATAAAACGATAAACTTCAATTTAGGCAAATAAAAGAAAAAATGATTTTTTTTCGTTCTTGACAGTGGGAAGTAACCTTAATTTCGCCGACCACCACTAATTAGCTAAGGAGCTGTCACGAGCTAGTCAATAAATAATTTGGCCTTCTATAGAAGAGTTTTATATAGAGGAGGGCCGTTTGACTGGGGTGTAGCAAATGTCATGTCAAAGGTCACACACATGTTGGTCTGCATGGTATTGACATCATGTTTATGTTTTGCTAGTTCGGTTTGCTTTGGCTCATTTCAAAATATAATTTTGTCTGGTATCGCCAGAGACTGGTGTCGCTCTCCTTCAAGAAGACTACCGTATACATCAATATTTAACTGAGTGTTTTGCTTCTTGAGCTCGATGTTTATCCCTCTCTTTGTTGACTTTGGTCGTTATCTGAAATTTCTGGATCCACATGATTCAAATGTAGATTCTCAGTCAAATTTCCATCTACTGATTGCATAGTAATGAGGCCGTACAAATTTGTCTTAAGCACAGTAATTCGTTTTTTGCAAATGACAACTTTCTTCAGATTCATGGTACAGCTATGGGTCCCAAAAATGCATGCAGTTACGCTGATCTAGCCATGGGAATTATTGATAAGAAAGCCAAATCATGGGAAATTAAACCCAACCTGTGGTGGAGGTACAGGGATGACATTTTTGATCTTTGGACCCAAGGGCCTGCTAAACTCGATGAGTTTATGCATTATATTAATTCTTTGTACCCACCATTAAATTTACTCTAGTTTCATCTCCCAATTCACTTAACGTACTAGATCTTACTCTCAATCTGGTGGATGGTTTCATCCAGACTGATATCTACTTCAAACCGACGGATAACCATATTTACTTGCTACAGAATAGCGCACGCCCTGCCCATGTTACCAGGGTCATTCCCTATGGAGTAGCTACCAGGATCCAAAGGAATTGTTCTACTGATGAGGCATTTAGTGAATGCTCTTCTGAGTATAAGGGTTATCTATATAACCAGGGTTATAACCTGAATTTGGTTTCACAACAGTTTGAGAAAGCCCAGTCTATTCCTAGACAAACATTGCTTCAACTTCAAATGTTTCCACTTGTGCTTGATTTCAACCCTCGCTTACCCAGCATTGGTAAAATTATTAGGAAATACAAGCACCTTATTTATGATTCACCATCTCTTGGAAAAATTTTTCTGGTAGGGTCCATCATTCCTGCTTTTCGTAGAACTAAAAACATCAAAGAAATCTTGAGCAGTAAGCCTCATGAGCAACATCACGCGCCTGATAATCAGTGGGGTTGCTTAAATGCACAGCCAAATGTGATCTATGTCGCAATTATTTAAAGGAATCCAATTGCTTTACCAGCACTAGTACTAGCAGGATGTATCCTATTACACAGATTCTTAATTGTAAATCTAAAAATGTCATCTACTTGGTTACGTGCAAGAAATGCAATGTGCAATATGTTGGTTCCACAAGTAACGAATTTAAAATTTGTTTCCGCAACCACAAGTCTTCTATGATCACCGAAAAACATACTTGTGAAGTTGCTATTCATTTTAACAAAGAGCCTCATGCTCTGGCAGATTTAGAATTTTTAATTGAACAGTTGTGTAATCTTAGTGTCAATAGTAATAGTCTTGATGACCGTTTGCTCACAAGAGAGGCCTTTTGGTGTGCTCAATTATGCACCCTCACACCTCATGGACTCAACAAAAGGTGCGAGTTTAATTCCAGGAATAGGATTCGCTACAA
>Ga0126338_10004017_pt1 | contig 10412 bp, 3 predicted proteins | sample OrbCmetagenome_2_FD_92529 | JGI IMG/M metagenome (GOLD analysis project Ga0126338, IMG submission 92529) | Coral microbial communities from Petempiche,Puerto Morelos, Mexico - Orbicella C C metagenome | ecosystem: Host-associated > Invertebrates > Cnidaria > Coral | place: Petempiche,Puerto...
TCATCCCTTGTCACTTTATTATCCTCGGTGAGCGATCGGCTACCCCCGAGAATTTGCGAATTTTCCCGCCCGTCCCAGACTTCCGTAATTTCGGCTCCAGACCTCGCACTAGCACACCGCGCGTGTATTAAAAATTCAAAATGGCCGCCACAAAACACAAAACACGCGCGATAAAGGTAGGTTCATCTTTTATTCATGTTCTAAACGGATGTGAGGGCTCCCTGTGTGCAGAACGCGCTTTGCGACTACTGTGTAAAGATGGCATGTAACATCGAGAAGACAAACGTTGCAACTGGTGAGTAAACACTGGAATTACTGGAAAATTTGAAGTACAACTTCAAGTTGTGATCGCTTGTGAAATGTAAAACGTTCTTTGCCATTTTAATCCGTAAAATCATTGAATCTAATAAGGCCCAATCGTGCTCCAGTGCAGCTTCTGCCATGCTGAACTAAATTCAGGAATTTATATTTATATTTTAAGTTCGACAAAAGCAGGGTAGAAGTAGGCGTCTGAATCAAACTTTTAAATTAAGTTCGGCAAGCAATAAAGTTCAGCAAGCTCTGCCGTTCTATACGACGCTGGTACGGCAGCGATTCAACCGTCGTGCTTTTTCGGCGCCAAAAAAAATTCATAAATTATTAATGTATTTTGGCGCGATTGAGTTCCCGCGGGGAGAACTTTACGAAAAGAATTGAAGCTTTAGTAAATCCTGAATACTGTGGCACGACGTCTGAAACAGAGTCGTGTTTCCCCCGTGCTGTAGCCGAACCTAATTAAACTTTGAGTTCGGCACGGCAGAGGCGCGATGTCTAAACTTGGCCATTAGGTGAGGCCAAATCGCCATTAAATGTGCGTTTTGTTCTTCCTGCATGAATGGAGTGTCCACATGCAGTGAAATTAACGTGAAAGAGATTTCAAGGTATTTTTTCCCGCAATATATACATCTAACTACGATCAGTTCCTGTATAAAGTACAGTTTATCGCACTTAGCTTTTCATGTAAAAATGCACTCAAAATCCCCCCAAGAGACTTCATCCAATGTGATGGACATTTGTAAACTCACATACCTGCCAACTCTCCCGTTTTTCCCGAGAGTCTCCAAGTTTTTCATCAAATCTCCTGGTTTCCCAGTTAGAGTACCAAATCTCCTGGGAAATACCTGGACCGTGGCTTTTTCAACATTTTTTCATTAATTTCATTATTTTTGAGATTTCAGAAAGGAAAATAAAACAAGAAGTGGATTTAGTGCTCTTATTTGAGCTGTTCTTTATTGGAAAACATAGAACAGGACAATCAAATTGATATATATATTTAACGAGTATCATAATTGGTCAGAAGTCAACCAATCAAATTGCATAATACATGGTACAGTGTAGAAAGTTGGCGCGGTTTTTGCAAGCTGTTTACATCAGTCGAAGGGAAGAAGGCAGCATGTCTTTCGGTTCACTGCAAAAAGAATTCTCAGGTGCCCTTTCTAGACATCTCCAGAATTTTGTACTCTGGGGGTTGGCAGGTATAATGACATTTTATGGAAAGTGAAACCTAGTGGTTCCACTCTCTTTTCAACTTTGTCATCACATTTTCGGGAACTCATCACAGACAATGTTGGAAGATTCCCTTGAAGATTCATGTGCGCACAAAATTCCCTCGTGGTTTCACTGCTGTTTCATTTTGTCATGTTCGTGGCCAGCTCCATACCACTGGCAAAGCACTCTGGTGCAAAATACCCCCCAACAATGCAAGCTGCAGTGCTGAGTAAAGCTTTTATCTAACACTCTCAGATTTGGCTCAACAAAGCTACAATGTATGTATCCCGCAAGAATGCTTATACCCCAAAAAATTCATGCACACCACCACTGCCAAGAAAAAAGTCATGCACATTCAGTGAGCTGACAATCAGTATGTTGTACAGAGAAAAAATATAATGCAAACCAATTATTGAGAAGAACTTTCCAAGTGCATGGTTAAAGGTTAAAAAAAATTTGTGCCGTTACCAAGTCACCCAACACCCCCTCAAAGGTCAAAGGGTTCACCTCTTAGAGTAGACACAAGTGTCATTTTTCCTCACGTCATGACCACAAATGTTTCAGTGTGTTCCCCATGTACATGTAACACGTCGCCATAACTGTTTCATTTAAATTCTCACATTTCTATAAGCCTTTCCTCTTACCACCAGTTTGCACTGACCTTAAAAAGCCCCTGAAAATTTGGCAGACACTATAAAAGTCCTTGAAAGTGAAGAAAATAGTTCTTTCCTTAAAATGCTTTGAAGTTTGAGTTTCAGTGAGAAGTCATTTAATGTTTGAGACTACAAGATAAGTACACAAGACCTTTCTTTAGAAAGCTGACCGAAGAATTTCAAAAAATATTAGTAATAATGAGATCCACCCTCATCTGTAAACATATACTATCAATGTGGGATCATACTACTTGTCAGCTAAAATCCTCTTAAGTTGGGAGGGGCAGCCAAGGGCATGGACAATGTAGGTCGAGAAAAAACACCTCAGTCTCAAAATGTCAATTTGATGATACTAGATTTCATTGATTATTATTTGACATACTTGACAGTGTAAGGTGTCCTTAATTCAGTACTGATGTGAAAGTCCTTGAAGAGTGCCAAAATTCTCCTTGAAATTAGTCCTTAAACAGTCCAGACAAAAACTTAGACCTTAAGGTCTCTTCCCTTTGTGGTGCAAACTATTAGGCCCCTTTTATGGTAGCATGATCTGGTTACTTAATGGTTGGGTCTTTGCAGAAATCTAGTCTATGTGCAACTCTCTTCACTTCTTGGGTTGCCACATTCTTTATTCTATTCAGTTCTTTCTAATCATCTTCCATATTACTGGTATTTAGAGGCAAACACAGTTCTAGGTCCTTAAAATTGTCAATGCTTGATGGATTAACATCATATTTAGATTGAAAGGCCATGCCTCAGTTGGAGAGAGAGGAGGCATGCAGATAGTCCATTTAGTCCTAACTAGATTCTGTCTTTAAAGGCGGAGACCAAGCAGGAAAGAAGAGAAAGCACTGCTTTTCTGAACCCTGGGAAGATAGTGACGTAATTCTTGTGGTGGAGAATGAGAAGTTTCATGTTCACCGTCTGATACTGAGTATGAACTCTCCAGTTTTCAAGGCTATGTTCAAATCACAGTTTAAAGAAGCGACAGCCAATGAGATTTCACTGCCTGAGAAAAATGCCAGTGGAGTTCTGGACTTCCTGAAGATAATTTACGGTTCCCAATACATCCAAGAGCAAGCAAAAATTACAAGTTAGTATTTTTCCAGTGAAAGTTAACATTTAGGTGACACATTTCAGTTGAAAGTAATTATATCATGGTCAAGCTCCTGCATGTCGCAGGTGCGTGAGCCAAGCCCCATTGTTTAGAAAATTTGGTAACCCATCAAGCTAAATAATTTGGGTTGTGCCGTGATTTTCCCTCTGTCTGTACATGTGTCCATATGCCCCTTCATGTAAATCAATAAGCACTTAATGACTGGCCCTGAAGGGAAATAATGAGTTTTGTTCCCAGAGAACCTCAATGTTCCCCAAGGCAAAGCTGTGAGGGGTCATCTGCAACTGAGTGTTGATTGATACCATATATGAACATCTTGATCAGTAGTCAATCAACATCCTGATCGATACTCAGTCGACACTCGATCAATATGTGATCAACTGTCAATTGATATTCGGCTGAGTGTCAAGCAACTCATATTTATGTATTAATTGAAAATCAGTCAACTGTCGACTGAGATGTCGATGGAGTGTTGATTAGGGGAGCAATGATTCATATTCCTTGCAATTCGATTCAATTTCGATTATTTCCTTTCGATTTCAATTTCAATTTGATTATGCAAAATATTAATGTTTTTTAATTCTTACAACATGATACACAATGTAAACAACATACAACCCTAAACCCTCAATTTTAGGATACAATGAGTGTGTTGCACAAGGTTTGCCCTGTTTGGAAATTCTCAAGGGGTGGTAGAGGGGCAACATTTTTACCATGCAACACAAAATGGTGCACAAACTACAAACACCTTTACTCGTCAATCAAAAACACACATTTTAAAGAGTTCTGGATTTTGATATTACAATGTAATAACTCACTGAGGGCACTCTGGGAAAGGTATGCAAAAATTCAAACCAAAATCAATAAGTGGAATCAAAGAATTGGGAATGCGAACAATCATAATCGCTATTAATAGAGAATAATTTCGATTAATCATTACACCACTAGTATTGATTGAGCATCAACTGAGTTGTCAATGGAGTGTCAATCGAGTATTGATCTAGTGTTGATCGATGATATCGCTCAAGGGTATCAATCAACACTTGACTGCGGATGCGTTTAGTACACATGATCACACAAAATTGCCGCAGTTTCTAGGAGCATCATTGACCTGATCATGTGCTAGTCAAAAGTTAAAGTTGTTGTTTCCCTAGGGTCAGTTAGTGAGTTTTGTTTGCACTCAAGGGAGTTAGTGAGTTTTGAGCAATGACACACGACACGTTCTCCAATCGGAAAACTTATTTGAGGTGGGAGGTATAACAATGTGAAATGTAACACTGTGCAACAACCTCATTCCTACGGCTTTTCCCTTAGATATTGGGTGGGGCGGGTTTACAGCATACATCTTTGATATTGGGTTTCCATGTTATGTTAAATTGACAACTCTCAAAACAAGGTATCCGCTGACCAGTATCAGGTGATCATATTGCAGGCTCGTGTATAGAGCTCACCTACGCTTTTTTGGAGTTCACCACTGCCCACAACAGGTACAAGTTTTCGACTGGATCACAGGCTGGAGCCATGATGATGTTAATGACAGTGATAATAATAAAATGATAAGTATGCACATGTAGAAGATGCACGGTAACACCGTTGAGAGGTGTTTACCTCTGAAAATTGAAATTGTGGTTTAAAAAATTTAATGTTTTTGCCACTAGTTGATATGAAACAGTTTGACAGCTACAAAGTCCGCTACGAAAGTCACAAGTTTGACCCGAGTTAGGATCCAGCTGGATCCCTTAGGGAAGAAGTTGGGGATGAGTCAGTAAAACAGGCCATCTAGCTTCAGCCGACCAGAAACATGTCTGTATCAGGAGCCCATCACTCTCAGTATATATCATAATCACTAAACTTTGATTTTTGTCCCTTCATCTAAGAAGCATCCCTGCTTGTTTGAATCACAGTAAGGCATCTCTCTCAATTATCAATTACATCTTACGGACTTCTACTGTAGGTATTGCTTAGCTAGACTGTGAATGCATGTGTATTTCCAGGCAGCCGGAAATGTGTCACTCTGCATTTGCAGGCTAGATATTGCTTCAAAGCTCAAAATTAAATCAAAGATATATACTTTTTAATGTTTTAGAGGAAAATGTGGAAGATCTTCTACAGTTAAGTGACGAGTATCAGGTAACACAGCTCATCTTTGACCCTTGTGTGAAGTTCCTCGAGGACCAACCTAAAACAAGAGAAAACATTATGAAGATTCTGGCGATTGCAAACTTGTACAACCTGGAGAAAGTATATCAAAGCTGCATCGACCTGCTCAAGAATATGAAACTTGAGTCCCTTTCAGAAACTGTTCATTTGCAAGATCTCAACAAGGAAAAGATGCAATATTACCTGACACAAAGGATTGAACGGTTAGAGACAGTTCTTGATGGGGTGTTTCCCCAGGTTTTTGGGTTGGTGTTTAGTTTGATGAGTCTCTTGCATGACTCTGGAGCAATGGTACAATGGTGCAGTAAACATGTCTCTAAGGGTAAATTTAGAATGTACAGATCATTGGAAATTAGAGAATGTATAGGCTGTCAAGGAATGTTAAAGTCAATTGTTGATGCAACCTGTTTTGTGAAGCATGGAAAAAAAGTCCCCTACCATGGACCCTTGGTTCATTTTGATAACAATCTGTTCTCTGTTATGCATGATCTCTTTAAGGGGATTAAGAAAAACTGAGGACTATCCTTTATAACAAGGAAGAAGTATTAGACAGACTGAGTTCTTAGTGAGCTGCATGCAGTCACACACTCTAATTGGTTTCGCATATTTCCATAAACGACCACTCTGCCTCTTAATTTTATCAGCTATGTGGGCTTAGGCCTATTCATAAGTACATGTAACTTAGTCACCGTTCAGTCTTTTTTTTCCAACCATGCTTGCAACAAATCTCCTCTGAGTTTATGCTGTGGGTGAAATTGCCCCTGGGGGGGGGGGGGGGGCCCCCCCTTAAAAAGGGCGGAAATTCCCACCAGAAATTTTTAAAAAGCCCCCAAAAGGGAACAAAAACCCTTATTTTTACCCCCAAAGAGAGCCCCGGCCCCCCCCCCCCATTTCAAAGGGGGGACCCCCCCCCCCCCCCCTCCAGGGAACGATGCACATGTACAAGTATAGGGAGAAAAAAAACAACCACGACTGATTAGTTCTAACTTTGGTACAGCAACAATTTCAGCTTATTTAGTATGTTATTTGATGGCTGAACTAGTTGCTCCGATTGCTTATACCAGGGATCATTTTCATCCATTTACAACACACCTACCATGCGTAATGAACAAACATTGTGACCTGATAGTCTGAAATGTCTGTCATCTCCCCCCCCCCCTGCGGGCCCCCTCCCCCCGCCCCCTAGATCAGCTTAATCCCCGGGTGAGGGACTCCTCTCTTGCCTGGGGATTACTCTAATGTGACCTGAAAGCAGATTGGACAAAAAGTGTTCTTAAATAGCTGGAAGTCCAAGGCTCGCCGTTTAAAAAATGTATTTCTGACTGAGGTTGCCGGTACGTATTAGATTGGCTGCTTAGGGCAAAATTACATGAGAAATATTCACTTGCCACTGAAAACTGGCCGTTTGTTGCATCTGGTGGTTAAGATCTTGCTATTTTACCATGGGATTTGAACTTCTATGTTTATATTCCGTTTCGCATCTTTTGTTTGGGTTGAGCTGATTTAAAGCCAAGAAGTTAGGGACTATGCAATAATTACCTGGAGGTGGGGGTTGGAAAACTAGAGGGGGGGGACAGGAGAAAATGACCACAAGAGAGAGCGGAGTTGTTAAATTTTGAAAATTTAATAAAGAGATTGTTCGTCAACGAAGGAAAATTGCCCTCTCTTGAAGAAAGTTCTTTGCAAGAGGTATGTTCCAGCACAACGTGGACGAGACTGCATGTAAAAGTTATGTACAGCACCTTGAGTTCCTCGATGCAAAAGCCAAAAAACGAGTAAGAGAAAGGAACACTCTTCCGCTTATTTCTTGAACAATTGAAAAAGATGTAAAAGCGCTTACCAACAAGCAGCTGAAAATGTATCTAGAGCAAAAAGGTCTTGAGATAAGTGGAAGCAAGGCTAAGTTGATTGATCGAGTTCTTACCCATGCACGCGAGAACCTTAGTGCCAGAGATGCTGTAGAAGATGAGGAATCTCCCAATTCATGCGAAGACGACACAAGCTCAGAGTCCAGTGATTCTGATGACTTTTCAAATGACACTTCGACATACGTCGAAGAGTCATTTGAAGTGATGTTTGTACCGGAGGAAGAACTCCAACAAGTAAACAAGGTATGAGAGAATCAATGGGAGGAGACGTTTCTCAAGGAAGGGGGGAGGGTTAGCCTTAATATTATCATTTGCTTAAAGATAGGGGGTATGACTTAGTTATGGGGCATATTTCACCCATTTCCCAGCCCCCTCCCCCCCTCCAAGTTATTATTACACAGTCCCTTAGTATGGGATTGTATCAATCTCTGTACTCTTTTTCGAATGAACATTAGCAACATGAAATTTTATACCTATTCTTACATTAGTGTTATAATATAGATATAAAAAAAGAAACTTTTTGTTACATATGGTGAAGGAAAAAAATAAAAAGATACTTTTGGGGTGACGCACTTAATTTCTTCTTCCACTTGACAGTTGAAATCACATTTGTATTATTTGATGCGCGAAGCGGTTCAGCGTAAAATAGCAACATCATCAGAATATACTTAAAATCAAGAGTCAACATCACTAACAACAGTGACAAACTATAAGGTGATTAGTTAACTACACAAGCAGCCTTGAAAACAAAATCACAGTCACAGACATAACAATATAAAATGTCTGCCAACCTTCTGACTTCAGATCTCCTTCTCATAACCGACTCCCGCATAGAATGAAAAGTATTACTTAAAGGGGCAACCGAAGAATAACGTCTTAGATCGTCTTAGCTACATATTTGCATTCCGTGGCTCTTGCAGAGTACATTTCTCTGAAGAAGACCGCAGAAGGCGGTCGAAAATTCAGTTTTAACGTCTTTTAGATATGTTTTAAGCTCCTATTTAAAATTTTGATCACGGATACAGATCGCTCCCACAGTTTTATGTACTACTTAAAGTAATATTGCATGTCAACGAGATCGCTTTCATTGCTGACCAACCACGCAACTACTGAAATATATAAAGAGGTTTTGTATCTGTAGGCAGATTTGAATGACAAAACAAATTGACGTCAATGCTTGGAAGCATTAATCAGTGCTGTAGGTATCTTATCTGTCATTTTCAGTGTCTGTAGAATTGGAAGACAACACCAAGATTAGAGAATGTGTCAATCCGTCACACAAGCTAACAAGTCCACTCTAAATGTATTTAGTCTTAATCACGATTGCTGAAAACGAAAAGGCAATAATATTGGAATCACTTGACAATGACTTATAATTGTTATAGTACTTCAGGAAAAACCGTTTCCTATATTTCGACTCCTGATTGGCTAATGAAATTTGCGCATACGTAGAATTATGACTCAGGAAAATTGTGAACTACCGCAAGCTCCGATGAAATCGCAGACAGCAACTAAGGAATATCTTACACAGTGAAGGATATTTCCAAGCCGAGTAGTTTGATAATTGCATGACAGCTATTCATGCTTGAAATATCTCACACAAATAGGCTTCAAAACACGTGCAAATTAAACACGTGCCCGCGAAACATTTGCGTGTTTTTACGAGGGGCTCCACAGTAGCCACAACAACCAACTTGAGACGATGTTTCGAAATTTACATGTTACAGACGATATTGCATTACCAGGCACCGAGCCGTGATATTGATTCATTTCTGCCGCAATAACAGTCCCCCAAAGACTTCAAATGTGTACAAACTCCTCGTTCTTGAGAGCATTTGTGTTACGTTAATATCAGTAGCCAACAGTGCTTTCTGTTAACATTTTCTCTTGGTAAGAGCTCAGTATGAACTTCGGTGTCATTGCAAGTTGGACGTTCGTGTTTTTGGCGTTATTCTGTTCCACGGCTCATGGAGGTAAGTCAGAAAATCAGAGCACAGTTTACATTATTTTGCGAACAAACATTTATGTGAAATTTATTTTCGGAAGTTTATTTTCAACTTAAGAATGTCACATGGAAATCCTTAAGAAAACCTCTTAACAAAAAACTTCAGTTTCAGTCATGTGATTTTAGACATGCTAGCTGTGTGATCGATTACATAACGTATCTTTTCATTTCATTGCCAACCTGCCACTTGTAAAACTTTTAGAGCATAAATCGTGTCTCTTAAGTTTGTAAGTGTTCGAGGGCTGAAAAACATTTTCTTGTTATTTCGTGTTTGCCCCATTGCGTGCTTGTTGAATTACTCTCCTCCTGGAAGCAACGACGAGCGGACATTGTTTCGCGCCTTAGAAACCTATTTTTTTATTTCATCGATGGTATGCTAATTAGAGCTTTAGCTTGTTAATGGCTGCCTTATTTACACGATTTCAAGCTCGGTTTCTGGCTCACAATACAATAGATGAAACAATGCAAGCTATGGTGCTGGTCTAATTTAATCCCTGTACAACTTGGTTTAAAAGACACATAATCACAACCTTGGCCCGGAACAGGCAACTGATAACTAACGAAAAACGCGGTGTTTATAATTCGCACGCGTAGAGCGCGTTAAAAAACCCACTATTGACATGGATGTAGTCATTTTCACTATGTCTTTCAGCGCTTTGAACGGTTTACAATTTCAGTATTAAAAATTAATAATATTCAGACCTTGTTCTAAAAATCCCGTCTGATAATCTACAATAGTGCTCTAACAAGATGACTGATAACTAACGTAAACACGGTGTCTTTAATTCGCTCTTGCGGGGCACTTTGTTCTTCGGTGCTTTGAACTCACGATTTACAAATTGAGTATTCGATGTTTACAATATTTTCAGACATTTCTCTGTTGATCAAGCAAGATAATGAGACGAATTGTAACCAATATAAGTTGCGAATACAGAACGATTTTCGTCTGTTGTTTCAAGAAGACGAAAATCTGTCTGCGTTCACAAGCTGTAACTGTAATACCACAAGTTGTACCAGCCTCACAGTCCCACCGTTATCTTAATTGACTTTTTTTTATCTTACATTATCAATACATTGCTTTACAA
>Ga0126338_10004018_pt1 | contig 10410 bp, 4 predicted proteins | sample OrbCmetagenome_2_FD_92529 | JGI IMG/M metagenome (GOLD analysis project Ga0126338, IMG submission 92529) | Coral microbial communities from Petempiche,Puerto Morelos, Mexico - Orbicella C C metagenome | ecosystem: Host-associated > Invertebrates > Cnidaria > Coral | place: Petempiche,Puerto...
CCCCCCCCCCCCCCCCCCCCCTCAAAAAAATAGACTGTTCACAATTATTAAGCACCAGAGGCTTTACAGCTGCTTTACTCCAGATACCGCTGTTGTTAACTTTGCTCTAACTGAAGGTTATGAAACAAACCTTTTCTCGCGGAATATCTTTCCGACCACACTTGTTGGTGCACAGAACAGGAAACTTTCGGCAAATGTCAAGATGTCCCTGATGTAAATAAATCAAGCAAAAGTTTGATTAGAGCAAGTTTGATACTCTAGACCTCACCTCGAATAACGCAATGTTTCAACTGTCAGATGGTTAGTTCAGAAACACAAAGACACAATTTGATTTTTGTCAAACTGTTTTCAATCAAGGACATCCCACTCAAGTTGTTTTAAGCTGTGCGTCACGTGGATGTTTTCGTGCAGGATGAAAATGCGCGTAAAGCCACTTGCGATGGTCACGTGCGTAAAATTCCCGTCACAGGATTGGCTATTTCCAGACCATCCGGGAACTTCAGAAACCAGGTAGCATGTCGTTTGTATTTTTGACTTTTCTGTTTACTGTTTTAAGAATGTTAGTTGGTTCACGAAGTTCGCGAAGGAAGTTCGTAAGTTCAGAGAATTTTGAAGCGAAACGTAGAGACGTAATGCGTAGAAACACATATTTAACAGTTGGATTATGAGTTCGAGATTTCTATGAGGTGATAGTTGATAGTAGAATTCTTACTGAAATTTACTTCAAATAGCGGTTTCCAATTAATTCTCGAAGTATTATTAAACTTTGCACCTTAGACAGATCGCTCGGATTGAACTGTCATTTAAAATTGAAGTTGTGTGCGCAGGCCACCATTTTTTCCAATAATTTCAAGATTTTTAAAGTCAAGAAACCATTAATGTTTTTCTCTTAGTCTTCTCAGGAATTTATTTATCCATTTGCATCAAAATGTTCCTTCAAAGCTTTGTCTAAACGAAAAAAACGTCGTAGACGTCGTATTTCGTAGGCGACTTCCGGCCACTGCACTCTTATGGCTGATAGTATACGACTAGCTCAGCCAATCACATTGCAGCATTTACATTAGTATACTATAGTAGAATTCTACTAATGAGGCTTAGAATAGACCCTTTGCATAAATAGCGCCTAAATTACTTATACATCCTTAACGTCACGTTCATGTGAAAAATCCTTGTTTGGAAACATAAGTACGTGGCTCAGGATGTATTAAGTATTGTTATTCAAATTTAGCCGCCATTTATGCATCGTCTATATGTCGCTGTGAAACTCTGAAGCGAAAGCTCAGGAAATAAAGCGTGGAGTTTTGCACCAGGAGTGATCCAAAAAGAATAACGTAAGAGGTATTACTTTGGCAATAAGTCCTTTATGGAGTGTTAAGTCTATTATCCTTCATCCTTTAGTATCCTTCAGCGTGCAGACGTCTAATATTACCTTTTTGTTTCACGCGGCAAAGCGTTTGCCGCCTGAAACAAAAACAATGGCGGACGTCTTGGTGCCGGCTACTTCATTCCTGTCTTGCCGATGGTAAGTCACTGACAGTGCATATCCAAGGAAAAACATGTCGAGATAGAAGAAGAAAGAGGGCTAAAACGTTCTCAAACCTGTTTCTGATTCACGATGACTGATTCTTGATAATATTCACAGTTCACTTTCATCCAAGAACATTCTAATGTCTTGTGAGTTTTCATGTCTCGCTTGGTGAGCATCTGTGTACAACCTTGGTTTGGACACTTGACCACTTTGAAGAGGCATTCTGATTGGTGTTTCTTAAAATATAAATTAATAAACGTAAAAAATAAGACAGACAGTTAGCAATGTCCACCTTTGGCACTCTCACGGCCTCATGCCACAATACGTTTTCCGTAGTTGTTATTGGGGCTAAACAAATGAACACGAAGTTATAAAAAGTTACCAGTACTTTCTCAGAAAACAAAAGGTGCAGATCGATGTAGAAAAAAAGATTTAAATTGAACGTATCGAGACGGAACAAGAAAACTGCGGTGAAAAGCTAAGGTCAGAATCGGCCAAAATAAACCAACACAATAAATGTTTTGAGATTCGTTTCTCTGCAAAAGTTAAGACAAAGTCAGAAGAACATACCTCCACAGCACGCAGCTCTCCAGTCCATGAACATCCAGAATGAGAACATTTCACGTGAAGATCCAGAATTTGGCGATGACACCCGGCATCTGGAAATATCTTCCATCATTAAAATATGAAGCGGAAAATATAAGGACATTAGAAGGTATATAAGATTAGATTTTTGACTAACCTCGAAAAATTTTTGCCACCAAACCGCGGCAAGTATTACCACCTCTCTAGTCAACCTATATGGTGTTACTAAGCAGAGTAACGAAGTAACGAGAAACCGAGTAACGGGAAAAAAAATTCAAAGGGTTAAAAATTGCAATTTTTTTTGGAAAAAAAAAGCGTAAAATCGATTAGAATCATTTAACTACAACAAAACCAATTCACAAAGCAAGCTTGACGAGTCATAAACCCATAGGCTCAGAAATGAATGGTAAATAAGTCGCTGTGGCTAAACGACCGGCAGGCGGTCAAGTTCGTCAGCTGTCCGAATTTTTTTGATTACACTCTTTTTTATAAGATATTAACAATAAACCCAAGGTTAAGATTTTGAAAAGAATATAATCTTGTCCGTTGAAAATATGCAAATACAATATAATTGTATCTGACCGTATTCGCAAAAACATGCCTGCAGACAGCTAAAAGGCAGTCCCCGCGGCCACAAGAGTCTTAACACTCTCCTCCCCCGTCCCTGGCTAGGGGATTGGCCCATCACGCATGCACGGGGCATGTGCCTCTACAGCAGGGTCCCATGTCAACACAGAATCCTAAAATAATGTACAACAACTGAGCAAAGTGCCCAGCAACACGGACTGGGCCATGTCCCCAGCCCGACCTGGACGGTAGCCCCCCCCCCCTACCCCCCACCTCTTATACCTGATGAGGATAAAAAATTTGGTAGCTCTTTAGTTTTGGATTTTAGAAAGTGATGACGTCACGTGAAAACGATCTATTATTAAATGCTTCCTCGGATTTAGGCCTCTGGGCCAAACTCCTGCGGGGGCAATGACAGATTTGTTGCAAACGTCGCAGAAAAGTATTGCGTGACCTCTCCGTCCTGAAAGGTGAAATGACAGTTCCAGAAATCAGAATCCTGAAAACAGACGAAAAGACTTCTTTCTCCACTTTTCTTGTAATCATCATAATTTGATGTTTGCTCTGAAGACGAAATTAAGTTATCGGCTCATTGCGACCGTCAGGTGATATATTTCCTTTCCACAAACACAGATTTCAGATTTCGTAGACTTTCCACGTGCACGCACCCTGCAAGCAGAGCCTTTTCGTACGGTAAAAAAGAGATAAAGCAAAAAGAGATAAGAGAGGCTTTGCTACCACGGTGTTTTCCACGGTACTCCACCACAACAGCGGACAGGGTCCTCTTCAAAATTTTAGATTCTTCGACCTAACCGCTTTGGGTAAAGTTTTGAAAACCTTGGTGTAAGCAAGAAAAACAATATTCATGGAGTGACGAAGGCGACCCTAAATGAATCAACAACAAAGCGAAATGCCTTTCCACGTCTTGACAAACATGCTTCCTTTTTTAAATCGATTTTACGCATTTTTAAAACATTTAGTGAATTTTTACTATTTGAAATTTTTCCCGTTGTTCGGTTTCTTGTTACCTCGTTACTCGAGTCGTTACCTCGTGACTTTGTTTAGTAACATCCTCAACCTATATATTATTAATTCATCACATATCGTAAGCAAAACGCTCAAAAACAAATCACATACACTCTGTCGTAACGTTTAAAAGGCTCGCGGGGTATCATGGGAAGCTTATGAACTACTTCTTAAAGCATTTGAAGGGAGATTAAGCTCATTCTTTATGTTCTCCTGATTGCAAAATATTGTAGCTTATTTATTCTGATCCCCTTCTCGCGGTTTCGTACTGTTACATTAAATGGTCCAAATGAGTAATACGTTTCCACATAGTTTTGGCCTCAGTTTTTAACGGTTTTTTTTTTTTTTTATTTGGCTTTTCTTTTTTATTAAATTTTTCAAATTTTTTATTCTTTTTCCCATTGTTTTTGCCTTGTTTTTTAAAGTTTTTTTTTTTTTTTTAATTGGCTTTTCGTATCTGGTGTAGAACGGATTGTAATTCTTAGAACCAATAGTTGTAAGTTATTGAGATACAGATGTTGTCATGGGGATACTTTTACATCTGATGACTGACTTTAAACTTTAAACGTTTTACTGTGAATGTCTCTTGTAAGTGTAATCAGAATAAAAACTTCTCCACCCCCAGCCCCTGCCCTGCATGCACTGGGTATGATCACGAATTGGCGTGACCGCGTGACATACAAGCATGGTGGAATACCTTCTGACGTGAAAGAGGCTGTCTGTCGACTGGACATCTCGGCGAAGGGCAACTAAACGAAGAAAATATACATCATTAAAACCAGTTATTCCGGGTATGTGAGGAAATTTATTGGATCATTGTTCTCTGAACAGAATAGAATCCAGCTGAATTATGAACTGAAAGACAACTTTTCAAACGGGTTTGTACTAAACCCTGGGTGCTATTAAAACAGCTGACTTAAACACGAAACAACGAAACGAAACCCCTCAAACGACCGAAATGAAACCGCCGAAGCACTTCCTGCGTAGGCTAACCGCAATGAAGTTCCGCATTCTTCTTGTACTCGGGTCAGTCTGGTTAGCTGTTCAGGTTATTATTTAGTCTGTTTATATTATATTGTTTACTGTTAACTCTTTTTAATAATAACTGGCTCCGCTTAGTTTGGTGATCTCGTTTTGTTCGTTTCTTTTATTGCCGCGGTTTCGTTTCAGCCCTTCGGTGGTTTCATTCATTTCGATGTATCGCTTCATTTCGTTTCGCCGAGGCCGTGGTACACGCATTTCAAACAAGAATGGGAGGTCAAATATTCAAAGGGGAAAACTGCCCTTGAACAACACTGTGTTTTAGTGCTCATGGGAGCCACACTGAATGTAAATTAAACAAATCTGTCGCCTCTACCGATCTGTTTGTCAAACAGGTACATTAAGAGTAAGTCGTAATTGAAATGTTTGGATTACACAACACTGATCGTTTACCTCATCAGGGATTCCATACAGATCTTACAAAGTCTGTGTCCACATCCCACAATCTGCACAGGATCTTCTAGTATTAAACGGCAAACAGGGCATTCCCAATCCTCGGGAACTTTACTTTTAAACTCGAAATCGTACCCTCCTAGCTTGAGTACATCTCTACCCGTCGCCATTTTAATTTATACTTTCGCTTTCGGAGAAAAACGGGAAGTAATGTCTATTCTTGCATGAACCTACATTCCTGATCTTCACGTAAATCACTACTCGTCTGACTTTTCGTTACCATGGTTGCCAGGGTTCTTGGACCACTGACATTCCTTGTAGCCTCCTCCTCTAGATCTAGTAAATTTTAGTGAAGAATGAACCAATCACCCTTACTTCTTTCGTGGTGCGATGAAATAATAATAATAATAATAATAATAATAATAATAATAATAATAATCATGATGATAATCATGATGATGATGATGATGATGATGATGATGATGATGATGATGATGATAAGAAAGGTAAAATAGTTCATCCCCCTGATAGGCCTTATTCCCAAGACTCCCAAAATAACCCCTCTCAGCTGGTTTTTTAGATTACCTCTTTTGGAAATCCTAATAGGTACTAGTAACTTCGTCCCCAGAGTCTTCTCCTGGAGAAGGCCCCAGGGACAAGGTTGTCCTAGGAGGATCTAGCAACAGCCGATTCTAGCTGTGACGCGGGTTTTGCTCACATTCGGACAGTCTCATTATACGCATTTTAATTCAGTCCTAGAAAATATTCACGCAACGAGTGAGGTAACATTGTCGGCGGAAGAACTTAGCACCATGTCTAAAAGTAACTTAAGATGTGATGGATGCGAGTAGAGCTCGACAGTAACCTTTTATAGTGATGAACAAAGGTTCCTGCCTCGATGTCCGAGTCCTTGCTCTTATCATTGATGACAAAGGTAATCCCTTTATACACTTGTCATAGGAAATGGCAGCTCATTCAGATACATAAACTAGACACACTGCATCCCTTTCCTATACCTCTGGATTAAATAACTCCATAAAATATTGGATAAATAAGCTGCTAAGTCCGTCCATTCAAGACATTTTATTTTTAATTTAGCTTTTTTAACATTAGACATGTACCTAAATGGAAGTGAAATGGCGATATGTTTTCCCGATTATCCTGGCATGGATCCTGATATCAGCCAAGGTTACACGCAGGAGTATACTTTAATCAACTATCGAACTTATTATTATGCATTGCAAAAGAGTGTCTGACGATTGACGGTCATCTAGGTTGTTGGCAGCGTTGTGAGTTTTCCCTTAAGCTAAACGTTTACTGACATACAAAACATTTCCACTCATTGAGAACTTTACTTGCCATGCATTGACAAATGCCACGCCTGCAGCCTCCCTCTATGACTAGACTGGAGGGAATAGATGGGGGAACTGGTAGCAAGTTTTTCACACAGAAAAGATGACATACAGTGGAACCTCGATTTAACGAAGTCGCTGGGGACCGGCCAAATTTGTTCGTTAAATCGAGGGTTCGTTATATCGAAAACCTCGATATAACGAATTTGAGGGCAAACGACCAAAATGTTCGTTATATCGAGGTCATAGTCAATGATTGATTTGTAACACAGATGACTTCTGTAACGCAATTCAATGCAATTTTCGTCACCTAGAAGTGCCGCGTTTTGAGATGCAATTCATTAAGCATTTTGGCTTTCAGTATCAATTATTTTCACTTTTGAGCAGACGCGCAGCTTTTGTTTACAAAAGAACAACACTTTCAGAGTAGCGATTTGAAAATGTTGCAACATAGAGGTTATACAGAAGATTGTCTATGTAAACAACGAAACGGGCTTTAGGCCCCAACATTTTCGTATTTGAAAGAAGATAGAGCAGAAGTTAATTGAAGTCGAAATACTATAGTGCCAATATCTATGACATATAATAAGCCGTTGACTGAAAGGTTGCTGTCTCTTTACCATAAGGATTACAAGCATTTGTTGACTGTTGATCTGTTCAGCGTTTATCTTCTGTCGCGTGTTGACATTGTAATTCGTTACATCAAGGTAGATTTTACGTCTGGGCTTCCTGATCATATTCGTTATATTGAAGAATTCGTTATATTGAGGTTCGTTATATCAAGGTTCTATTCTGTACATTTTACTGTAACTTTGGTCCGGACAGAATATCGTTCGTTATATCGAGGACTTTGTTAAATAGAGGTTCGTTAATTGATTTTGTAATCATGGTAACTTGATAAGATAAGATAGATCCGGCTGGGCTTTCAATCGTTTCTACAAAATTCTTTGAACTAATCTCCAAAATCCGTCGTGGTCATCTTCAGCGGTGTCACTGCATATATTTTTTGAGTCGTGCTGTACTTTAGTGAACTTGTAGCCTGGCAATACAAAATACAATTTAAAACTAAAAAATAATATACAGATGCTACAAAGTAGAATGACAAAAATAAAACATTACTTTTCTATCGTTCTTCTTTCTAGAATTACTGACCTTTTATTGTGTTATACGCTCTTGCGTGGTTAGAAGAAAATTTCCTTTCTCCGCTTTGTTCTACTCTAGGGGTAAGTAGAATGGGAAAGGGACAGTGCAGGAACTGGACTACAGAAATCGAAGAATGTTTGTCCGTGCACGATTCCATGCGTTCCTCAGGCAAAGAAAGTTGAAAAGACAGGGGTTTCTCACGCGAGTGCACATTTTCGTGTAGGCCGCCATCCGGTTTAGATTCGGTGACTGTGGAGGACTGGGGCGAGAGAACATTTGCCGACGGAGTAAGCCTGAAGTGGAAAAAATGACGGTCAAGCATCCAATTAATTAAAATCCAAGATAGCAGCGTCGAAAACCTGGTTTATCGATCGTTCTGTTCCAAAATAACAACGCACTGCAGGCTAGCGGTAGCGATTTATATGGTTTATTATTAATTTTTTATTATTTGTAAAACGCTTTAATAAAATCTGGGAAAAAAGAAGTTATGGGAAATTATCAAACGTTTTCCACTGGCCTTCTTGGAATAGAAAAAAAGTCTCTTTAAACTCCTTTAATTCATTGTTACCATTTCTCTATTAAAAAGAAAAAAAAAAGTAATGATAATGGATTTTCTTTCAAAAATAACATCGAATTTTTAATCACCAGCTTAATGCGAGATTGCCATTTCAGTTAAATCGAGAACAAAAATTTCATACACACAATACCCAACCCGGGTTCGAACTCATTAATTAACTGATATTTACTGATCTCTTAATTGGTGAGGAGAAATTACGTACATTCATTGAATGTTAGAGTTTAATCACATTCCTTCTATGAAATTCCATCGATTCCTTATAAAATCTCTCTCAGTTGAGTTGATTTACATTTTTTATGTGCGGTATTCTCTACTGGCCATGATAAAGTTTGTATTAGTTTTAACACATGATCGTGATCGCAAAATATCTTGGCTGACGAAATCTGGAAATACGCGTGATCGCTAAAGTCAATAAATATATGTTATTTGCCGGCTTAGGGTCGGTCCGTATAGTGAAAAACTGCGGTAAATTGGCCTACAAGTGGGTTTGTTTACGCAGCTTTGGCATTGAATTGGCTCACGCGCGTCTAAAAGCCATCGTAAAAAATCTAACGAGCGAACGAGCAAGCAACTCAGATACTAGACAAAGAAATATGTATTAAAAAACAGATTTATTTCGAACTACTTTATGTTAGTTGCATTTAGTTCACCATTTAAATTCTCCAAACCTGTTTTACCGGAGTGAAATTTCGTGCAAAGTTTGAAGTTGTACAACAAAAACAATTTCTATCAGTCGTTGCGAATCACTCGAAATCAGACTTTCCTACCTTAAATTGAGTAGTAGAAAGCAAGGAAACCCGTTAAGTGTATTTCACAGAAATTCTCTTAGGCCATCCCCTTTTTTTTCTCTGTTTAGCATCGTCCGACCGACCCAGATTTTCGCTTTTTGAAGAAAAAATATAAAAGTTACACAGAAGGAAATGAAGGCAATTACACATTATTTCAAAAACATAAAAAAAACATAAGCATAAGCATGAAACATAAGCAATTTTTTGCCTGACAGATTTTTGGTTTTTCCCTTTTCTCGTTTGATTTTAACAACGACGACGACTTTTTCCTTCCTCCATTGCCGCGATGTTGACTTCGTAACCACACCTTGTTCTTTCCAGGCTCCACGGATATTATGCTAAGGTACCGGGCCTCCAAGCTCCAGACTCCTTTTCCAATTTTATTTTTGCTGTTTTTTTCCTTTTCCGACCTACCGACCCAAAATCAGAAAACGCATTTGATAGTAAACGAAAAAAAAAGGGGGATGGCCTTAAATAGAGAAACGATCAGAGAGGTAAACTCGACTGCAACTGACCTTTTTTGCGTAGATTGTGCGGCGAGAGAAACACAGGATTACGCGCCATTACAGCGCCGAGCTACAAGTAACCAAAAAAACTCTCACAACTTCAAAATACTCAATTAAATTTACTTACAGTGACTTTCCTTGCCATTTAAAAGTGAATAGAGATAAACTTGTGTTGATTAATAGTCGATGGAAGTGTAAAAAGCGCAAAGGTTGACCATTACCGCTAGTTCACTCAAGAAAATTGACCAACACGACAATTTCACCCGCGCTGTTTCCCGCCGTTACCGTGACCGTGGTCAGGGATCCGGACCGCGCTAAGATCCAATCAGATTGCAGGATTGGTTACCGTGACCTCTTGGGAAAAAATAACAAGCGATATGTTTTCTCTCATGTCTTTGCGCACATATTGATCAATCGATGTAACTCGAACCTTTTCCGTGAAAGGCAACGGTAATATCGAATTAATTAATGATGATATTTTAACGGGAAGCTTTCTCACCCGTAGGTGATCTACAGAAAGATCCCGATCCAAAATAACATTAAATTATTAAAAAATAAATACACAAATTAAAAAAAAATTATTAAAAATACAAAAGTAAATTATAGACTAATAGATTTAAAAAAATTACTTTTAAACTGACATATGGTGTCAGAGTTTTTCAAGTCACTGTCCAAGGCATTCCAGTCTTTAAAGGCATGATAACAAGTTCTCTATTTACCCCAGTTCCGTTTTACTGTTGGAAGTCTAAGATGATCTTTGGAGCGAGTGTTATATCTATCGGGACATCGCTATTTCTAGATAATTCCAATTTGTGAGATGTAATTCCATTCACACATTTATAAACATACAAGCAGCGATGGAAGTGCCTGCGTTGATTTAAATTTAACCAGCCAAGCTGACTGA
>Ga0126338_10004019_pt1 | contig 10410 bp, 10 predicted proteins | sample OrbCmetagenome_2_FD_92529 | JGI IMG/M metagenome (GOLD analysis project Ga0126338, IMG submission 92529) | Coral microbial communities from Petempiche,Puerto Morelos, Mexico - Orbicella C C metagenome | ecosystem: Host-associated > Invertebrates > Cnidaria > Coral | place: Petempiche,Puerto...
GGCGCAAGAAGATGTCCTCCCCCCCCCGGGGGGGGGTGGGGGCAACCCCGGGGTTACCCCCAAGGTTCCCCCCCCCCCCCCCCCCCCCCCCTAATTCTAGCATTAAATTCGGCAGTACTCAGTTATACAGCTGGGTAGAGAGAGGCACTGTGAGAGTTAAGTGTCTTGTCTAAGGCACTGACCTATAACTAACTGGTTTCTTTTCCGTTTCAATTTTATTTTAGTGGTGAGACGGTGTGAGTTCCAGTCAACAACGAACAAAGACTACTGTCTCGTTCCCGGTTACCCTCGGACACTAATCCCTAAAGGAACTGAACTAACAATACTTGGACAATTTTCAAACAATCGCTGGAGATGCTACGTTGAGCGTCCGAGAAAAACATCGACGAGACTCACAAACGGACAGCATTCAGGATCCTCCTCTGAAGTTGGGAGTATTTCATCGTTTGATACAACGGAAGATGAAAGCCGTACGGATAATGATATTTTAATCGGAAGTGTTCCCAACAGTTTACTCGTGGAGTTAAGCAATCTTGCTGCTTCAAAACTCAAATTCGAAGACGGAACACCCGTAGCTTCCCCTGGGGATACCCCACAATTATCCCCTCTTCCCACACCCCCGCTGTCCCCGTATTCTCCCCATAAAAACGAGCGGGATTTACTTCCGAATGAACGAAGTTCTTTACGACGATCGATAGCGAGTGAAAATCTAAGTGAGCAGGACGTCTGGGAACAATTTTGCATTCCCTCCCCTCCCTCGTCGCCCGTGACGTCGCGATCAACCTCCCCCTCCCTTTCCTTGTCGTGTTCCTTAGGGGGATCGTTAGAAGATCTCGATGTGGAGAATACAGTAAGTAATGAGAATGCAAGACCTGAGGAGAGTGAAAATTATCCTGAAGTTGCTCTTAGACAGAGGAATGATGGAGGGAGAAACGAACTGAATTTCAGAAGTCATAGAGAAGCTATTCTAATGGACGATGACATACCAGAGACTTACATAGGAAGCGAGTCAGAGGATGATAGAATGGTTACGGTTATTGACGAAGTTCCGCCTCATGAAACTGTGGAATTCGAGAACTTTGAACAAGAACCGGTGAAAATGCGAGTCAAGAAGCAGCATTCAAAACGAGATGCTGGTAGGTTGATGTTAAGTTAAGAAAATTTCTAGCGATCTTTTACGGCTTGAACAGTACTACAGCAAAGGACTGTTTAATAGCTTTCATTTGAATGGTCACACACTAGGGTCTCATACACAGATTTAAAAGTTAGAACTACCTTGTACAGCATAATAAACAGTACCACGTGAAAGTACTGCTCAATAGTTAATTTTGTTGGTCACACTAGGGTTTCATCCACAGACTTTAAAGTTAGAACCGCACCTCACAGAGCATAATTACGGATACCACATGAAGGACCTAATTAAATGCAATAGGAAGTTATTAAATTAATTCTCATCTTCAATTTTCAGACAGTGAATCACTTGGCGGGCAGCAACCAAATTACGCTTTTTTGATAACAAAGAAGTTACGGCAGCGAGGAATTAGCCTAATTGTGGGTTCATCTAGTTCAGGTGAGAAGAAATTAGCTGCTTTTGTTCTGCTGTAGTCAACATTGTTTACTAAAAGTCTCGCGTTTTCAAACTTCACCATGTTGTAATCCTGTTCCATGTTCGCCATAGCTAATTGTGCTCGCTTGTACAGGGCTCCTGTCTTTTCCTGACAATTGTCTACCTGAATTTAATATTTCTCTGGGTCAATGCGAAGGTCCCTTTTGTAAAGAAGACGAGGTCCAAGGGGTCACTTCTTTTGATGAGGCCGGGGTTTCATTAAGGGCCCGGCACCGGGGCAAATTGACCGGCTGTAAGGATGATTTTGCTCACCTGGCTTGACCATCTAGAGGAACGTTTTTTGTATATAAAGGAGCCCAGTTCAAATAGTTGTGCCCGCCAGTGAAAACCAGTTTCCCTCCTGCTGAAAGCGCTAATGAAACCCCTGAGAGACCGGAGAGGAGTGTCTCGAACTAAATTTTTTGTGCTAGGAAATAATGTTACGTCTGTCCATATTGATAATTAAATTTCTTTTATATTTCATCCACAGAAGATGAAGGCGATGACGATAATGGTAATTCTTATTTTTTGGTTTTGTGGTCTTTTTTTTTTTTCTGGTGGTGTATCGCTTACTTCCGATTTTCTGGTAGACAAAGTTTTGGCTTCTTTCTGTAAGCTCTTTTATAAGTTTTCAGGCAAGCAAAGAACAAACAAGCTCCGGTAGAATTATTCGTCGGCGTTTGAGTTCTTTTCCTTCCAGGCTTATGCATTTAACGATGTTGTGCCAATTGTTATTCAAGCCCTAAACAATCTCGTTGTTATGACTTCATTTTACTACGTTGTAATACACCATAGAAGAAACGTGCTTTGCTTCACGATTTGTTCGAGGACTACGCTGATTTTAATCTATTTCAACGACGTTTTTTGGACCTAAATTACATTCTGAAATAAAATGGGACCTGTAAATTAGGTCTAACCCCGGTTTTAAAAACTTCTCTCTACATTTTTCACTGATGGTGCGCCATCCTTTAACAAGCTTCTTTGACAGTTGTTAATCTTTTCTTTTTAGGTCATCCTACAAAATTAACGCGAAGGTAAGTTGACGGCAATTTTTATATTACAAAAGGACAGATTTTTGGCAAATTAGTGTAGTTAAAAGTGATGTAATAATTGGTGATTTTGACCGGTATTTACACATTTTAACGCAGAGTCGTGTTATCATGGGGTGGTGAAAAGTTAACTGAACTTCAACCATGAAAACGGAAACCAAAAGTTGCGACAAGATTTTCGTGAGCCTGCCTCATGATGACTCTATGATGGCCTTGTCGTCGCAATAAATCGTATAACAACTTTGAACGATAGCGTTCGAGATGGTTTAAGTTATATTTCTGTGACGCAACTTGTGATACAGAGTGGTTTTCAATTGAGTGTCGTAAAACCAAAACCAAAGTAATTACTTTAGGCAATTACAAAGGACACAGACAATACATCAAAACTCGAAGTAATTACAGGTAGCTGACGCAAAGCGCGGGAAAATGCATGCGAACGCGTCATAATTGGTTTTGGTTGTACTTCTCATTGGATGAAAAAGTGGCGCGAGTTTTTTAGGCCAATCGTGTGGCGTAGAAAGTGCAAAACCATTTACTTTTCGACACTCAAATGAAAACCGCTCTAATTGAATAATGTTTGTTTTACTACTGGAAATCTTTTTCAGGCGGTTGGACGCTGAATTCGCGCAGTTCGAAGGAGAGGGAACAGAACAGGGTATTAAAAAAAGTCAGCCTTGTGTTAATAGTTCTTGCAAAATGTTATTCCCTTCTTTGTTCTTATCACTATCAACAGTCAAAATCTACAATTACGATTTCTCAACGTTATAAGTGGTAAATGAATTTCTAATCGTCGTTTGTAATCCGTGTCAATCTTCTCCATCCTGAACCATCCTTGTTCCGTTATGGATTATTATTATTATCTATTTGGTGTTTTTCCATCTTACTTATGTCATTTTGAGGTTTCCTTCAATTAAAAGAAATTTTTACGTGGCCAAAACAACTCAAATTATTATATGGCCAGCTCCGTGAGCGGGAAAGATGAATCAAATCCTGCGCTGTGATTGGCTATCCGAGCGGGCAAGATGGAGCTATCTTGCCCGCTCGGGACTACCCGCTGTGTCTCGCAAGAAAAATTTCCGCGAAAGCGATGTAGTAAATCCTTCATTGACCAAGCTCGTTCGGTCAAGATGACTGGATATTGGCCTCGTTCTTTTTTTGCGTGTTTATGGACCTCGTCTCCGTCTCGGTCCATAAACACGCGAAAAAAGAATTTGGCCAACATCCAGCCATCTTGACCTCACACTTGGTCAATAACCCATATATACCGTCACTGAGCTCATTTCACTTGCAGCGGATTATGAAGTTTTGTGGTTGTTTTGTTTGTTGCTGCAGGTATTCGGCCGTACTCTGCATTCGCGCCAACGATAAGAGCGGGAATCAGCTTGAGAACAGGGTTTGTAAATTGAATTTCATTCCTTAAAGCTCCGAGAGGGCAAAAATTAAAGTCGCGCCCACTTACATGTACTTGCTTAGATGATAACATAGTTTGCTTGCCTTAATACTGACAGTCACTGTTGCAGAGAAAGTGTAAGAAAGAGTCGCGCCCTGTAGTCTGAGAAAAGCGCGGGAAAAGTAAAGCGTGGATTTGTAGCTGATTTGTCATAACTGCGTTCTCTTAACTCTGATTGGCTAGAATATTTCGCAAGACCATCGCGCTTTGCAAACGCCAGAATACCAGGAGAACTGATCATTTCAATGTAGCGTTCTATAGAAATTCAGCTGTTTTTTACTTGGTGTGTTTTTTACTAAGTGGCCTCTTTTTAATCACAGGGTTCAAAATTTTGTCCCTCGCAAGTCCACGAAGGACGAGATTCTTCGAGACTACTCGTCACCTCTCGAGAAACCACCGATAATTCGCTCGAACACGTGCACCACAATAGAGACGCTAGGAGACTGGAGGTTAGTCTAACAATTCCACGTGAACATCACGTACATTGTGCATAACTGAAAAGAATAGTTATACATTGGGGAGAACATCGTGGAATGAACCTTGATGGATGGGAAGGGAAGGGTTGGGAGTAGACATACGAACGTTTATTTCTCATTTATCATATTTTTCTCTGTGTTTTGTTCATTTGCATAGCTCAACAGAGAACTCACCGCCCATTAATCAACGCCGAACACTTCAATTAAGTAAAGACCAAGCAGCCGGATTCGGTTTCACCCTGCAGGTAACGAAATGACAACAATCTTGAGGAATTATAATATTTAACTTACTGCGCCTTTCATGAACATGCGGACTCTAAAATTCAAAGCTCAACCGACAAATCCGTTTTCCGCTACCGTCAATCAAATGTTCGGCGGCGGCTCCTCCCAGCTTCCGACTACTGCCGAGCGCGCGGTAATCAAATCGTTGAGCACAGTTCAGACAACGAAACAGTGCTCGACAGTAGTCGGAAGCTGGGGGGAGCCACCGAACATTTGATTGACGGTAGCGGAAAACGCATTTGTTGGTTGAGCTTTGAATTTTAGAGTCCGTATGTTATCGAAAGGCGCAGTAAAAGCTTTTGAGTTTGAGACGTTTCTTCGGCACACATTTCATCGGTTTGTAAGTAGCACAGTTTTGGTGTGTCAGGCAATTATCGATGAATGAAACTGAAAACTAGATTGCCAAAATGCTGAGAATTCAAGCTGGTAAAGATGATATGTTTTTACAGTAGAACCCCGTTAATCCGGACACCAACGGACCACACAAATCTGGCCATATTAACGGGGTGGCCGTAAGAAAGGGTTACTTCAAGTAAGAAAATGACTGACTGAGCTTTTGTTCGGGCCAGAAAAAAAGTGGCCGTAATAACGGGGTGGCCGTAAGGTGGGGTTCCATTCAAAAAGTCGTCCAAAAATTCTTTCACGACCGTAAAATATTATGTCGCAGATGAATGTTGGTCTGTTTTCCCTTATTTCTCTTTTGACACTCTCTTATTCCGTCCTTCGTTACAATCCGATAATTTGTCGTTTGCTCATGACAGGTTAACTTTACTTCTCGAAAACAGATCAAAAATTATTGTACCTCAGGCAAACAAGATCTGTAAATTACAACCTGCATGTTTTGAACTTTTCAGAAAATTAGCTTCTTAGGGGCAAATCTTGATGGATTTTATTTCAAGAGATAAGAGGAGAGCAATCAGATTTTATGATTAAACTTGTGTACGAATTGCGGACCTATGTTTGTTTGTTGCAGACCTATGGGATCGTTCAACAGGAAGGCCAGGTGGAGTACATGACTTTTGTTCTAAGCGTAGAGGAAGATGGCCCTGGCTACATGGCAGGACTAAGGCCAGGTAAGTCCTCCACTCGTGTGATACCTAAAAGCTTCGCTCTTCAAGCCTATAACATCCTTGAATTCAACATTCCAACATTGTCATCTTCCCTTTAGCCAGGTGCGCTCTTATTCCAGCTATCCCTCCCCCTCCAGTTGTAACACCTTGTTTATCCCAAATACTGTTATGACCTCCTCCCCCTCCCCCCTCCGTTTTCTATATTTTCTTCACTTGGTATTTTGTAGCTCGCAAAATGGGAATGCGGAAGTCGGAGGTCTGAGAAGGAGAACTTTTGACTTGAGGGCACAGAATGATGGGGGCAGCTGGAGTAAGGGGAGGCTGGGGGAAACATGACTGGGGAAAACTGGAGAAAGATGGGAGTAGGATAACGGCAACATAGAGAGAGTCGGAGCGAGGTGAAGCTTGTTTGAAGGAAACATGGAATATTTAGAGGTAGAGAGGGAGAAGGTTCTTGGGGTCGGGGATCGGGGGTCGGGCGGTAGTGTTGCGACCCACTCTTCTCGTTTTTTAACGTTATTTTCCTTGGATGGGTTTTCATTTCTCGAGTTTCTCTTTGTTTTGTTCTGTTAAGTCATGTAATTGTTACTCGCAGGAGATATTATTCTGGAGGTTGACGGCACGAACGTGGAAGAGGAGGATCATAAATCGGTGGTCACGAGGATTCATGAGGCTTCTGTAGCGGTCAGGTAGATCGACTAACAACTTCTCCGTGCAATATTAATACACTCCCAAGCAGATAGCTGATGAGAATAAAAATAATCATCAACTAGAGGATATTGCTTTGATGTTTTACTAAATTCTCAGAACTAAAAATAAATGAGATGTATGGAAATGTGTAAGGAGAATTGAGATTTCGACAATGGGTCTGAAACTGTCAGAAGAACGAAAGTTATTATTCTTATGGGTCATGTAGCAGCTGTCGTGAGGTCTCACATGAATGGCTCGCTACCCTTTGAGAGAACAGTAGAACAAACAACAGAAACAATGCACCTGGCCCTAAAACAATAACAGCTATACACTATGACGACAAATAGAATTACAAGCTTATGAGAGCTACTACACTTCCGATTCTTATTCGGCGGTACAGGTGCCGTACTTTGATATTCGAAATCTGGTCCTCGAGGAATTTCCTCGTGACGAAAAAGTTGACAAAAATTAGTACTGGTACTCAAATAGACCGCGAGCAGTCTCTCTTTGCCTCAAAAACGTGGGGAAGACAAAACAAGTAACGCAAAACAAGTAAGCGTGCGAGCGTGGCTGTGAGCGTGACGTACGAGCGGCGCTAGTAGCGCGGGCGTCGGAAGAGTCACGCTCGCACGCTTTTCTGTTTTGCCTTCTTCCCCACAGTTTTCGAAGAAAAGAGAGGCAGCTCGCAGCCTAGTAATCAAATGGTGGCGAGTAAAATTGGGAAATAATTTCACTAGTATGCTATTTGATTACACTTACACAATCGTGGGTGTTTGACTTGTTTATTGTATTGAGAAATTTCGCGTCAAATATTACCATGGCAATTTCGTAATTTCACAAATTAACGCTGAAATTTTGCACCAAAATTAAGGAGTAATTTGTCACTTATGATATTATTGAGAGAACCTGCATGTCGTCCATGGAGGGATAAGTTCATTCATGTAACAGAAAACGGAGAGTGTACCGCCGGCAGTCCACTAGATTGGTGAAATCTTTACCTACCGTGCCATTGATTCAATATATGTGTTAATCAAGACATGCAATCACTGATTTCTTGTTTCGTTTAATTTATCTGTCCAGACTTGTCGTAGTGTTTGTCGACGCGCTTCGAAAAATGAAGTTGAACACCAGGTTAAAGCTGCTTCAGGTAAAAACTTCATTGTTTGCTTGTTGTTAGGACCTCAATCTTTGTAATTACTTGATTGGCTGAGAGCAGTCCCAATTTATCGTTAATGTTTAATTTGCAACGCAGTGCAAATTAACGCGCGCGCTTTCGTGATTTTCCCAGTCATATAAAAAATGAGTAATCGTATGAAAGCTCGAGCAATTAACTTCTTGTGTTGTTTGAAAATTCTTTCAGATTGCACGAGCCTTTTGAGAGAATTTTCACTTGCACTGTAAATTCTTAATTACACTCGCATTCATATGCATACGATTACCTATACTTATATTTCCAACAGGCTGAGCTTGCAGACAAAGAACATCTATTTGAAGAGTTATCCAAGACAGAAGAGGATATAATGAAAGGTTTGTGAAGTTTTGACTTTTCTGTCCTAGAACAACAATTTGCACTATTTCATTTTATTGTAAAATAATAATAATAATAATTCTCCGATGATCTACGAAGCGCGCAAGTCGTTCTTTTAAAATTGAAACATCTCCTGTTTAGGCCAGGGATGGAGTATCTTGGAAACATAAGCCAGATTTTTTTCTAATCAGTTTGTCGTTCAAAATCCATCTATATCCTTGCCAATCTTTACCATCCTTGATCCTGTTTGGATTAGTTTTGTCCTTTTGATGTTTTCCTACGTCGCTAAGCTATTATTTGGCGATTTACTTCAAGTTTAAGAAATAAGGAACCTCGAAAAGAAATTTATACAATTGTTTTGGGAGAATTAGTTGTCTTTTCGACTATATGAAGGCTTCGTTTTTAACTCGAGAATTGTGTGAATGCACAAAAGCGAGTTATGGTGATAAAGGTGCAAAATGCACTCGCTCTCTTGGTTGCTCGATCAGTCGTTATTCAAATGAGGTGAAGTCGAAGTTGGGTTTAGAATTTCTGATCATTACTTGTTACTTACATTCTGCAAAGAAGTTCGAGAATAATTTAGGATTTTTTTTCAGCTATCAAACCAAGGCTTTTTATTTCTTTCTCGACAGGAAAAGGAGTTGATTCTTTTGACGTCTCTTTACTGGAACTACCACTTGATAGAACTAGTTCTTACCTCTACACAACAGAATTAACAAGCTCGTTCAGTAAAAAATCTCCAAATGTTCATGACAGTCTCTTCCAATACCGCCAACCAGTGCAGGATAAGGGTGATCGACGTAGGTCTCTGCCTGATCAAGCGGAGCTTGGCAAACAAGGAATCTCTTTGACCACGGGTTCTGAAATTTTACAGAAGTTCTCCTCGCCAGACTTGAGCGCTCAGCGTTCCAAACCGAGCAACAAGCTGTTGAAAAGTTTCCGAAAGAAAAAACCGTCCGAAGAAAGCTCCAAGTTTTACGTTGAAATTGACTTGGATGATCGCAACTCGGGCAGAGACGAAGAAACCGGAAGTGAGTATTCGGCTTCCAGTGTATTCGAGCCAGCGATAACCGCCGCTGAACCGACATCAGCGACGAGAACGACGCTCGAACCCAAGACATTACAACGAGAAGCTCCGACAACAAACAACAGGAAATCTTTTAATGGAAAGCCAAATTCTCTTTTACGTGGTGACGAGCAGGACAATTCCAATACTCTTCGGGGGTCTTCGGAAAATCCCGGTTTAACGAATGGCAGCCGAGTTGCCCCGGGAGTCGCCGAGACTAGGAGACGTTTAGAAAAATCGTCCTCATCGAAATCACTGCCCCTAAAATATCCGAAACCGGTAAAGGATCAGTCTCGCGGAAGCACTTTAGACTCTAATGCTCTTCACAGGCCTGATTTACAAAACGCTCGCATGTCGCCCCGACCAGCATCTTATTTGAAAGCTATGGATTCAGCCGGAGATAAACCTCTTATTCCAAAAGAAAGGAAAAATGACTTGAAGTGGAATGTAGAGTAGCAGATTCTTGCTAAGCGCGATGACGTAGCTGCCGTAACAGCGTTTGGAACGCTCGTCACATACGTGTTTGGAGAACATGAGTCGGAATCTCTTCGGGAATAGTCCGAATATTTACGATAATTTACCGAATGCGACTCCGGGATCTACCTTTTGGTCTACTGGAAGAGCGAGCTCTTTAGAAGGGCTAGTTTTTATACAAATATCCTCCGGAATTTTCGAGGTCGCTGCACCCGTAGTTGGGTGAACTGTGCTCGAGTTGTACCGGAAGAATTGTTATCTAATTTTATAGTAAATGAAAGTTCCAAAGTTTTGTACGTCGAATGGTACAAATTTGTAATAATGAAGTTCAAAGAACTTGTGAGCAATGAAAATGCGATGAAATAGAACAACGGTGAGGCAAATAATTAATAGAAAATATAGAATTACCTGAAATACATATCAGAATAAAAATTATCCAAACAGGATTTGAAGTGGGATTTTTTTTCCTCTTGTAATTTCAAATTGTTGTACTGTTAACATTTGGCCCGGGTCAAACTTCCACGCATCGTCGTGTCGAACTTAATGGTATAAGTTTGAACATAGTTAATACACGGGAATGGTTATGAAAGCCGACAAAGTTCTTTGTTGTATGTTTTTGTTCGTTTTTTTTTTTTTTTTTGGTTTTGACCGTGCACAAAACACAATAGTTTTTTTTTTTGTCTGTGGCACTAACCAATAGAAACGTTTTGGTTGATGTA
>Ga0126338_10004020_pt1 | contig 10410 bp, 11 predicted proteins | sample OrbCmetagenome_2_FD_92529 | JGI IMG/M metagenome (GOLD analysis project Ga0126338, IMG submission 92529) | Coral microbial communities from Petempiche,Puerto Morelos, Mexico - Orbicella C C metagenome | ecosystem: Host-associated > Invertebrates > Cnidaria > Coral | place: Petempiche,Puerto...
AGTTGTTTTCTATGGACGGCGTTGTATACGCGTGAAATACCAGTTATTTGAGCTCAAGAGAATAAGTAAGAACAAAGAACGACTTTTCACCGATTTCATCATGAAGTACGCTATCTGAAGGTACTGTAGTAGCTGATGATCACTGCATGCTGTTGGTTTTTAGCAGATAAGGGCTGCAATCATGGACAAAAGTAGTTGAGGCACTCCCCGAAAAAAAACCTGTTTCGTTGAACCCGCGAGTTTTTCAGTCTCCAATTTCCACATTTCACCCCCTCTCCCTTTTTCAATGTTTTAACCACGTGACAGTGTCCACGGAGCGTATTTCAACATTGAAAAAGGGGATGGGGGATTTAACTATCGACAAAATTTTTTTTTTCAATTACGGAAGGACGACGATAGAAAGCGCTTGGTTTGCTCAAACGTGTCAACACTTCTGTCCATGATTGTAGGTAAGATTTTTGACGTTTGTTCAGTTGTTTCTCCCTGTAATTGATATAGACGGTCACTAGGTGTGCGCGGTTCATGTTTTGTCATATATGTTTTTCCCCTGTTTTGGGGGAGAGAGGAAATGGCCGCGTCCTGAGCATGCGCATGCAAGTTAGCCTGAAATCTGCCGGGCTCATCTCTCATGAAGGGAGGGGAGGGAGAAATCAGGGACTGGACGACGTGGCCGAGTAAGTACATGAAAAACTAACTTGTTTTCCTTTTTTTAAACATAACAGTGCAGCCATGTTATTGCAAACACGTTGGTCTCACCCAGATCTTTAAAAAGTTATAAAACTTAATTTATCAAGTGGAAAAAAATAGTTCTCGGCTTAATTTACATCCAGATTTCTTCCCACTGTTGGGATGGATTGGATTCTCTACGGTTGCCAGCTTGACGAGTGTCGGGACGAAGAAAGTTCGTTCGAATAAGAAACGATGTTGTGTGACGGCCAATTAATAGATGCGAAGGAAGCTGTCTAGAGGGTGAGTGATTTTAGACTTGTATTCACGCAAACTCACTTCATAGAGCCTTCTAAGTAAACTTTTGAATTTGTTACCCATCCCGGCTCTTTGACCTCTTTTTTCTTTTTTGTTCTACTAGCACTTGTCTTTTAAAGGTTCATGCCCTTTATGTTGGTAGAATCATGCGATTGAAACTGTAACAATAATTTGAGCATTGTCAGGTCGATAGGCCCCAGGTTTCCTCTGGCGGGAAAGCTCTTATCGTGGTTTTGTTCAGGAAGCATAGCACTCAGTTTCCGTTGGTTGGCCGCTGTCCTTCGCAGGCTCAGCCTGACACTCTTCCTGTGAACGAGAGGGCTGTATGGTAGACAGATCCGGACCCGCAGCTGCCATTCTTTCACGTAATAATGATGAGTGCTAAAATATAACAAAACAGGTGAGGAAAATGAAGAAATCAGAACACCATATTCTAACACGAAAATAATTGTTTCGCAATGGTTTAGTGGAACAAAGATCTAAAAGGCTTTTTGCTGTTTGTTTTTATATCTGAAAGCCTGAAGGACTCTGAAATAGGCTTTTATTTCGATGTTTTCACAACTAGTTTATCGTGGTCTTTTCTGCCATTTGTAATCAAGAATCTCGCTTTTATCTATTTATTTATTTATTCATTTATTTATTTATTTTTCAACGTGTCTCTCTGTCCTGCTGAGTACCTGAATGCCCAGAGAAATTCAACTTCAAACATGAAAAATTTACTGTTGTGGATCACGTTTATTCAAACGAAACAGCAACCTTGATCCCAGGCTCTCTCTCCTGCGCCTCCTTTGTCGTTGAGGAGAGCTCCTCTTCTCAGCGACAAGGTAGGCAAAGAAGAGAGAGCCTGGAGATCAAACAGAGAACCGAATCGAAAATCGAATCGTCGAGGCTGGCGAAACAAATTTGGCCATTTTACGTCATCAGAGACCTTTCGATTGTAGCACTCAATCACGTCCTTGTAGAATCTAATTTCGCAGAGGACGGCCAGGAAATGTACCAAGATGGAAAACGAACGTGCAAAGTTATTGAACTTGCTCGGTTGTTCTAAAGGTGGATAACACAATCCACCGATACGGATAAATCGCTATCCAGCAGATAGCCTGGTTTGCTTTGTTAACAATCATCCGCTAGATAGCGTTATCCAGCCTTTCAACAACTGGAGCCAGGGGCACGTTTTTCGAAGGTCCTGAAAAGTTTTCGCACCCGAAAAGCCGTAGCAAAACCTCAAACCTTATGATTACAGAGCTGTTCTTTTCACATATTCTTAGTATAAGCAGGGGTTCCATTCCGTACAAGGAGTTTCAGGCGTATACACCATTCTGTCTTTAAAAAATACCGATCAACTTAAAATGGCTTTTCGGGACCGAAACGTTTCCGGGGCTTTCGAGAAACGGGCCCCTGGTCATCTTTTGTTTGGCGACCTTTCTCGTTGCCTTTTTAGTTTTGTTATTTACCGGTTGACGGGTCTGTATGTCCCTCCACATGACGAGTTCCCTAGTAATATCAATTCCCTGGTTTGCAAGTTCTGCAAGTGGCAGTAACACATCACCGATGACCTTCTGTCTCGAGTACGCGTCATACCCCATGACGCAAAACTGCAATGTCCGCACTGTTAGTTCTTCATAGTCCATCTCAATCTCAAATGACCTGTGTCGACGGCGCCGGCGGCGAGACATCAAGCGTAATCGCTGTTTTGCCTTCTCCTGAGGAAAATAAATGATCAAATTCTTTTTTAAAAACGTTATTGGAGTTTTTTTTTAACAAAAGTTTTATACTGTACTGTAAATAGTTTGGACTGTTTTATTTTCGGACACTTTTTTATCCGCATTTAAAAATCGTCAAAAAAGGACCCTCAGAAGCACAAAAAAAAACCAGCAAACAATATGAAGGCAAACAAAAAAATTGTTTAGTCCAAGAAAGACCACTTTTAGTTGGATCACGAATGGCAAACCGTGAAAATTTGTTCCCTTCAAAATCTGCACTTTTTGTGACGAAGCTCTTTGAACTTCTACAACCATCTGCAAATACCAAGCACTGATGTAATTGAGGCCCTATTAGAGATTTTCGGGCATACGGGATATTTAGGTAAAAAAATTAACGGAGTACAGGATCTTTGGGGGAAAAATAATAATACGGGATATCGAGTAGAAAAATCGTTAGTTTTTGCAATAAGCCCTTTGCACGAGCCGGTCACATGGTACGGAATTAATTATGCTGGGACGCAAGTTACACAGTGGGACTTTCAAAACAAAGGAAAGTCGGGCTGGACTGGTACGAGTTCCTTTGTTTTGGAAGTCCCACTGTGTAAATTGCGCCCCAGCATAATGAATTCCGTACCATGTGACCGGATCATGCAAAGGGCCTATTGAATTAACGGGATGTGGAATTCTCAGATCTCTCTAATGGGATATCCACAATTCACCCCTCTCTAACCTGCTGAGTAAGTTGAACGTTGGCAAACAGGAACACCGAGGAATCATCTTCGACGAACTCCGCTTCCAGACTGCCCTCATAAAGGTTCTCTGTCTCCAGCAGTTGAATTTCCAGGAAGCCGCTGTTAATAATATATACTGGATCATTAGATAATGCAAATCAATAGTTTTCATTGGCTTATCCATCATGCATGAGCCATTATACCATGTTCTACAAATGTGGTAAGTGTGCGGGTAATTTGGGCGTTTTTATTTTTATTTTAGTTTAGTTTTCCATATTTTGCGTACGTTTTTTAATAAAACACTTATTCCACTCGCGCTTGTTGGATATTAGATGATTATCGCGAACTCGGCGCTGTATGCGCCTCATTGGCTATCTACCATCTCATATCCAACACACACTCGTTGAATATAGAGTAACCAAAGGAAATCACTTCAGTTAAGTGGAAAAAGAGAGGTTAGCCAATCAGATCGCAAACTTTGAAGCACACGCGGAAAGCGCGGGAAAACACGGCGGGAAAGCGCGGGAAGCCGTGACATTCGGCAGGCGCGGGAAAGTCATGCGAATCAAATCACGATCGATAACAATAAAGAAAGAACGCAACAACTTACCTAGCTTTGTGATACTGAACTGAAAACTTGAGCTTTGGGATTTGATCTTGATCCTACAAAAAAAGTGGGATTGTCGTACACTCTACCGCGTTACTGAACACTGATGAAGAAATCATAACGTCATTTGATTCATTCCTTAGTACTATGTTGCTGCCACAATATTTTCTCGATTGCACCTGACTGGTATACTAATTACGCACCACTTTGCCACCTCGTGGTTTTGGTGTAGAAAAGGTGATTGGCATCGCGAGGTGTGGCGAGGGCTGTATCTCAATGTCGATAAGTTCTCCTACTCTGCCGGGAACCCAAAATGGAGTGCTCTCAATCACAGGAATACCACTCTGCCTTAGCTCAGCTGAAGTCGGTTCTCGGCGACGCTTTTTCCGAAATCGTCCCAGGAGTCTCCTCCAGATGAGGACACTAGATGCTAAGCCACTGAATAGTAAGAACAGCACTATAAAAGGGATGACATAAGCGACCGCCGTAGTCATCATCCGGACAGGAGACTGGTAGCTACGGTGCTGCCTTGGCCTTAGAAATGTGAGAATCTAGTGGCAACAAAATAACAGGGAATTTTAAATAACCCTACGTTCGAATACAAGGATTGGCGCGAAATGTGGTGACCGAAAGAATTAGCACTGTGTTTGAAAAGTCGCAGTAGTACTCCATCTCGCAATTGTAATCGGATCAAAACTTTCTTCCACATTACTCCGGTGAAAATTGAAAACGGAAGTTTCACTCTGAAAACGCATCAAATGTTTTCCGTCCACACTTGGCTGGAGAAATTTGAAAACGCAATAATAACCGTTCATTTTGGATTTGTGTTTGAGAAAACCTCGGGCAGTGAAATCGCATGATTATCGTGATGTCACCTTTTTCGAAAAGCTCCGTTTTCAATTTTTTCCGTTCACACTAAGGCGCGTGGCAAGCGTTTTCAACTGAATTCCTCCGGTTTGAAGAGCGTTTTCGGAAAAGCTCCGTTTCCGTGACGGAATAGTGTGGACGGTAGTCTTAACCGCGCGTAGAAATTAAGCTACGTTTTCACATTTCTTCGGCGTAGTGTGAACGGGACCTAAATGGCACGAACGACGAAACCTCGTTCCCAGCGTCCTTTCTCTTCCTCTCTCGAGAGGACCTTGGGAACGAGATTGCGAGTGAAACGAAGTCCGTTTGTCATGAAATAAGAAGCATGTAACAGGGGTAAAGGAGGGGGGTTTCGCGAGGAAAAATGTGAACACCAACAGAGGAAATTCATATTAAAACGCAATATGCAAAGAAACCTTACATCAGCAACTTTAGACCACGCACGGACGTCAAATTATTGGCCAAGTCCAGTTTTAATCATATCACGAGTAACCTTTTGTCAATCACAAGCTTTGCGCATTCAAGCACAATTGCAACGCATATAAATAAAGCCACAAAGCGTTAAAAGTTGAAAAAGATTATTTTCTACATAAGCAGCTACAGTGGACTTTTTAAAAACATTTTTGGGCAGAATTAATCTCATGCATCCCTGGCAACATCAGTTCTGAATTTAAGAATTATCGAGAAATAATTGTGTGTAGTTTCTTATTTCTTCAGGTTGTAGGGAGAGGAGAAGCGTCCCCTAGTTCAGTAACGAAAACTGTACGTGGTTTTGAGCAAAAAAATAAGCGCAAATTTAAAATATCATTTATCGCGACAAGCAATTCGATGGCGTACAATGCAACCACTTGCGGCAAATGCTTTCGCAAAGGCCAAATAATACAGAAAACAATTGTTATACAAAACACTTCTCACTAACCTGTGATTTCCAATAAAAGAATTTCACGGCCGACACCAGAAAAATTCCATCATCGAAAGGTGAAATTCTACAGAGAGTTATTTGTCCAACAACGTGGTCATCTACACAGGAATGAAGTTTTTACAAGTTTGCACGTGTACATCTGACGTGCGTGCAAATCTCATTGGTTAAATTATGCGTGAGTGTTTTGCGCCAATTGCAGTTTTACACAATGATCCTAATTCGACCTAATTCAGTCCCTTATAATTAGACACCAGGTTTTTCGTTGGATCGCATCATTTTATTTAACAAAAATAACAGAACTTCGATAATTGTTCACAACTCAAGCGCGTTTTACGCGCGAAATATTTTGAGTCCACACGTACCGGGATATTTCTTAAAACGGAGATTTTTTTCTCCGTTTTCAAAAAAAAAAAACAAATCCGCGTCCACCGTTGGAATGTTTTCGCCCGTCCACACGAAAAGGCTACAACGATGGAAATACGATAGCGACTTTATATTTATAAAGCTTGCGCGTTGCTAGCAATTTGGTCAACAAAGTTATCCCACGTGTACATGTTTGTCCTGGCGTGACCCAGAACTTATCTACGTGGTGTAGCAGGCCTTCTGGTCAATCGTTTTATAGCCCTTGTTCTTCACTCTGGAGAGCATTTTTCTCAAAAATTTATGTTTACGGTGCTCGAAAACGCCGTTTACGTGTGGAGGGAAGGCTAAAATGGAGAAAGAAATCTCCGTCTTCAAAATATCCGGATACATGTGGATGCGGCTTAAATTTTTTCTCTAACAATTATACAATTTATGATTGTGTCCCTTTTCAATCTATTTTTGGTGTATTTGTGTGAAAATATCTACAACTTGATATTATGATGTATCGTAAGTTAAAAAGCGATTTTCCCGTGGCTTGCAGAAACAATCATGGTTTCATTTTTGGCTCTTATAAAGACTCTGCACTGTGCAGAACGAAATACCCACTGGTACTGCCTGAGACTTTAAATCCTTAATTCCTTTCATGCAAACTTTGCTAAAACAAAGGCTAACCAACAACTCTCAAATAGTGCTCTTATAACAAAAATAAATTTTTACTAATTAGCTATGGTTCGAAAAGACGCAATGTGCTCTGACGTGACAGAACAAAAGTCTTTTCCGGCCAATCGGGTGCACTCGACTTGCAGCCGCGGCCGATGACAGGAGTTTCCCGCGCTTTTTGCCTGTTATTCGTCACTTGAATTCTGATTGGCTTATTGCACAAAGGCAGGCCTGACGACAGGCTCATTTCTTTAATTTCACGTTCAAGATAGTCGCTGGAAAATCGCTTTCATATATACATATATAAGGTAAACCTGCACCTAGATATCTGACAGAAAAAAAACCTGAAAACAAGCAGGATATTACAAATATACATGTATTTACATTGTGGTGTAGTCGTCCCTGAACTGAGTAGAACCAGAACGTTTCCGCAAAACCACAGTGATAATAGTCAAATTCTCTCAAACAGACTCTCTCACTTGCGTGCTACTGGGTCCATATATTTCTACTTTATTGATGTTGGAACACTCTCTGAGTTATTTTGTAGTCGTTTAAAGATTCAGCCACGCGCACAAATAAAAATGTTTCACGTGAAAGATAAACAGACCTCAATAGACGCTGGCCGTTGATTTTCTCCGAGGCCTAGAAATATAGACACACAGAGATACCTCTCTTAAAATGTTAAATCCATGTGTACCCAATTCTGCCAAAAGAACGCTGACCTCGCCAACAGGCTTGTATCGAGACATGCAGTCATAGTCAAGGATTTGAAACAGCAGCTTCTGTTGTTGCAGTTCTTGATACTCGATGTCAAATTCGTAAGCCTCGTTAAACAGTGGATTCGAGCTTTCTCGGTGCACTTTTGAAATGTAAACTCGTTTGCGGCTTGGCACGAGTTGAGTTTTGACAAACACGTCCAGGAACTCCTCGTCATCTTTTGGCGGTAGGTCCTGGGCACTGATCAGCTTAACTAGCAGCACAGATCTAGGAGGATAACAAGTAGTAAAAATCGCTTTACATTGTCCATGGTCTTTAAGAACTCACACCACGTTACAGAAAGCTATGGCTAAAAGAAATTACATATTTTAGAACGGTTACTTGTAGACTACGAGTAGTCCCTCTTTCGCTCAGTCCGTCGAGAGTGACTATCAATAAACTTCGAGGAAAAAACGGCCGCGCGAAATCCTGGGGCGCGGAAATTTTTTGGGGGCTGTTTTCAGTCTTTTGCGTCACGCAAGACGGACCAAGCAAAAGAGAGACCACTCGTAGTCTGGGTTACTTGTAAACTATTACTTTCAAGGGTGATCCGACCTTAATTTCAAACCAGCCTCTCGTCAGTTTAATATGATTTTGTTCATATTTACTCCATTTTCACCCTTACCACCCTTAATTATTCATCTTCAATTTGTAATATAATCCTGTCATTTGTCTAGTACTGTTCTACAAAATCAAACCATTACTGTCGGGTTTCTTGTTTTCTAGCTATGATTTCTGTCTCCGTTTTTGAGTTAGTTCATATATCAGTGTAATCCATGCCCATCTTTGCTATCGTTAGTAATGCTCACTTTGCAGTTTGTTCTAGTCTATTGTCCAGTACTGTTCTACAAAAGCAAGCCAGTATTGATGGATTTTCTATGTCTAGATGTGTTTGTAGCATCTCCACATCACGCTAAAACATACGTTTTTTGATGTGGTTTATTTTTCTAAATTAAGAAAATATTCCGTACTTTTCTCACCAACTGCAGTCGTTCATTATCGCAACAACAATGAAATCAACTTACGACTTGGATGCATACTGGTAGTGATAATGAAGTGTGAAAGTTAATCGGCCCCTTCCACCTTGTTCCTGGTGCAAATCAAACAAAAGAACTCAACACAAACTTCACCTTTTTAACTCTGATATAAATTTTAAGCAGTAATATAATGTGGTTAGGATCTGTAAATTTTATCTTTGTCTGCAAAGAGAAACAATGTCAAATAACTCTATCGCCTTAAATGAACGATAGCCTCAGTATTCAATTTTTTTCTTTGAAATGTTCTCGGTTAGTCCGTTAATAAAAAATCTTAATAAAAAACAAATAGTAAATACGCGGTTTGGCGAAAAAAAAATTCCTGTTTCCTTAACAGTGGTCTAAAAATCTGCTTAACGGGAAGCCACGATCCATCTAAGTCCGGAGAATCCATTTCGCGCTCGTCCTTGGATCACGCGAGGAAGAAGCAGCTTTACGTCCACGAATCGCGGTTATAGAACAGCTTACAAACCTTGTGTTGTTCCGGAACTGCGGGTTGAACCATTGTAGCCTGCATCATAGGCAAGCTTGTCTTCTTTTTCGGAAGCCACAAACTTTTTATCTCTCTTCGTTTCTCTTTCTTTTTTATTTTAGCCAGTTTTTCCTCTCTGTCTTTCGACGCAGCCCTCTCTCTTGCTGGCGAGTATAATCTCCTTTTAGATTGTCCAGGACTGTCTGATGTAAGTATTATTCTCGGAGGACACAATCCTGTTGTTTCCGCGTCGCTGTTGTTTCGTCCTGCGTTTTTCTTGAAGATTCGTAACGCTAAATAGGCGAGGACCGCGAAGACACACCCACCCGCTATAACGGACACAGCCACCACATATCCTTGCATCTTTCAGCTGAAAGAAATATTGTAAAACAACGTCTCAGCACGTTAGGGATCAATTTTAAGGCCTGATAATTCAAACTCAAATACGAATGAAATCTCCTTGTCTCTGCTTCCCTGACGTCTTGTTTACTAAGCACAGTTCTCGAACGAAACCTGACCACTGAAGATGAAAGAGCCAGCTGTCATCGTTACTTGGGTAGCACGGTTGCTAGGTAACTTGCTGTAGTCGAAACCCACAGAGGTTTGTTCAAGTTAACAATTTTTTGAGACAATATACTTGAACGCTTCACTACAAAACAAGGTTTTGCTCCAAAGTTAGTAAATGCATTTCAAACTATGATTTAGTCCAGTGAATTTGTACCTGGTTAGGCGGTATCACAACGCCACTGACAAACCCAATCACATACAAGGGAATTTAAGAAAACTACAACGGCAACGGCAGCGGCGGGGAACGTCACTAAACAAAAAGTTAAGTGAGCAAAACAATAGCTGTGCACGTGCGTTATAAAGCTGTGTACATTTCTTGGCCGTCCTTTGCAAAACAAAACGTAAAATGACCAAGATTAAGCTCCCTAACAACGTGAAGTGACCAAATTCTGCGTTGCCTGGAGAACGTAAACCACGACGAAAAAAAATTAAAATTTATATTTCGAATCTAACACTGTGTTCCATATTCACTTTTGAGATAGTTTTGACAGAGAGAAACAAACTTAATAGAGAGATTCGTAGGTAAAATATGAATTAATTTTTTTAAACGACGTTATCTTCGGCGTCACCGTCGTAGTTACTTAAACTCTCTAAAGTCACTGTTACATTCTGTGAATCCAGGAGCCATAATCGGGGATGGAGACCGTAAGCGCGCGCCATTTCTAGTATTGGGGTTGTCCCCATGATATGGGACAATAATTCTATTTTTAGAACAAATTGCGCCATCGCCTGCAGCACACGCGC
>Ga0126338_10004023_pt1 | contig 10408 bp, 11 predicted proteins | sample OrbCmetagenome_2_FD_92529 | JGI IMG/M metagenome (GOLD analysis project Ga0126338, IMG submission 92529) | Coral microbial communities from Petempiche,Puerto Morelos, Mexico - Orbicella C C metagenome | ecosystem: Host-associated > Invertebrates > Cnidaria > Coral | place: Petempiche,Puerto...
AAAAACAGCACTAGCCGTATGTTCAATGCTAATAACATTTCTGCAAGAAGTTATGTGCTTCATGTCAGACTTAAATGCCTGAAGGCTGGCTCCAAAATTACTTTAACACCATCCATACACCAAATACATTCGAAAACCGAAACGTCATACACTATAATCTAGGAATTTTCACAAATTTAGGACATTTTCGGCCTGAAATCTGCAGAAAAATAAGAATGTTCAGCCTCGGCCGGAAAAACAATATTCTAATAGAGTATTTCAGACCTGAGCAAAATTCACGAACCGATCCTGCATATATCAAAGTCATAAAAACAAGAAAGGAATTGTAATCTTATCAATTTATATCACAGCTTACATAGGTAAATTTGTTCCCAGGTAAATTACAAAGACACTAATGTCCGGAAATAACTGACGAGAAGGAAGTACATTCGGCAGAAACGCAAATAACTTGTTACCGATGGAATCTGGACGATAATTCTTTGCTTGATCCAAGCGGGCTTCTAGTAATTTTCAAGTGTATTTGACACATGTTCTGATTAAAACATAGCAGGGGGGATATTAAAAACATCACGCCTTTCGAATGCTAAGTAAATAACGCAACAGGAGGGAAGTTTTGGGGAAAAGTCACGCAAGAATGTACAAATCGCAAACACACCTTTCCACAAACCCGCTGTAGCAGCAAATGCTTTGTACACTTAACTCTCAAGAGAGGCTCATTTTAACCAAGATTAAACTGAATAATCTTCCGGCGAAACTCTTAGGACATTTTAGTTCCCAAAAATAGGTGTAAAACATAACATTAATATCGCTTGGATCGATTTCAGGAGAAAATGGCGAATATTTCAGGAATGCCAGTGACTTCTCATGACCGTCACATCATGCGCGTGGTTTCATGCGACATGTTTTCATATAGTGATTTGTAATTCAAACTCAGCAAAACCACTCGCTTATGAATGGCCTGGCGTTCCTAAAAATTCCCACGCACTCTTCTCGAAAGCAGAAACATCAGGGTATCTCGGGGGAATACGTCGAGTGAAATGAACACCACGAGGCGAGAGACAGAAATCAGAATGATGATTTCAGCGAGGCGTGCTATTCACCAACGAGGAGTTCAAATATTTACGCTTGTTACTTACCTAACATAAAGCTGTCGCTTAACAGAAGTACGAAGAGTTCCCGGACTGCCACTGTTCATCATCTTTTCACGAATATCGTGAATTTTCGCTTCAAACTGGTTGTATTCTGTAAGAAAAAGACAGAAAAACAAGCGATTATAATAACTACGCGAAGAGATGGCAACCACGCGCTCACATCGGCAGACAAAATAACTCTACAAGAGCGATGAACTCGCTACGATATGCAAATTGTTTAGAATACTCGCTCTTTACGTACATTTACACATAATGTAGACTGGTACATCAATTAACAATCGCCTGGAATACCCACTAAGACTCTAAAATCAGATTTACGACGATAAACGGACAAGCAGATTACCAAATGTAACGCAATATTCGTTTCGTAATCAACGCGTCGAACTTTCAACCCGTCGGCTAATTTACAATCCAATATTGTTATGTCGCGTAGGAGCTGTCCAACTCCATTGAATGGCGGCGATTCCACTTTTGATTTCACGACTTTCACTAGTTATCCACTTGGAGTTTCCGCGATGACAGACGAGTGTAACCAGCCATCTTCAGCTTAAGCGAAAATCGAATCGCTTTCTTGTATTCATATTTAATGGAGCGTCAAGCCAATTGTTCCTGGGTATCCTGTGCGCTATTGTGTGTCAATTCTCAGCAGACCGCAAAATGCTCCAACGGAATCAAAACAAAACACATTGATCATAAATATCCACCGTGTAAATAAATCCACTATTTACAATGGCGCCTCTTTTTTTCGCGTTGCCACGACATGACCGGAAAAAACATATTCTAATCTTCCGCAAAATGAAAAATTTGCGTCCTCAAAAAACGCCAACTTGATTAATTACTTTCCTTTTATATGCACGCTACTAATAGCATTCCAAATATTCAACATTTAAATTATATACACTTCAGAGAATTATTCCAGTGAGAATTAGAGTGACATTATTTCGGCAATTAAGATATTTCACCAGTCTGTCGAATCGGAAATGAGAAAAGTTGGCAAGGGTCGTAGAAAAGCATAAAATATTCAAATATGCAAGTACCAAAATTTACCACAACGTCGAGACATCAAGAATATTTTTATCTTTTTTAAACGCCTGGTCGATTTTTGACGCCTGGGATAAAATAAATCAACACCGCCTAATCAATTCTGGAAGCAAGCGAAATAATTTATTTATATTTGCAACGATACCTTTTTTCCCTCGTAAATGAAATTCGTGTTTCGCTTTAAGAAGTAAACTACTGAAAACCAATCCAATAATTTGGGAAACAAACGCTAACTAGACGTAAACTCTTACAATATAGGTTTTCGCTTCGTTTAAAAACATCGCACAAACATAAATGAAATAATTATATAAATCCCTCTAAAAATAAACCAATCTCACAAAAATAAAATAAACCATTCGCGAATAACATCCGCCAACACCTTCACGGGCTAAATTACGGACACCATGTGCGATATTTATAAACATTTTTGCAGGAAGTCGACTTGAAACAAATCAAATATATCCAAATGGTATAGTACCAGTTGAATCGATGGCTAAAGCATGAAATAAGATTTCCGACTTCTGTCGAGTTTCGATCACTGTTGTATTCTGGAGTCATGTTCATGCGAAGGCGAAGATGGAAGAAAGAAAGCAAAAAGCCGAGCAATATCACGATTGAAAACTGCGTATCTATATTCCCGAGAGACGTGAAAACTTGTCAAGAAGGTACATCTAATAATCTAAGGGAGAAAAAAAATCTATTTAATTCTTGCATTAATAAAATTCATTTTTACAAACCATCTTACCCGTATAAATTTAAAAAACCTCTCAGTCGGCGAAGCGGTGGCGTCGTCTTTTTAGAGACTCTAGAATTCAATTTATCTTTAATTCAGACGACGGGTAAATTAAAAACCCTGATAAAATCTAGACCACGTTATAAAACTGAAACATCACAAGGCTTCTCTTACCTTCTGGTTTATACTGCGCTAAAATCGCCACCGTGTTACCGGCGCCTTTCAAGGCAGCTGCTGCTTTCTCGTGTGTCGCGTTTTCCAAATCCGCATCATTCACCTGAAGGAAAAAAACATGAATAAAAAGCCGTTTTTCTCTAGTTTAGGAATTTAATCCTATTCTCAGAATGTTAAAATGCTCAAACTAAAGTTCAATTCACCTCCGTCGAATTTCCAAATTGAACTCGAATGAGTCATCTTTCAGAGCTGCTATTTGCAAAATTAAGATTTATTGTTGATATATCTGGTTTCGCTATTTATAATTCATCACCCAAGTCGTCAGCAAGGTAGCACCTCTTTCACGCCAGCAATTAGACAGAATGATTTAAGTGCGTCCAGATTTAAATTTTAATTGGAAATCGTGAAAATATTAGTCCTTGTACTGAATTTTAATGAGGATAGGATGCGCAGATAAGGAAAAAACTAAATAAACGACACAATATCCTTTTCTTTGCACTTAAAAATCGCATCTACATAAGCGCTGTGATTTTCTCAAATGTCCAATTAATGAGAAGTTTTGGAGAGGAGTGCAACTTGTAGCAAAATGGTTTTAAGATTGAAACGTTGAAAAACCGGCCTTTCACGAAGAACAGATGTGAAGAATAAAAGAAACAATACTTGGTGTATTACCAATGTTATTAGTGTATATTGCTGTTTCATCTTTTATAAAATGTTTGTTCAGTACAGCAATATTTGCTCGTCGTTTACATTTATTAAACAAGTTGGTCGTAAAGGAAGATATCACCCATGCTAACAAAGAGAAAAGCATTTCCCACCCACGTTACCAAAAAACGGACAGAAGTCTTCCTGGCGAAAATCAAACGAATATTGAGAGCGAATGAAGCAAAAAAGAAAAAAGGAAAAAAAGGAGACGAAAAAACCGGTATAATCACAAACATAAATACTGCTAGAAGTGAACAAATGAGAAAAAGCCCAGGGAAGGATTGGTTATAGCTTTTCACCTGATTGGCTGAGACAACATCACCTTTGCCCTGATTGGATCAAAGTAATCACAGCCGCAGAAAAAGGCGTGTACTCAGCAGAAAGGCGGGAAAAGATCAAACTACGCTTTGCATCTGATTGGTCATGGTGAACAAGACATGATCTTTTCTTCGATTGGTCAGAGCACTCTGCACGCGTTCAACAGTTCAACAAACGAAATACTTTCGCCAGAGCGGTTTTGAATTGAGTGTCGAAAGTAATCAGGCAATTTCTTTGGTTTTGGTTTCGGTTTAACTACTTTTTGAGATTGGGTGGGTAGCCTAATTGGAAAGTAATCGGTTTGGTTTGGTTTTGGTTTTATGACACTCAGTTTCAATGCTATTACAGCGCCATCTTGAGGTACAGAGCAACGTTTCAGTTCAGTTCCAGCCTCTGACATCGAATAAGTCGTTTATTTTACGTCTTAAAAACGCGCTTATATGCACTTGACTAAGAAACTTAACAGGAGTAATCCTAAAAAGCGTGATGCTGAATTATTATGCAGAAGATTTTTTTAACCAAATACAAAAAGCGACCAATGCAGTACATTCTACCATAATTGTGGCTGGCTGCATATTGGTAACGTAACGGAAAACATGGCCAACATTGATCTCACCGATAGAATCTGATCTCCTCTTCTAAGTTCTCCGCTCAAATCAGCCACGCCTCCAGCCAAAATGAACGAGATAAAAATCCCTTCACCGTCTTCGCCTCCAACAATGTTGAACCCGAGGCCTGTGGGTCCCTTGTTCAAGACCACCTTCCTAGGTTCCCTGTAGAGAAATAAAGACAAATCCATCACAACAAGAAATTTTAGATTTTAAGTTACAGAATGTTACTCGAGTGAGTGAGGCAGCGTCCACAGTACGCCGGAGAAATTTGAAAACGCAGCTTTACTTCTACGGTTAGGCCTACCGTCCACACTTATCCGTCACGGAAACGGAACTTTTCGAAAACGCTCTTTAAACCGGAAGAATGTGAAAACGTCGCCTTTTCGTTTTCGTGTGGACAGCAAGCATTTTGAAAACGGCCTCAAGATAATGAGGTGGTTTACCTGACTGAGTTTTCCTCTCGAACACAAATCCAAAAATGACCGGTGATTGTTGTGTTTTTAAATTCCTCAGGTGTAGTGTGGACAGAAAACATTTGATGCGTTTTCAGGGTGAAATTTCTGTTTTCAAATTCCTCCGGCGTAATGTGAAAGGGGTCTTAGATTTTGACTGGCAGACTGCTTGTGTTCTCACCTGGTAAAACCATCATCCTCTGGCACTGCAGGCGCTTGTGGTTTTCTCGGCAAACTATTTGTTTGTTCACTTGGTGTGAATTCTTCTTGCACGGGTGGTGAGGGCTGTGTTGGTTTCTCGTCCCTGGGAGGAGATGGTGGGGGAGGTGGACCTGTCATGAAATGAACATAAGCCACTTCAGTGCAATCCTTGTTTGCATTTTTTTTAAATTAAAGCTGCTTATGCAAAACTCATTCTAGTCGGATGGTTAAAAGTTTTGCATGAGGTGCCATGATGTCAAATTTGTGATTTCTTGCCTTATTTTACTGGAAAGAAGAATCACGGAGGCTGATGTAACAACCGAGCATGTGCAAAATAAACATTGGAAGCTCATTGTTAAGCCAAAGAGCTGTGACAGTTCTCTTGTACTCACTCAAGTGTTTCATCAGCTTATGTCGATGTTGTTTTTCTGGAAGATTGAGCATCTGTATGAATAAGATGTCTGTAGTTAATGGTTGAATGTTAGAGAAAATGCATGGTATTTTCTTGAACACAAGGATCCAAAACACTGTATGTCATTTTAATGAAGTGTCCTTCTTATAGAAATGACTGTAAACTACATTTCAACGCAACATGAAGGTCTTCTTATCATTTGATAATAATGTGAACCTTCCTAAGCAGACCCATTCACTGACTGACTGACAGATGCACGGATGGATGGATGGATGGACTGGGCGAGTGAATTATTTCTTCCCAAACTAACTGCTATAACTCCCTCTAGCTACGCTATCGCTCGTTGAAAATGTAGTGTTTGTGTGTGGCTACAGATGTTTGTTGCAGAGGTTTGACGGTACATTGGTGAACCACTTACTAGAATTGACAACCTCTTGATATTGTGGGGGAGGTGTCACTGATTCAGCATTCATCATACCCACTCTGGCTACAACGATCACAACTTTATTCTGTGTCTTCTTCAGAGTGGCAACAGCATCTTCATGTGTAACATCCTCCAGCGACGTGTCATTAACCTGCACGGAGGAGAAGAGACTAAATGTTAAGTCATTTCCAATCCCAAGGATAGAAGGAGAGACAGACAGAGGGCTTGTTACTACCAGCGCATCACCCCAGTTCAAGAAGCATGAGGTTACTTAGAGCAATTTTATAAACAATGGTTTGCAAGTGTGCCCCAACAATTGGCCAACTTATACATCTGAGTGGAGAGAGACACTGTGTGCCTTGCCCAAGAACACAACACAATGTCCCCGGCTAGGGCTCAGCTTGGAGTGCTGAATCCAGAGTTTAGCACACTAAGAGTTAGCACACCTCACTTTCCACTGCAGAAACCAAATACTGCACTTCTTCGTCTAGTAAACTGGTGGTTTTAGCAAATCACAGAACCAGAACCCATAGAGCTTGGAAGTCTAACATTGTTCAAGACGAAAATGACTGCAGAAACTGCTAGCACACTAACAATTAAATTCTTGTTCCAAGAGACTAGGGCCTGGGGCCAGTGGAAAGTCTGCGATTCACTGACTTCTTATTTCTCAAATCCGATTGGCTGACAATCGAAAATGAGCCCACTGTGCATACCAGCCAAAGGTTGCCAATCATGCTGCTGACTAAAATGACTGCCGTATCTGGGGATGAGGTGGAGTAAGTGGAGGCACCATGGCCTCATGGTTAGTGCGCTTGACTCTGGATTGAGTGGTCCATGTCAAAGCCCTGGCTGGAGACATTGCGTTGTGTCCTTGGGCAAGACACTTTACTCTCATGACGCCTTTCTCCACCCAGGTGTACAAATGGGTACCCGTAAATTTAATGCTGGGAGTAACTTTGCGATGGACTGGCATCCCATTCAGGGGGGACTAGAAATACTCCTAGTCACTTCATGTTACAGAAACCCAGATATGCTCCAGCCTAATGGGCCACTTGGTTCATATGCAGACTTTACCTATCTGGGGATGAGAATGCAGGAACAGGAGCAGCCACCCTACTCACCCTGACAATCTTGTCTCCAACTTGCAGTCTGCCATCCATTTGAGCTGCGCCACCATCAATTATCTTGGTAATATAAATGCCGTCATCATCGGGCACATGCTGATTTCCCTTTCCCCCTGCAATACTGAAACCAAGACCTATACAGAAAAGAACAAAGCAGGCCTCAATAAACAAAGATGCTAATGGATGCCCACCTCTGGTTCAACTCAAATATAATCAAACAAAAAATGCAATCTTCAAAAGATAATAATCACCAATTTCTCATCACTTAAGACTTCAAAACATTGAAAAAAATTTTAACATCAGTTCTTTCAATAATAATAACAATAACACTCAATAACAATGATGATGATAATAATAATAATAACAATAATAATAATAATAATAATAATAATAATAAAATTTATATTTCAAGTGGAGGACTCCAATCACCTAGAGGTGGTTTTCAGGTGGTCCTCTAAAAATAAGACTATTGCAAAAGGCAAAATGACTGACTTAACTGCAGCTGTGAAAGGGAATGTTTCACGGGTCAGTACATGTGCAAGCTACAGTACAACGTTAGCCGATGCGATTCCATCGTTTATATTTCGGATCAAATACAAGTAGAGACCAAGTACATCTGAGTCCAGAATACATCCCTTGAGCTAAAATAATACTAAACTTAATGCTTGATAATTTATTTGACATTTTCTGTGTAAATTGTCGGCAAGTTTTGTGAAGTTTGAGCATCAGTCATTCTGCTTACACAAATAGTACAATCTGTGATTGTTAAACATCATGTGGTTCAGTAAGAATGTCCAAAAATCGCATTGTCATACCCTTGGTTCCTTTAGTTAATACTATTTCTTCTGTCTGCTGTTTTCCAGTAACTGGTTTAGCTTTCTCTCTCTTTAATGTCTAGTGGTAGAAACAAACAGACAAGGACACATGATTTCACATTTTCCACATTACAATGCAGTTCATGGTCTCTGCTTGAGTAGTTGCATACTATGCAACACAAAACTTTTGAGGGTTCTAATTTTTACGTTTTTTTTCCCAAACTGCAAAAATAAGTCTTCGCCAAAAAAAGTTTCTGCAAAAATGTTTGCCACAAAAATGTACATCACATGGTGTCATTTATTTAAAACATCTCTTTCATTCAGAAACAAAACTCAATATGCATCAAGTGACACTGTGGTTTTTGCTGATCCATTGCCAGAGCAATAAGAAGAAAACTTGGGTCTACTTGTGAGTCTGTTTGCAAGGCTCCGCCTTGCGTGCACTTGCGATGACTTGCAGTGACTTGCGCTCACATTGGTTGAGTTCAAATTTGCATGCAAGTTGACACAAGTTTTTCATCGTTTAGCCATCACCCCAAGTTAATGCAAGTTGAGTGACATTCAATGAAATACTACGCCCATAGCCTTGACCACCCAAGTCTCTATGCAAGTTCCACTTGCCGCTACTTGCGAGTCTGTTTGGGCAGGGCTTTATAGTTCAAGCTGAGAGACCGTCAAACATCTACTGTAACAAGACAGTGTGACCTGCCCCGTTAATTAAACTAGATTGGAAAAGAAATTAAATAATCACCAAAGTGACAACACCACCAGCAGCCTTCAATGCTTCCACTGCCTGCTGATGAGACACATTCACTGTTGATACACCATTCACAGCCACAATACAGTCTCCAACACTGCAAATAATCCACAAAATATATTAATCCTGGTCAACACTTTAAAACCTTTGAACTGCTGTCTAACAACGAAATAATTTTATACCCTTGGTGCCATAGGCTAGATTCTATAACATTCTCCAGATCTGGTCAAAGGCTAGCCACAATGCTTAATTAAAGTGATTTACTGCCAGTGGTTTGTTTTTCTTTCATTTGCCTTTGGACAGTCAGTCAACAAAAACACAGAAGAGAAAAAAAAATCTATCACCCATGGCTTAGGCCCTGACTACACTGCATTTTCAAAAACCTGTTTTCCATCTCAACAAAAATGAAACAAAATATTTTCACCCACACTAGCATTTTTAGTTTGTTTATAACACCTTTTCAACACTATTTTCAAGAGCCTCTGTTTTAACCTACCCACACAAGAAACGGAGCACTTTTAAAACAATGTGTTTTCAACAAGCTTGACTTTTGAAGTAATATATCAAACACGAAAGACAGTGTTTGACCATATTTCCAAACATCAAGAAGAGAATTGAAAATACAACACGTAGCGGAGTATTTTTGACAAATTTCGAGGTGTTTGGAAATTTGGTCAAACATGGCGTTGAGTGTTTGATATATCTTCTCAATCAAAACTTAAATTAAGGAGAAAAGGGAGAAAGAAAATCATTAAAATCTATGCTAATTAAGATCAGATATCCAAACACCGTCACGGTCATGATTTCCTTTGTTTAAACCTTATGAATTATTAATGAGTTTGAGAAACAGTTTTCAAAGGCCTCTGTTTTCATCAGCGTTTTTGGTCATTTTATTTTGGATGATAGGCAAAAACGCATCAAAAAGTATGCCTTTTCATCCAAAAATGCATTAGTGTGGTCAGGGCCTTAGTGACCTGATTCATAAACGTGAAGAGCGAACTCATGCAATGTTCAATGATGGTATTCCAGCGTGCAAAGTTCATTGTTACCCTGACTTAAAGAAAACATACACTTCTAATCAGCAACTGACACAAAAATTTCTTTGAAATGTTAGCGGTTTAGCAGCTTACTTACACCAGCCTGCCATCCTCTGCAGCGGCACCTCCTTTGATAATCCTTGTGATGTAAATTCCAAAGTCATTATCAATGTGAGGGTTATCTTTTCCACCACCAATACTAAAACCAAGGCCTGTTGTGCCCTGACAGAACAAACAAGAGCATATGTAAGCCAAGAAATCAAAATTCATGTACACTGTTTGAAGCTGTCAAATGCATATTTTGCTTTTACACTACACCACACCACACACCACACCACACCACACACCAGCCCCAGCATCAGCACCAGCATCAGCACCAGCACCGGCACCAGCACCGGCACCGGCACCGGCATCGGTACCGGCACCGGCACTGGCATCGGTACCGGCACCGGC
>Ga0126338_10004026_pt1 | contig 10403 bp, 5 predicted proteins | sample OrbCmetagenome_2_FD_92529 | JGI IMG/M metagenome (GOLD analysis project Ga0126338, IMG submission 92529) | Coral microbial communities from Petempiche,Puerto Morelos, Mexico - Orbicella C C metagenome | ecosystem: Host-associated > Invertebrates > Cnidaria > Coral | place: Petempiche,Puerto...
CATGGAATTGCCTCTCAGTCCGGACTGCTCGACTGATCCAATCCCGATCTCTGTAGCGACAGGTTGGTTGCTTGGCAACTCTCGCTTCTTGCTGTATTCAAAGCTGGCTTGATAGCTAGGCTGCCACATGGGATCATTCCTTAGACTGTAATCATTACCTGCAAGCTGTTGATAACTAGCGGTAACACCGTGTTGTGTAACATGGGAACCCGCAGATGCTCCTGTCCACACACTGTCTTTATTTGGTTGTTGCTCTTGTTGTCGTTGTTGTTGTTGTGCCCGCTGGTATGGTTGCCAGAAAGGAAGACCTTTTGTATTACTGCTATCGTCTGTCAGCTGTTGACGGTTTGCAGTCAATTCTATTCTTCCAATTGCAACTTCATTCAGATGGTCAGCCTTTTGCAGTTCCAACCTTTCATTATCACTCATCTGCTCTTTGCTCATTCCTCTACCTCCTTCATCTGTTCGTTCACCTTGGAAGTTTCCCACAGACAGTCTCGTCCATTTCTCGTGACTTCCCTGCTGTCGCTGTCTATCAATCTGAGCTTGACTTTCCACTTGAAGCCTCTCCTTTGTTCTTATGATTTCATCCTTTTCTGACTTCATTTTCTCTTTTTCTCGGTCAAGCTCTTCCTTGATCTGCCGTCTCTCAGCTTGTAACGTTTGATCAAGTACTTCTTTTTCTCTGTGGTATGTCTTGTCCAATTCCACTTTGTGATCTGCTAACAGTTTTTCAAAGTCATCTTTTAACTTACCACTGAGCCCGTCACGTCCTTTTTGCGTCACTGTCTCCTCAAACGATTTCATCTGCACATTAATTCTCTTTTTCTCTTCAATTTCCAGACGAAGTACGTCGACCTCGGTTTTAAGGCGTTCATTTTCTTTTCTGTTCCACGAATCCTCGTTGCAATATTTTTCTTTTTCCAGCTCCAATTGTTTCTCTACCTCGAGTCTCAGTCGTCTCTCTTCCTGTAGCTTTTCTTCAACTTGTCGTATCTTCTCCTGAAAGTCTCTCTCCATTTGCATTCTTTCCTGTGCCAAATTAGTTTCAAACTCTGCCTTAAGTCTTTGAGAATTCGTTTCACTTTCGGTCAACCGGAGATTGAAATTCTTCTCGATCTCGTGTTTTTCTTTGTTAAAGCGTACCTCCATCTCTGAGTTTTCGCGAAATGCCTCTTGCTTCTGGAGAGAAATTTCCCTCTTCAACATCACTTGATATTCAGCTTCAAGTTTCTCTTTGAGTTCACTTTTCTCTTTGGCGAAATTCCCTGTCATTTGTCTTTGCTCAGTTGCAAGCTTTTCTCTAAGATCCTTTAACTGCTCTTGATAATGCTGCTCAAGTTGCTTTCTCTCCTCATTAAACGACTGCGTAAGTTTAGCAATCTCGTCTGCGAAATTTTTCTGCATTTCCATCTTCTCCATCGACATGTTTCTCTCAAGCTCTGCTTTCTCCGCTCGCGTTGATTCGTCCCACTCCATTTGCCTGCTCCTAAATCCCCTCAAAAGCTCCTCCATTTTCTTCTTGAAATACATCCCCAGTGATGTCCTCTCTCTTTCAAAGATGTGTAGCAGCTCTTCCTTCAATGCTTCTTCGTCGTTCTCACTCAGTTCTATCTGGAACTCATTGGATGATTGTGTAAGATGGCCAAATCCCGCAGCCTTGATGAGGTTAGTCTCCGTGTAAACTTCAAACTCGTTACTATTTTGGCTTGCGTTGTCCTGCTCTCCAATGCCACTGTCCTTGCTGCTCCGCATTCCACCTTCAAATGATCCATACCGGTAAATTTTTCCTGCAGCTTGGCTGCTAGTTACTATTCCAGATGAGGAATACACCATGGTCCGTTCGCCAGAGATGTCCTCATTTTCTGTGAAGACATCTCTATTGCTTTCTAACTCACCTACAATGACTCCTTGGTTCTCCGTCTTTCCCCCAACATGGCTGCTATTTACATGTCCCGATGTGGAGTACATCATCGTTCGGCCAGAAATGTACTCGTATTCAGTAAAGCTATCTTCTTTGTTGCATTGCATTTCGCTAGCAGCTATTCCCTGCAAGGAAATCTTTCCTCCGCTACTATTTGCATATCCCGATGTAGAATTCAACGCTGTTTCTCCAGCACTCTGTGGAAGAGCAACGCTTGATTTTGTGTTGACTTCGGTTTTCCTGGTGTTTGAATGCATCACGGTTGCCAACCGTTCCTATTCATCGACAGGTAGAATGAATAGACATCTGCAAAGGATTGGCAGGCAAAGCTTAACAGCTCTGCATGGAACAGTCAATCGTGTAAGTCTGTTCGGTATGGCAGGCATCTCGGAAAGTTAACACTGAGTAAATGAATTATGCAATGCATTTAAGTTTAATCAGTTAAATTGAGGTTTATGCCACCAGCAGTGTTGGGTATACTGTTTAAAGATAACAGGAAAATTTGTCCGCTACAATGGATGTAATTGACACAAACTATTACGAAGTTGAATGCTAATGTGCTCATTTTAAATAATAATAAAGAAGAGCTTGATTCATGTATTTACCAATAATTCTGTAAGCGATAAAGATCAGTTCATGAGGATAAGGAAGTTCTTGTGCGAATATCGACTAATCTTCCATAGAATACCACTTAACCGTGGGAAGGTTGCGGTCTAGACTAATGCAGAAAATACTATTAAGTATCTCGGCAGCTCCATGAAAAGTGTGAAATTTCGGCGAATATGAACCACAGCAAGTCAATAACCATAACATTTGCGGTTTTCAGACTAGCGGTTTGGTAAATCCACTGGGCCAGTGAAATGCCCCATCACCTCCTGCTGTTACAAAAGAATGGGTCTTCGCCATTTCCACAGACCTAGTCAACACAGACGATATTTCAATATCAACGCTTATACGTATATTTAACAGTATGTGTTTTGCGCTCTCTAGTAACACAGAATAATCATTTTACTTAAATTTCAGTGCCTTTTTGTCCACTAAAAGTAATGCTTTATAAAGAAAAAGATTCACAAAAAGTGTTAAAATTAGTCCTGGGATTTCATTTAACAAAGTTGCTTTGTTGCCGACCAATCATGATTAAGGTTACCTGTAGCGACCCGTCACTTACAGGCACCAGTCCTGTATCAACTGATGAAAAATATGGATTTATACATGCATAAAAAACCAAGACAAGTGAACCTGAATTGATTTAGACCTCAGTCTTGGATGTCGTTCCGGTTCACACCGAGCCTAGACATGTTTGAAAATGTTAAGTTAAACTAGGCCTGATTTCTTGCTGGTTATATTCAACTGTTAAACTCTACTGGTTTCACACTAGAATAAACCATAACTGGTGAAATAAAGAAAGAACGAAGTTCACCAAAGTGTTTACAAGAGGAGATGTGTTTCGCGGATCTTGATCCAACCGTGTTCGATGAAGTCACACGAATAACATTTAATGTGACGCCCATTGAAGAAAAAAGGGGAAGCCAGCAACATCCCACAGCTCTCTTTATTTGAGTACAGAAAACCAGCAAGAAAGAAATGTTCTTATTGCTCACTGAAGGCCTCCTCGTCCTTTACATCAGACGCCATTAAAACCCTTACAGTGGATGAAATAGGTTGTTTTGGTAACAATGCGGTAAGAAATCTGGAAAGGCCTTGCACAGGACGTTTCTCATAAGTCACAAAAACCAAGATTCTCTTTCTTTCATCAGTCAATCGCATCTTCGAATCATATACTTTCACGATTGTATTTTCACTTTCCTCTGAGCGAGTATCTACTGCTCTCGGGTTTCCTTGTAGATCCCATGTATTAGTTTGGACTGTGTTTGCTCTGTCTGCGAGGGCAGCTCGTCCGTCGCCTTCTTGACTTTTTACACTCCCTTCTTCACTGTTCCTCTTTGCATGCTTTTGTAGATGCCGAGTCAAGGCCCGTATCTTGAGGTTACCCTCCTTATTCGCTTCTACAAGCCTTTTTATTTCTCTGTTTTTCTCCTCGATTTCTTGGCGAAGTACTTCTACTTCACTTTTCAGTTGTTCATTTTCCTTTTTGTTCAAACAATCCTCGTTGTGATACTTCGCTTTTTCTTCCTCGAATTCCTTTTCCATACTAATTCGCTGTTGCCGCTCTTCCTTCAGTTTCACTTCCAGATCCACTATCTTTTTCTGACTTTCCCTTGCCATGCATACGCTTTCCTTCAATTCGGCCCTAACTCTGTGCAAACTTGCCTCAGCTTCAGTCAACAGGAAATTGAAGTTCTTCTCAAGCTCGAATTTCTCCTTGGTAAACCGTGCTTTTATCTCCGACTTTTCACGCATTGCCTCTTGTTTCTCTTGCAACGTTTCCGTCATTAACATCATTTGATACTCATCTTCAAGCTTTTCTTTGAGCTTTAATTTACCCTGAGCGGCACATTTCTCTTCAACCCGTTTTTGTTCTTCTCCAAGCTTTTTTCTAAGGTCTGTCAACTGCTCTTCGTAACACTGTTCAAGTTGCTTTCTCTCCTCGTTAAATGAATGAGTCAGTTTGGATATTGCATCTGCAAAATGCTTCTGCATTTCCATTTTTTCCTTCGCCATTTTCCTCCCAAATTCTTCTTTCTCTGCTCGTTTTGTTTCCTCCCACTCTATTTGCCTGCTTCTAAATCCCCGCAAACGATCCTCCATTTTGCTCTTGAAATACATCTCGAATATTTGCAAAAGTTCTTCCTTCAATGCTTCCTGGTTGTTGCCATGAGTTTCGCTTAGCTGGCTTTGCATGTCTTCAGCTATTTGCGAAAGATGAGCAACATTTTCAAAAGTCCCAGTCTTGGCGGCAGTATTAACCTCGATGTAGCTTCCAGCATCGTTGCTGTTTTGACTAAAGTTGTCTTGCTCCCTGAAGCCACTGTCTTCACTGCTCTGCACTTCGCCTTCAGGTAAACGATGATAAATCTTTCCTTCAGTTTGGCTGTTACCTAATACATTGCCCGTTACAGCAGAATACATCATCTGACGCGCGCCTGAAGTGTTTTGGCACAGTTTTGTTAAACAGTGATAATCCGCTCTTCAACTTGTCAAGCGCTCCGCGAAGGTTCGACCCAGCAAAAGCTGGTTACGTGGACTACGCAGCTGTACCGGATGTATATTGATTATTTAAGATAAATGGTGAGATCTATGCCACCAACTGTGCAAGAAAGAACTACAAATGGAATTGAGGGTTGCCTCCCACGGACGAAATTCGACACATTCGAAAGTATGCACTTGTGAGTTCAGCTAGAAATGCTGTTCAAATAAGAGCTCTATTAGCACACTGTTGGAGAGTTTTTTAAGAACCACGTACAAGGACAAGATGCTTGAAAGAAATCAGCGTTTGCTAGGATAACGAGATTCTTCGGAATAAGAATCTAGACAAGATAACGAAAGTTTTGACCCATGTCATGAAATAAATATGATATTTAGGTGAATAGAAACCGAACGGGTCATTAAACTTCCGCTGTGGTTTTAAATAAGACGGACTGGAGAGTTGATGCACATGTAAGTTAACATACTAAAACGTAATCCCTGCTGTCAAAAAGAGGACGGAAGTTTATTCTACAAACACAATGACCTCTAATGTTTAAAAATATCTTTTTGTAACCACTTAAGGACTGTTGCTTCTGCCATGCGCAAAATAGGCGGGGAAATAGGTTGCTTTCGCGGTCGTATAAGGCAATGTTAAGACAAACACCGAGATAATTGATTTGTTTTATAAAGTTAGAGTTTACAGTGTTTCTTCCGTAGTAACCTTCTAGGAAAAGAGCCAAAGTAAGAAAGAATACTTTAATCCGCAACTGATTTTACGTGAAATCACTTCCACGTTCGGCGATCGCGATGCACAGGCGAACAAGCGAATAGCTTGATTAAGAAATGAAACTGAAATTAATTACGTTGCTTTTGAAAGGGAACACTAAAATTTTAATATTTGATACTCCACCCAATTTCATAAAAGAATCATAAGCAGTGCACAAGGATTGTAGCTATGGAATAAAGTTCAAAACAGTTGCAATACCCGGCGTTGAAAATACACATTGTAACAAACAAAGTCCAACCTCTTAAATTAGTGTCAAACAAATCTTAGAATGCGTGCACAGTTAAATATCCAAGGACCATTTGATTAAAGGTAGATGTGATTGAGAAAACACATCCCTAAACACAAAACACGTGGGCGTTTGAAGAAACCCGTGAAAAGAACGCCAACATTGAGTTTTGATTCACTTGAAAATAGGTTTTGCTCCCTTATTCGAATATATAAAAAATAAAGTAATAAAAAAACCACTGAATTAAATTGTCAGTGTTAAGCACTGCTGTGCTAACTGGGGAGTCCGTAACAAGTAAACAAATATTGTAGGCAGGAAACATGTAAAACAAAATGATCAGAATCCTCTGGTGGAACATGGTAAGCAGAAAAACGCGGGGCTTTTTATGCTACCTTAACAGTCCCTCGTTAAAGAAGAAAACATTCACACACATAAAGAATGGCTGAGTTTATTTGCGATATGTGAAAGTGAACTAGGCGAGAGAATCGTACATTTACACAACGACCGGATTTGCTTGTTTCACATACTGTGTGATTGAAGTTCCGTTTTAAGGACCTAATATTGTTTATACAAATGATTATAAATTTCTCAATTTATTATGGACTCGTGCTGACATAATATGTTAAATTTCAGGACGAAACTGCATCGACCAATTGTACAGCTTAATTGTGGACTGACTGAGTGATTGATTGGATCGGAAGACAACTTGATACATTGAATGGGTTTCATAATAAGTGTAAACTGTACAAAAATCGAAACTTTGACAACAATTCTGTTGAGATTCTTAGTTTCCATAAGGCAGTAGCGATCAAATATAGCTGCGCTTTATATCCTTTTTTAAGTTCATAAAAGTATTACGAAGCGGCTTCAGCGGCCGTTATTTGACACAAACACTATAAAAGTTATGAAAAAACGCTCTCTCATTTTTGGCTTATGTAGTGCTATAGGATTAATATGGATTTAAACTGAGGAATTTAAGACATTACAAAAATAGTTTCATCTACGTATCAAAAATCAGTCGGTTTAAAGCCTTGTTGATCAGTTCAATTGAGGAATGCTTACTAATCCAAAGTGCTGGGTCTTTGTGGAATAGATGGTATTTGCAATAATATTTTCAAAAAATTCTACCGTTCGTGCAAAAGACAAAAAACGTCTAATTGATGTAAATATTTGTCCTGTAAGGTTCCTCTTGCACATAGTGAACGGAATGGGAATCGTCCAATAAATTGTCCAAATTTTGTTAGTACAAAACGCGACTGACGTCACACCAGGGACCCAGGCAAAGATCACAACCTAACTAACAGCGACAAGAACAGAATGCCAGCAGCTCTTCGTGGAAGATCACCACAGCATATACTTGCCCACGAGTTCTAACCACACACTCTCTATAACTCAGGTACTAACATAAGCTCCGGGCAGTTTAAAGGTGACTCTTTGTACAGCTCTGTTCTCTTCTTTTCGATGCATATTTGCCTTTAAGCAATGGCATTAGCTCCACAAAGTTTAGAAATAACCCTTTGTAGAGCTCTCTTTTGTTCTGTTAGTTGCCTATTTGCCTTTTCCGCTCTTTTCTCGTTGGCCTCCGTTTGTTGAAGAGCTTTTGTAAGCTTGGCATTTTCTATGTACAGTTCTTGGACGAGGTTGCTCGAACGCGTTGCACTAACTTCTGAATGTTGAAGCTGAAGGACAACAAGAAAAAAAAAAAGCATTACTCGTGTATAGAAAGTTAAAGTGGTGAGGAAGCCCCGAGAATTCAGCACCAAAAGATCTCCTACTTCTGAAACAGAGACTAAGATCAAAAGAGAAGAAATGACTTAAATCTGCAGGTAGAATGAGCTTGCCCATGGTCCAAAGAAAACAAACCTCAATCAAGCATTCTTGTGTAAAGTAAACTCGCAATGGGACTACTCCCAAATATGGCATAGACTTCACACGGGAGTAGAGGATAAGAAAACGGTGACCAATGACTGAACGAAGAGGCAAACCATGTTTGGCAAACCATGTGATAATCACCTGTTTACTGAGCCGTGCCACGTGCTCATCTAATGCTTCTCGAGTTTGTGCTAATTTGGTTTCTATCTCGAGTTTCTCTTTTTCCAGTTGTCGTATCCTTCCTTCCCACAAATTGCTCGCACTTTCTAGCTCTCGCAGTCTACGAGTCTTTTCTTCGAGCTGGAAAAACAAAGCATACTCTTAGATTTTGTGGTTGGTGTACCACAGAGCTAAGGCAGCATGAACAACAACTTCTACTGTGCTGTAGGTTCCAGACTATTTATTTACTACTAACTTGATTATGTAAAACTTTCTGCAGCCCAAGCTTGGAAAAATGGCTTCCCGCCTTCTACCTACGCAGTGTATTTCCGGTTTCATGTTATTCCTCCAAGGAAATTACTGCTTTTTTTTCACAAATTTGCCAAAAATTCAGCGGTCGCTCAAAGCTAGTTCCCGCTAGTTAGGTAGTCTTTCTGTTCTCGCGCTGATGTGCTGTATGCAATGAAACACCAAAAGTTTAGAAAGCAAAGAATTTAAAGAACCTTTTTGCTGAGTGCCATAACCTCCACTTTCGCCTCGTTGAAAACTTTTTCCCTGAGCGCCTGATCCCGTTCGCTCGCCATATTGGCTCGATGAAGCTGTTCTTTCAACTCGCCTACTTCACGTTGATGGCGCGATTTCATGGTTGTCATCTCGGTATTCGCAAGTGTTGCCTGCAGGATGAAAAATTCAATTCAGAAGATCGCCCTTAGAACTGAAATTTGTAACGACGAAAAACAATCACATACAAAACAAACGACTTACCGTAATCACAGGACACACCTTACCACATGTCATATAACATTTCACGGGACATCACGCACATGCAACAACAATCACGTAACGCAAGCTGAAACAAGATCTAGCAACATATACGTACAAACAAACTAAGTGGTGCACAGTACTAACTACAACGAACAAAGAAATCAGAAGTGAAGCAGCTCTCGTAAGCTTGTAATTCTCTTCATTGTTAGCAGCTGTTATTGTTTTAGGGCTAGGGCATTGTTTTTGTTGTTTGTTCTATTGCTCTCCCAAAAGGTAGTAAGCCATTCATGTGAGACCTTACGAGAGCTGCAATATCACCCAAAGAAATACGAGAGCCACACAACAAAACAAATGTACTAGTCACAAAAATACGCTTACTCCTTGGTGAAGTTGTCCCTAACCTTAAAAGGGTTAAGTCAGGCAAACTAAGGCGACTTGTTTCCTTCCCTATTCTTACAACTTTAGCTTTCTCTTATCGTCTCTTCTTTCAATTTGTTCTTCACTAAGGATTTACAACTACATACATATATTTCCGCCTCTATATCGGTGTAACCCTTGCTTATTTCCTCGATTTCGTCTCATTTCAGGCACATACAATCCCTCTATATAATGCTGCGAAGAGTCTTAAGATTCACCGCAATTCCTGGTACTTTTAAAGTGTAGTTAGGGGAATGAGATCTCCCCCACCACTATGCATCTTTTCAACCTCAATTCCAGGGCCCCAACCCTCGCTTATAGGACCTGGGATCGACAATGGCAATCCTTCCTTTTGTAAAAGTTCTCATGTCTAGATCTCGTCGCAACAGTTTTTCACGTTGCCAAACAAACCTTCTCTTTAAGAACGGTCTTAGAATGAGGATATCAATTATTCAGTATAAACCCCGGTACACCTTCCTCTCTGTCCACCGTTTCATAGAGACCAAGGAATTGAAACCCCCTGGCAAAACATACCTTCTGCTTTTCAGTCTCCAATTCTCTCTTGTGGGTCGACTGTGCATTTGCGAGTCTCTCTTTAAGCACATACACCTCTTCCTGAAGGTTGTTCGCTTTAGCGTTCTTTTCTTTCAGAACTTTTTCCAAAACCTGTTTCTTTCCTTGGATATCTTCCAGCTTCTTTTCCATTGTGATGAGATCATTTTTGGCCTGCAGAAAAACGTGAAGTATCGGGAATACTGTGAATTAGGGTCAAGAAGGGCATGAAAACATGAACAGTCGAATCTCCCTTAGGGACAGCGACTAAGTGTTCCTTTATGGAGGTGTCCCTTACTGAAGGTCACAAAATGTGCTGATCACGTGTGTGCTGATCACCTTTATGGAAGTTGCTCTTGCTCGAGGTAAAAACATTACTCCACACAACTTGGAGTCTGCTCTCATGGGTACGGGTTGAAGCTGTCCCTAAAAGGCTCGACTGAAAGTGTTATCTCTTAGATAGAATAAATACACCGATTAATAAGCTACAGAAGGACAACATTGAACGCAAGCTCGATTACATTGATAAGCGTTTCAAACCAATGCCCGCATGAGATAGTAATTACCATGTAATGCAATGCATAGGATAGTAAAGAAATAAGATTAACCACAAG
>Ga0126338_10004027_pt1 | contig 10402 bp, 5 predicted proteins | sample OrbCmetagenome_2_FD_92529 | JGI IMG/M metagenome (GOLD analysis project Ga0126338, IMG submission 92529) | Coral microbial communities from Petempiche,Puerto Morelos, Mexico - Orbicella C C metagenome | ecosystem: Host-associated > Invertebrates > Cnidaria > Coral | place: Petempiche,Puerto...
CTAAAGTAGAGTAAACGTTTTTCTGTTACAATGCATGTTAGTACACTGTACCTGTCGTAGCCACACTTTACTGGAAAGTATTTGATTTTTGCTGTCCTGTTGAAATAGCAAAATCAGCAACAAGATACGTCCTCTACGTTAAGCTATAAATTCTACATTCATATCTGGTATATATGTTCAATCTCAGTTTGACACATTTTGTGTTACGTTCCATTTTTCTAAAACGGCGACTTAAAAACAAGTTACAAGTGTTATTAGATTTTGTAGCTACGAAGGGAAACGGTAACAATCACAGAAAATCTGCTTCACCTTTGTGTATCCACTATGTTTCCCCGCCACCCCTCCCTCAAAGTTTCAAACATTTTAACAGACATGAATTTTCCAAAGCCTTGAGAAGCAAGCAGCACCAAAGACTAATTCTTCTTGGCTTTTATTTGAATGGTCAGACATTTTGGCCAAAGGCTGTAAGCATCTTTGAACGGCACTGCTTGTTTTTCATCCACAGACTCGAAAGTTTGAACCACGTCAATTAAGTGGAGGTTTAACTGTACACTGGGTTTGGGTCTTCCATTTCTACCTTGTGACAATACAACCCTGTAAACGAAGTTTCCTTACCAGATATATTAGTTGACTATACGCCATATCAAACATGATTTCAATGGCCTCTGATTTGTTTATTACAGGTAGGGCTTCCTTGCTGTAACCAGTCTTGAATAAGTCATAAATCAACTTGTGCTCGAAATCTTCTCTGTGTTGACCTACCAATAGGTAAGTGAAACATGTTTTGGTCAACGGCCATGACCAACTGCTAAGGCTAATGTTCAGTACTTCATGAATGCGAGATGATACTGAATTATTAAAAATAAGTTAGTTCTCTTGAAAGAACTTTCTGGCTAAGGAGTTGTCGAAGCGCATCAAAAATGACTTCAAAGTGGACCAGGGGGCATTTGCAAACTGAACAGAATGTTCAGGGGAACATGCATGTCGAGGAACTAAATAACTAAAAAGTCTCGTATCGTGTAAGTCTACCACTTTTACAAAAGCCTGTAGCTATGCCTCTTGAACCCTATTATAAACAATTAAGTATGAAAAAAATATGAAAATAATTAGTCAGGTGCATACCCAAAGGGAAACAAAGTGCTATAAAAGACAAAGTGCGAATCATTTGGGTTATTGGGATAACCATTATGAGAATATCATTGCATGGCCATTGTATCGTAGGATACGGATAATAGGGTCTATATATAGAGTCCACTTGACTGTTAATTTTATCGACGTTGAATGAGCAATGTAGCGTACTTCAATCTTGGTGTCTATGATTTGTATCTATGTCTAGCTGGGTCTTTTTCACCGACCTGGTTGAACTTGAGTAGCTTTTTATTATGAAGCTGCACTTAGTAACGTAAAAATAACCTGCTGAAGAAGTATAAATATCCTCCAATATTTGTATAAAGAAGAATTACTTAACAGATTATCCAAACTACTATTATTCCTTCTGACGCGCTAAGAAAGTCCAAAGCCTGGTTTTCAACATAGTAAAACAATGGGTAACAAATCACTCGCTACAACATCAGTAAGCGTTGTTTATAAATATTACCGAGTCTGGTTTTCTTTTTTTGCTGTTCTCTTTTTCATTAAAATTAATTCTGAATAGCTATTAGTGGCTAACTCGAAAACCTTGCGGTTCCCTTAGCCTCTAAGCTCCAATTAACAATCGTTCATTTCCTTATTATTTGGTTTAATCAATTTGTATTGTGTATAATGCTTCTCCTGTAATTTATGTAAGCGCGAGTCAATAAATATTACTGTTACTGTTACTGTTATTGTTAGAACTGCATATTTGGTAGTGGTTATTTGTATATTTTGACTCCCAGCGGGCTCGAGAAAACACTACACCCTTACCAACAAACATGCAATGGCCACTTACAACATGTTGCGTGATCAGATAAAGATGATGTTTAACGGTAATGCTTTATTTTAATAGTATTAAAGATTAAAATCATGCAACACGAAGAATTATATATGCGTGAATAGGAGCAAACTGAGGTGTTTTAAGACTCTTGAAAGAGTTACAGATGTAAGCAGTCGCAAAAGTAGTGAAGGTTCTCTTTAGCGCCACGAGAAATGGGGCAAGTGTGAATTATATCTGTTTGTTTTGTGGGCGACAAAGATGTGTTATTGCCAAAACAAACCGTCAGCACTAACGAAACTTCGATCAAGTTAAAACATTGTTAGAATGATCAGTAGACAATGTAACTCCAAAACAGTCCTCGATAATTGAACGATCGTGAATATGTAATGCAATGACGAACCCATGTATTAAAACGAACAATGGAAATGAGCTACAAAGGATCAATAACTATCATAATGATTGGTCTACCTTGTGACGTTACGACTCCCAAGAGTGCTGGGAGTGCCCCGAAGACCACATAACATCGCCATAAATCGCGAGGGGCCATAACGAACCAACAGTCCATGGTATTACTGTAGATCACTTGTTTTCCAACATACATATAATGCGGCTGAACAAGAGAGTGAAAGTTCACGTTCTTTTGTATCAAAATGTTATCTTGATCTTAAGCAGTGCCAAGCAGATGTCTTCTATTAATAACATTGCATCAGAGGGAAAAGATAATTCGGTTCTGTTCTACTTCAAGATAAACGTTTTGCACTTTCAGATAGCGTAAACAACGAGAACATCTAGGTGAATCCCGGGGTGAATCCAATGTAGGGAAGGAGATTCTTCTCTGTATTATAAACAGTCGAGATAACGGAGCTTGGCAGTCCTATATTTCGCGGTGTAGTGGGTGACAGATCGATGATAGGCTCGTTTATTTGAACGATAAGGAGCATATCAACTTAAATATTCACATCCTGCAAAACAATTGCTATTCCATCGTCACTGAATAGTTTGGATTTTTTGTAATTGCTAACCTCGTTTCGTGCAAGCTGGAACACATCTGTGTAAACAGTTGCAAACTTTAGTTTGTTTCGTGCCAATTGGCTTACAGAATCATGGGTTACTGATAACTGTGTCAACGTATATGAAATTTCACTGGTCATTTATAGATAAGAGATCATGGCGAAATGCCCAACGTCTCTGACTGATTGTTGTGCATATCGGTAGCGTGTCAATTTCGATAGGAACACGCCCCTTAAAGTAGCGACCACCCGGAAACATCACGATTATTCCCTTTCCAATCGCAAATTAACAAACGCACGCACGTAACAATCGTCTCAGAAAGTGAAGTAACAGAAAGTGAAGTAACAACTTCTTTCACAGTAGTTTAGAGAAGCAAGACCAGGTTGTTGTTGTGGTTATTGCTAATCTTCTTCTCTCAGGAGTAAAATTGGGTACTGCCGTAATGTTATCGCACGCTAGTCTGCGATGGACTAGCTTCTCATCCCGGGGGGAGTAGCACTATAGTCTATAGCTATAGTCTTTTTATGCTACGGAAACCGAAATAAGCTCCGGTACAGTGTACGCCTCTACCCAAGTTTGGTATTTAATTCAGGATTGGTTTTAGTCAAGCTTTGCTTAATACAGTCTTCATCCGTCAATCTTGACGAATTTTGACCATCCCTACGCCCCACCGATGACTGCTTAGCATTTGTTTTATGTTTTTCTACGGTTTTAAACAATTACGTTTCAATTAATTAAATCCCATTTACTGTTGTCGCAAAAGGGCGCTAGAGGTCTTTTTATACCATACAGACGAAACACCGTCACGCACCCCTATCTCGAGTGTTATTTACGTCTAAATTCATGTCTCCCTTTTAATTTGTTACTTAAAAATATCATCAGGTTTGTGGTGATTTTACATGTGGTACACTGACATTAAATCTTCAAATATTTTTTTTTCCTGATTTTGCTCTAAGGGTAAAGAAGGGATAGACTGTAGAGACACCCTGCTTCATTGGATTTCTGGTCTGTTCGGCCATAATTATTTTTATTTCTTTTCACTGTAGATTAGGACCTTTCTGGTCCCCTTTCGACATTTTTGGGAGAAAAGTAAAGTGGTCCCTGCAATGGCCGCCCAACATAAGGTAAGTTTCGCCTTTTGGCGCTTTTGTGTAATCCTTTGACTTATAGTATCAATATTTAAGTCAAATATCAGGAGTTCAGAGGAAATGTCGCATTACATGCTTTTATTATTTGGTTACCTCCTTGATACCTCCTTGAGGAGGCAGGATGAACTAGATCCGACCCTTGGCAGAAGGGGCCATCTTGCGCGCTGTGTCCCGCCAGAAAAATGGCGTTCTTTGTTTCATGTAATAAATCCTTTATTATTTATTGTTCAGTTAAGATGGCTAGACATTGGCTTCGTATTTTTTTTCCCTAAAGACGTAAACAAGTACTTGGCCAATGTCCTTCTCATTACTTGACTTCGTCAATGACCCGTGTATATCTCCATTGTCAAGCAGTCAGCGAGCAACCAATAGCTAATATTACGATGTGTATCTGCTGAGGCGGTACATTAGAATGCCCTTTGCGAAATGAAGCGAAATGGCACAACATCACGCCAATCATTTACAGTTAATACATCGAAAAAGAAACGTCTTTATAAATGATTGGCTAGACGGATTAAGAGATGTTATAAGGCTGCTTGAGGGTGAAAATTGGACTATTTAGGACATTTAAAGTAATTTTATTTACTATTTGATATTCAATTCTATTAAAAATATGGCATGTGAGCCATTAATTTTGAATCTCGTCGTTATTATTATTATTATTATTATTATTATTATTATTATTAACTCGTTTGTAAAGACTGATCTCAGATTTAGTGTATAAGCGGTATATAGCAGACTTAACAGAAAAGTCTAAAAGTCTAACTGTAATGTAAGCATTGCAAAACGGTTTCACGTTTTCCCATTTAGCTGTTGTAATCTACTGGCCAATCTCATCACGCCGCATTCTCTGGATGTTCGCATGCAGTTGATGGTCTCCAACACACGGTAAAGCAACGCCTTTCCTTCGAGACTAACGTGGACTGACCTCTTTGGTAACTAAGATCATCTAACACATACTAAATATCCTATCGAGGACATCCTTGTCTTATAAAAATTTCTGGCAGGTTTAATAAAGATTATATTTATCGAGAAAAACGTAATCCTCGTTGTAACATTGTGGCTAAAATCACAAAAGTACCACACGTTACCTATTGATATAAAGTGGTTCAAATATACAATAATTTGCATGCATATATTAGCTTTTTCCATTTTTTACCTTTAACCCACACATGTTGCATTTCTTTTGGTCTTAATTTTCCCATTTGGACTCCTGCCTTGATGCTGGCTACGATACTCCCGAAGGTTGAGTCACCGAGCCTTAAGAGGCTACTTATTATTACTCGCTCACTTTCTCTTTCTTTTTCTGTGATAGGGTTGACGCCCTTCCACTTCGGAGACCAAACTGCCCTTATTCAGCGTCTAGAAGTTACGCTCTTTCTCTGTCGCCTTTCCTTAATAAATCTCATTACTTGATTTTCTTACTTATAAAATGGAAGCCGTGCGGTTCTAGCATTTTGTCTTGTTTGCCTAGCTGTAGCATGTCTCTGGCTTTAAACGCTTGGATTATGGAATCGTGAAGTAAAATATTGTGGTTGATATGACAAATGCCAGGGCCAGGGCCCAAAAGAAAAACGTGTCGAGCACTCGCGCAGCGAAATGCCAGTCGTTCCTGTTGAATTCGTTTGCTTTGACGTCTGTCAAGTGGTCAATGATGGCCCGCAAATTAAATGATATGTCTTCTAGTTTGTCTAATGAAGGGCACTTTAAAGTGTCTGACTGCCTAGAAATTCCTGAACTTATGTCGGTGATTTCGTCCCCCTGCCTCTCCATTTCCATTTTACAGTTGTTCTCCTTGGGGTAGCTGCCGAACAGCTTGCTTACGTATTGGTAAGGTCTGCTACGTCGGAAATGGTTTTCCTTTGTTCGCTCGAGGTGCTGCTTACAAAGGTGCCGATCCCGTTTACCTGCCGGCACAGGTTGCATCATGAGGACTGGAGCGAGTATCCGGTATGTGACGTAGCGATAGAACGCTGGCATGGGTCTGGCGGGATCTTTATGGTAAATCCTCACAACAAAACACGTGATCAACAGCGAAAACGAAACCTCGCACATAACTGTGAACGCGTACTTGACAATCAGCGGAATGACTTCCGAGGTACGAGGGACATTTTCAGTGAATACTAGCATGAACACCGTCAAACCCAAGAGAATTGTTATGACCAGGGAAATCCTCTCGCCTGACTCTGGTGGTAGGTTAAACGAGAAGACAGTTAGCACCGCTAGTACAACGCACGGCAAAATCAAATTAGTCAAGTAGAACAGGACTTTGCGACGAACATGAATGGTGTACGTGACGTCAATATAGGGGTCTGGGCAGCAGCTGTACTTAACGACATTCCGCGCGGAAGGTACAGCGATTAATTCCCATTCACCGCTAACCGTGTACTTGCTCAGATCCGCGGTCGGCGCTTTATTCGAGAGATTCAAATGAGTTCCGGTGTATGTCCAGGAACCAAAGATAAGCGGGCATTTTTGTTCATCAAATGGAAAGTGGGTGATGTCAATTTTGCAAATGCTTTTTATCTCAGTTGGCGCGTACCAGGAGTGTCTTCCGTTGGATTCTATGACAACCTTTGTGTCGAAGTTGTATATTGCTCCCGTTTGTCCAATACCAATACTAAGGAAAGAAACAAGCAGATTATTTGAAATGGAAATATGTAAAGTTTTCGGATTCTGTCGCACACAAACAGGTTTAAAACTAGAACAGCTGGAATTGCATCTAAATACAGTCGAACTTGACAACGACACACTATATCAAGCCAAGTCGTTTACAAGAAGTTTGACCAGTGGGAGTATTGCTAGAGAAAGTTGGGATCTTTCATATTTTTAAGAAGGCTTGACAAAACTGTTGCACGAAGAGAGAAAAGAGAACCGATAGGGAAAGCGGAAGCAGAAGGATTGTGCATTGTAAAACTTCACAAGGGTGTCACATTGACCAAACTTTGACTTCTGTCTGGCCAAAAGGAATGTAAATGGCATGCAAATGGTTTCAGTAAGAATCTTATTGGCTAAAAGTGAAATAAGGTTATGAACTCACTTGTTGTACAAGACAAGATCTGGCTTCCAGACCGACTTGGGATCCACGTTGATGACCTTTATGCCGTTGTAATTTTCAGGTTTCCACGAAAGAAAAGGATTATCCCATTTCTGAAATATTAAGAAAACAAAAGGTTACCATTAGTTAGTGCGCTTTTATAAAGAATAGTGCGTAGTATGTACAAATTTCATCAAGATTTGTCTGTGAAATAACCATTTTTGGCAGCAATATGAATGATAATTTGTTCAAAATGATATGAATGATGAATTGGTGTATTTTTACTGTGACGTCATTTGACTGCAACAACTGGAGTCGGAGCTCCTGCCCCTATATTCTCTGGGAGGAATGGAGACGACTGGAGAGAGCGGCGGAAATGAGCCTTGCCAGGGTCTTCCGGTCTTCCCTTTTCACAAAGCAGAAAAGTACGACTTTCCTGTAGTATAGTCCTGGGACTTCCTGTGACGAACACCTCATCAGACTGGCAAAGGCAGTCTTCACTTAAAATAAGCTTCTTTCTTGATAACCTTTATATATTTTATTCAATTTATTGAAGGTGTCTTACCTGTCGAATCCATATCTTGCTTGACAAAATTTGATCCTTGCCATCCTGTGAATTATGCAATTTCATTTGTAACACATTCTCAAAATGTCCACTTTTCACTGCTTTTGTTTTACCAATGTAAATGTTAATTCTCCTAAGTGTTCTCCGGATAGTACTTATTCTTCTAGGTAGGAGAATTAATCGCTTATCGCGACAATGTTAGTGATCATTTTTCCATACTCTATGCAATAGTTCGTTACAGTTCCTTGCACAGGACATCTTTCCTTCAGAACATCTAGTGCTTTGTATGGTTCTGATCATAAATTCCGTCAGACGAGTATTACGTGGACGTTGCGTTTTTTTGCTGCCGATATACTGATTTACAGCTATACTGTCCTGACAACACCTCTTAGTTTTATATACCCAACGCAATAAATCGTGTAATGCTATAGATATCCATGTTTGATATCGTGCAAGATGAGAAATAAGAAAGGAACCAATTTTACTTCCCTCATCACTGTATCCGTGTGATTTCCTATAGCTGTTGAATTTGATACATGCACAGTCAAGTCCTGTTTCAGCGCCATCTTATTATGTGATTTTGAGATAAGAGAGTCATTTATTGCCATTGCGGTGACCGCGTTAGTGGGATATTTTGGAAAAGCTCGGCCTGAGGTTCGAACGTTATCAATCATTTGTCAACTACAAAGCAAACTTTTAAATAATTACAAGAACAAAACGGTAGCAATGGGAACAAAACATGTTAAATTTGTAACTTTGCATTAAAATTACATTGTGCCATGAGATGGCCAACCTTTCTCTTACTTCATCAACAGTGTACACAATCATTTGTGAAAAATGAAGGCAAATGGCGTACTCAGGTTTGCATTCAAGATTATGCCTATGTTTGTTCGACTATATGTGAAGTAGAATATGTTCCGTGTTCTTATTAATACACGTGCTGATAAATTAATCATCACGCTTCCATTATTCCTTGTAGATATTTCCCACAATGAAACCACTACGCATTGCATTTTAAAACATAATTGATATTGTTTTTTTTTTTTTACCTGTTCTATAGCTTTGTTTTAGCACATTATATGAATGCCATTATGATCATTGCATAAATATATATTGACAATCTCTTTTTCAAGCTTTTAAAACCCCCAGTTGGGGGCAAAGTATTCGACAGTCACTGACTTCAGGGCCATTCTTTGATAACAATAACAAATTCCTGTTCATGTGCATGTATCAAAGAAAGCTTGTTCATTTGGTTAAAAGCCTACTTTGGTCGAGTGGTTACTTTTTAAAATAGCGCTGTAAAACCTAATGTACAAAGATTTTTGTTTAAAATCTCCTACCAATTCAACCAGCTGGCTAAAGGCTATGTCTAACTCAACATCCACTGCTTTGCTTTTGTTGAAAACTGGGCGGGAGTCCTTGTTGTAGTCCTTGAATAGGTCTCGCATCAGTCGGTGCTCAAAATCGTCGACATGGCTTCCTAGATATCAAATTTTATAATAAGTCAATATGAGGTTTGTACAATGCAGCTTGAGTCATTAATAAGCCGTAAGTTTTATGAAATCATAATCCCAGTTATAAAGAAGCGGCGTCTGTCCTGTTGTGCTTTTACGTAATCAAATGGGTGGGTGCACAATGATCTCACGAAATATGAATGCACAGTGTTGAGATCACGAAAGATTGATCCACTAAAAATTTCACGTGCTTACAAGAGTTAAAGTAAATCAAAGAAATACAATCTGAAGTAGACTGGCAGCTTTACAGACAAACGTTTATAGATGTATTATGAATGCCAATAATCAAGTCAATAGCTAATGTCAGTATTTTAAGACCTCGTGCTGTTTTGTTGCCTCGTTCTTCAAGATTTACGTAATTGTGAATGCGTTACTCAAGCAGCGATGATACACACAGACCACACTAGCAAGTGAGACAGGTGCACATAAACATGTCAACATTCATAACCTGCCACTGGATAACAACATATTTGATTGTATAATAGTCCAGTTACAATTACAAGGTTGATCGTTCCACTTGAAGCTAAGTGCTCATGAAATATATCCTACTATCGGCTTTCGAATGCGTTCTTGCGAATCCCATGAAACAAGGAATCTGTCGTTTATTTAGCTCGATGGCTCTCTGCATACTCGTTAAATTTTAAGACGATAATGTATCGAGCTGATTATTTCTGACGAATGATGAGTGAATACTCGTGGAAATTAACTCGAGCGATGTTGACAAACGTTCGTAAACAAATGTTTCCTGATAGGAGCACACGTCTGGGAGGTAGCTTTAGGTACCCTTTGTTCTCAGGTTTAGAAAGTTTCAAGAGTAGAGCAACGTGACATTCAGCGCTGTTTTCAAAGGAGAGATAGCTTAAAGAGAACCTAACAAAAGCAAGTGTGTAGTTAGACGTGAAATAACCCAGGGTTAAGAATTCAGAAAAAGGTAGCCATGAACTGACCACCATCATAACTTGGTTTTGTAAAGAACTTTCAAACCGCCACCTAAGAGGTGATAAAAATCTCGTGTTTGCTGCTATGTCCAGCTTCCCATTTAGAACAATTCCAAAAAGATGGAGGTTTTCTTAAAAAAGAGCAGACTGGATGCTTAAGGTATCAGTATAACCCATTTGACCATCCGCGCGCGGTCCGCTCTAGCGTTCGTGGCTTTAACAAAAACCCATATAAACCGTATATTTACTGGAAGCTTAATAACTACAGATTATGACC
>Ga0126338_10004029_pt1 | contig 10401 bp, 7 predicted proteins | sample OrbCmetagenome_2_FD_92529 | JGI IMG/M metagenome (GOLD analysis project Ga0126338, IMG submission 92529) | Coral microbial communities from Petempiche,Puerto Morelos, Mexico - Orbicella C C metagenome | ecosystem: Host-associated > Invertebrates > Cnidaria > Coral | place: Petempiche,Puerto...
AACTCACAAAGTACAAAGATCTTGAGATTGAAATCGAGAAAACGTGGGGAATGAAAACAACAACTGTCCCAGTGATCATTGGAGCTTTCGGGCTTGTCAAGAAGGGAACAGAAAACTACATCGCCAAGATCCCAGGCAATATTAGAATAACAGAGCTACAGAAGCCCGTCCTCCTTGGAACTGCTCACATACTTAGGAGGACTCTATCCATCAAGTAATCCAGGAGACTTATGACTGCCCTGGGCTCACGGATTGAGCTCGGCACCATACGTTAAAAGCGGCAAGACTTTAAGGACTAGAACACCCTTATCAGTAATTGCTCATGGTGCTTTACAACAAAAGGTAAATATCAGTTTAAATAAATAAAAATTAAAAGAACTATCTAACAAGCTAAAATTTAAAAATGATATTCACACTTTAAAAGCAATTTTGAAAACGGTAATTTTTCAAATGTTTCTCAAAAACGTTGCAAGAGCCGCTCAGTCTCAACTCCAAGAGGAGCGTGTTCCAAAGTTTAGGGACCACCATGGCAAAAGCGCGGCCCCCATATATTTTCAAGAGAGCTGTCGGGGTGGCCAAGAGTGGCTTCGATGATGATCTCAAAGTACGAGACTGTGTTTTGTAGCGGAGCAGATCTGTAATGTACTCAGGGGCTGCGCCATTAATGGGGGATTTGAAAACTAATAGAGAAATTTTATCTTTTCTTTCCAAAGCCTTTAAAATTGAAGCCATAAGTTCCGTACTGAATTTACGAGGATCCACAATGTGTGGTAGAAGGTCAGGGTCGATGGTGGTTACTTCGTTCAAACAACAGAGACCAAACAAACTTCAGTCCTTCACCTGCCAGAAAAAAAGGCTCCCTTCCCTGTCTGTAGTTGTAAGTTACTGTTACAATACCCAATGAACAGGAGGGTCTGAAACTGAAAGGTCGTTGGTTGCAGTCTCGTTCGATACAGAGATTTGGATTTCTTTTTGCAAGTGCTCAAATTACGTTCCATATAAAAATGCAATCGCCCTAATGTTTATGAACATCATCATCATCATCATCATCATCATCATCATCATCATCATCATCAACATAATCGCCATCATCATCGCCACCACCACCACCATCACCATCACCATCACCATCACCATCATATGTTGTCGCTTCGCTCAAAACTGAGAGCCGCAATCTGAGAAGATGGCTCCTACTAAAGCTTTAACTGGGTCTGTAGCAAGCCATGGTTCTAAGGCACTAGGAAATTTATTTTTCACACCTCACCCCGTCTTCAGAATGTTATCCTTTCTTTGTACTCCATCATGCCCTTTTTTCCAATTACTGCTTGCTCAGTCCCTGTTTTAATTCTCCACTTCATAGCTACTACCGCTACGATTTTCAAGCTTTACAGCTGGAAAAAGTTTCAAAAAGTAGAAATTATAAGAAATTACCGACGACTGTCATTGCCATTATCACTATTCTTATTTTTGCTGTTGTTGTTTTGATTGTTGTTGTTTTCCTGTCTAGTGGAACTAAAGAGCAGAACAAAAGCTTTACGAACGACTCCAACATAAAACAAACTAACGGGAAAGGTCCTTCAGCTTGGAGTTAGCTGGAAATATATATTTATCTTTTTTCTTTCCCGTGAGGATCGAGAAGACAAATGCTCTCGCAAAGTATGGATAAATGATGGCTGACACTTTGTCTTTCAAAGTCATACCCCTACCAATAGGAGAAAATGTTGGAAGAGAATTGGGAAACTGGGTACTTGTAATCTGTCCTGTCCAAGACAGAGATTGTTAGTTCTAATGCAGTCTTGTCCATGGACTCAACACTTCAGACTGAAAATGGCTTCAGATGGACCAATATTTCTGTATTTGTTGCTACGGAAAACTGTTCGGAGAAAGGAGAGGTGAGGAAATCAAGAATTTTGAAAACCATTTTGACCGTATTCGAACCATTGGCGTACGGGCACCTTCGGACTTGGGGGAGAGGCGGTGACCTGTATTTATAGGAGAAGCAAATGCTGGTTAGTCATTCATTCATTCATTCATTCATTCATTCATTCATTCATTCATTCTTTCATTCATTCATTCATTCATTCATTTATTCAATCTTTATTTTAACACGGTTTAAAAATTCGTCAGCTTAAAAACCTAATATATACTTAGAGTCAAACCTCTATTAAGCGGCTCTCTACTGAGCGGTCACCCTCTATTAAACGGACACTTATCAAATTCCCAAAAAGTAGTCCCCTTATTTACTGTAAATTTGACCTTTATTGAGCGGTCACCTCTATTGAGTGGACGCGGTCACCATTTAGAATTCTGAATTGGCTAATTTTACTGTATTTCACCTCTATTAAGCTGTCACGTGGTCAATTACAATGCGATATTTAAGGATATTTTGACACGATGATACACGAACCATGTCCAGTTTCTTTCAACAGCTCATCAAACACAACATGATATACTGTTGTTGTGTACCGAGACATTATACTGTATACATGCTACAGTTCCATTTTAACCATATTTTATACTACATTTTGGGAAACCCCTATTAAGCGTTCAATCTCTATGAAGCGGTCAGTTGGCTCACTCCCGAGGGTGATCGTTTAACAGAGGTTTGACTGTACTTCCTAATGTTTAAAATAATGGGAATAATTGAATAAAAAGCAACCTTTCCCGAATGCCATGCCTTAGACGTCTGCTTTCAGCAGGCGTTTAAATTACCTCAGGGACTTTGCTTCCCTTAAGTCGGAAGAAAGACTGTTCCAAAGAATGGCGCCACAGTAGCTAAAGCCATTTTTATAATAGTTTGTTCGCGGCATTTGGAACATTTAGTTTATTCTCAGAGTCAATAAGATTATATGCAGTTTCTCGCCTCTCTAATTTGGAACTTAGATATTATTTAGCCAACCCGTGCAGAGAATTGTATATCGTAGCTCTTTGAATTTGCTGCTGGCATGCTAGATTTTTCCACCCGAGAAGTTTAAACAGGCGACCAGCATTTACGTCATAGTTTGAGTAGGTCAAAACACGGGCTGCTCTATTTTGTAGCTTTTTTAACTTATGTCGTAAAGTTATCTCACAGTTTCCCCAAACAATGTTGCAATAGTCAAAGTGTGGCTGTATCAGAGCTTGATATATTAGATATAAGGTCGCTGGAGGGACAAGGTGCCTTATTCGTTTTATGGTCCCAATGCCAGAAGCGACTTTCTTTGTTACTTTTTCGATGTGGCCGCTCCAATCAAGTTTGCCATCGCTGGTCACTCCAAGTGATTTTGCGGTAGTGACCTGGCTAACTTGAAAGTCATTAATTGCAAGTGTCGGGGATTATGTGAGAGTACTTAGCCTCTGCCTAGATCCAAGAATCATGAATTCGGTCTTAGTCATATTTAGAATGAGTTTGTTTGCTTTCAGCCAATTATGAACATTGTCTAAGTCGTGATTTAGATGTAACTGAATATTGTCTGCATTATCACCTGCACATGTAAGATGGGTGTCATCAGCGTACATCCTCGGTTCACAATTTGATAGACAGTTTGGAAGATCGTTGATATATAGTAGAAATAGTAGTGGCCCTAAAATCGACCGCTGGAAGACGCCACAACTTAGTGAACAACTGCTAGAAAGCGACCGTTGATGGAGCACATCTCAGTACGATTCTCTAAATATGACTGAAACCATGCATTTGTGCGCGTTACCATATATGCCGTAGTCTCTTAATTTCGACAAGAGGATCTCGTGGTACGGGAACATTTGCAGCACAGGTGGTTGAATGCATTTTTTTCTTCACAAATGCAATTTTCAGTGAGCTTGGAGCTGAGGACATTGTCAGCCGCTATGACGAACTGTTCCATGAGTGGAAGTTGTTGAAGGATGCCGAACAAGGCTTTAAGGGAGTCATGGGCTTGGACCACGACCGTCCACTTGTGAAATGCTTGGATTCTATTCCACCTGGCAACCAATGCCTTTGTTTGTTCTTTCATACAAATTCGGGTGGGCTAACCTTAGGTGCGGGTAAATTCTTTGTGTACCTTTCGTCAGATTTTTGTTTTACTTTTTGTTATCAAATGTGTGCTTTGTTACAACATTCATGAGGGCTAATTCAATTCTAACAAGATTACGAGTTTTTGAGCTTTGCTTTAATATCGTAATGTTTGTTACTACATAACTTTCAAACAATCTTTTGTGAAGTTGTATGATTTTCATACCATAGGTTGAGGGAATTATGCAGAGATTGTTAACCTCTTAAAATTTGTAATTTGGTTTGTTCTGTTTAGAAATGAGGATTGGCTTTAGTCATGGTAGAATTGATGGTGAGTATGAGTTGCACCTTCATGTCGATCCTCTAGTGTCAGTGGATGCTCTTAAAGAACAAGTGGCAGATGCTTTGAAAACGGCCATCTTTATCTTCAGGGTGATATCAGACAGAATAAATTTTGTAAAAATGGAAGGAGCATCTATACGGAGGGATCTTATTATCTGCAGAAATTGATTTATCATTTCAAAGATGAAAAGGAAACCACTGTGAATATCACGGGTGTACGTCATAGCGTGTAACTATTGAATGTTCAGCAAGTGGAGCAGGCTTTTTTCATTGTCAAGGACATAATTGTTTTTACCCTAGCAAGCAGTAATGCGCTGATGGAGTACATTGCACAACAGGGGGATAAGGTTGACATGCAGGTATCAAAAGTTGATCCGGATAGTTCAAAAGTGATTTTTTACCAAAGAAATTACAAAATTCTTGGAAGCAGAGGTCTCAAAGCTAAGTATGACTTTGTTCTCTCTAAGGGCCGATTTACACGGTACGACTTTGTCGCATGCGACAAGCTTACGACAGGCCTACCACATGAACTGTTTCGTGTAAATCAAACCTACAACTCGCTTGCGACTGTTGTGTACGTCAAAAAAAAAAAAATGTCGTAGGATTTTAAAAAATGTTTTAAAACGCTGCGACAATCGTAGCCGAAGTCGATTGAAAATGAAGCATTTTGTGCTAAATTTCTACTGAGTACGGGACGAGGTGAAGTTTTGTTGCGTCAAAATGGCGGACGAACTTGTTGTCTGATTCATATGAAGACGTTTCTCGAAAAGTACTGAACGGATTAATGCGAAAAACTTCTCTTTAGAAAGTTTTTTCAAAGCGCGGGACAGCTAAAATATTTTTTTACTGTTTGTTCGAACTTTCGCTCCGAAAAGCCAGGTGCAAACTTTTGCATATTTAATTTTGTAAGTGAAAATGTCGAGCGCGAGTAAATGGTCCTAAGTCATGTCGTAGGCCTGTCGCAAGTTTGTCATATGTGACAAAGTCCTACCCTGTGATACACACTTCTTGTTTCTTTTGTTTTGGTAATAAGTGTGTACAGGTAACTTTTTTCCTCTTATCAGCAAACAAGGTGGCTGGTCCATCACAAATTTGCTGTAGTTTAAGGGTGTAAGAAAGTGTCAAAGTACAACACAGTAAATTTTTGTGTTTTTGTTGCAATACATTGTTAACTCTTCCTTTCCATTTTTCTAAAATTTTGGCTACGTTTTTAAACAGCAAATAAAGTGTACAAGTTAATAGAAGCTTAATAACTTTAGTTTTTCAGCTAGACTTAGAAACTTTCTGAAGAGGTGACCTTCACATAATAAATATATTTTTGCTTTCTAACGCCAAGGTTTTAAAAATTATACCTAAGGCGGCTTAGGTCTAAAACTCTACAATTTAAAAGAGGCCCATGACAAGAAAAATTGGGGAGGCGCGGTGGCCTCATGGTCAGTGCGCTCGAATCGGGATCGAAAGGTCCAGGGTGATATTGTTTTGTGTTCTGGGCAAGATCCCACAGTCCTTTCTCCACCCAGGTGTACAAATGGGTACCGGCGAATTTAATGCTGGGGTAACCCTGCAATGGACTAGCATCCCATCCAGGGGGGAGTAGAAATACTGCTGTGGTCGCTTCATGCTACAGAAACAGGGATAAGCACCAGTCTGATGGGCCACTTGGCTCGTATGCAGACTTCACCTTTACCATGCCCAAGACTATTGTGGTGGATCGCCATTGAAAGTTTTCAAAACATGAATTTTGATACACAGAAAACATTGGTCGGATGCATTGGTCGCTTCAGATACTAGCCCGGCAAATCGGGCTGCTCATCTCGTCCCTATTTTTTTCGTCATAGTTTCTATATGTTCATATGAGAAGAGAGTAATAGAGATCTCGGTTTTTGCGACCTCGATCTGGAACATTTTCAGCCCGGAACTGAAGAGGCCTTCACTCTCTCACTGAAGAAGGCGCCCCTTCCTCATGGCATCACTTTGTCTTATCTCACGTTGGTCTTCATAGAATTAGTAGTCTTTTGTCTGCCGCAGTTAAGTTACACAAGTTGGCCAAGCTAAGACAGACATAGAAGATAGAATTTTATGTGGCGCCTCCTTGGTTTTCTGTTTTGCATTTCGCGGTAACTGGGCTGAAAATTTCCATGCGTTTAGATTACAAGCTTCGTCACTTTACGGGCCAGCCCGGCCGGTTTCCCGAGCTCATATGAACGGGCCAAGTCGTTCTCAAGGTTACCTTATTAGAAGTAACATACGACTCATATTAATTGGTTCAAGTCAAGCCGTACGCACATTCAAGTGTTCGCATCATGGGCAGATGGACCTAAGCAGTAGTTACAGTGAAAAGGTCCGGACGGCTGGCCTTCAAAGAATGCATAGACCGTTTTCACTATAACGTCACATGCGCAAAGGTTTCTTGTAGTAGAAGTAAAGAGTTTGCAAAGACTTCCGGTCGCTGTAGTAGAGATCGCAGCAGATTTTTATTAAGGGTGCGTTCCTTTCGGGTGATCTGGATCAGGATCAGTGATCCAAGATCTGTCTGGATCATGGCGCATCAAAAGAACCGGTAAATCCATGGTCAGGTTGGAGTCATCGGTTCCTTTGATGCACCATGATCCAGACAGATTTTGGATCACTGATCCTGATCCAGATTATTCCATAAGGAACGCACCCTAAAGCTACCAGAAGTGTATACGAACTTCTCTACAATTACTGTCTATTCTGGAGTGTAGTGTAGCTAGGTATTCACGTTAGTTTGATAAGCGTCTTAGTTGAAGATTTAATTTAATATCGCGTTGATGGACGTGTTAGAGCTTTTAGTGAGCATGAAGTAACATTTTACAGTTATTTCGAAATTAGCACTTCGTTTTAGGAGCTACAAAAACCGTTGATAATTATGGAGGTTTGCTAGTGCAAGGGCTCAGAATATCTCCGTTCGTGTTTAATGTAAATACGAGATTTTTTTTTACACTTGGCAATCAGAAATGAAATGCCTGAACTTCATTTAGGTAATCGGTCCTACATCCCTCTAGGTCCTCGCTGTCAGTAGCGGACCAAGTATTACCCCTTCTATTTATGGCCCAAGCATAATGTGCGCGGGCGATCAATCGAAGGACAGGCGTACTGTGACGTCATCATTGAACAAGGAGACGGCAAACCGTGTATAAGATAAATAAACCAAATGCATCTTTAATTTCACAATAAAATACAAAGCATGAAACGATTTTAAAATTATTGCTTAAGTAACATATATACTTTACATATTAAGGGCCGATTAATTAAAATGAGTCTAGGTGGAAAAAAACAAAACAAAACAAAACAAAACAAAAGCAAGTTAGACCGGTTCCTGAGTACGTTTATTAAACGTCATTTAACCGTTAACGTCTATTGGGATCAAAGGGAACTTAACTTTTGTCCTTATGCCCCTCCACAATCTCAGAGCTGTTTGATGGTGATACTTGAACCCCCATTTCGTATTCCGTTAAATATACCGTTGAGTCCAGTTTATGAAAAAATTCCACACAGTTCTGTACAACGTTGTGAAAGGAACCTTTTCTTTAAGAGAAAACAATAGCCCGAGAAAAGTGTTCTCCTGGTCGAAGAACATGCATCAGTGATGTCAAAACAACAATAAAGGCATTTATAGAACGACATTTAAAACGCGTTCTTCGCGAATTCGGTCTCTTTCGCGCTCAGTTGACGAAATTTAAATTCCGCATAGCCCGGTCTAACCACGGTTTAAACTTAACCAGGTTTAATTTTAGCTTTGTTCAAATAAACGGCCCGTATTTATAAGCCATGTTTAGTCGTTTTGCATATCACGCTCTTCGTCTTTATCCAAGCCGTGAATTTCTTCTGCATCTCGGCACGGCGGCACTCCAATTTCCGTTATTGCATATTATTTTACTTGCGCCGACCAACCGGAAATTCTTGTCGCAATAGAATCGAACGGTTCTGTTATGTCTGAAGTCACTTGCACTTCGTCGGCCATTTTTGGGCGCTCCTGGGTTCGTGCAGGGAGCTAGAAATTAAAACGCAGCGAATTAACAAGGTTGTTGGATAACTCGTGGTCGGTTACCGCTAAAGAGTATTGGGCGCTTCAACGGCATTTGCTGTTAGTGCTATCGGACTAACCCAATAAAATACAAGCTCGAAGCTTTCCAGCTAAATACCTAAATTGTAGACATATTTGGGTTTAAAGGCCCTGAGAACTCATAAGACCTCCCTGGTTTGACTTAAACTAAACCCAGACACACGAACGGGGCGAAGACAAATATATGATGAGCTTATGGACATGATGAAAAAGGTATTCCTTATACGATAACTAACCATAACTTAAACTTTCGTGGAGGTCAGCAAGGCAGCCGAAACATAACTATCGTGAGAAAAATTTTTCAAAGCTAGAGAAGCCGACAAAACGAACAACAAAAGTAAGTACAAAGAAGGATATGTGTGGGCCTAACTTGACTATTTCACAGCCATGAGTGATTATTATAGTAACACAAGACAAACTAAAATCAACAGTTAAGTAATGGACAAATGAGCTTCTCAATAAAGGTATCTATCAATAAAATAGCTAGCATACGGAGCCTACAGCTGTTAGGCTACCTCATCATCTCCCACGTCACTTAATGTTTTGCATCGTAAAAACAAACAAACAAACAAACAAACAAACAAACAAACAGAATGTCAAATAATCTTCCCATAATCTTATGACCTCCAGCGGTGCAGCTTTGAATTACATTATACTAAAAACGACTAGTTCTAATATTGCTAACAACTTCACCGCAACATTGCAAATGGAAAAATGTTATGACTACAATCAAGTTATCTGTCACTGACCTAGGCATCTAGGTTTAGGTTTTGTCCAGTTTCCATCTCTTGAGCAATAGATTCTAGGTGCGCCGTCCATTCTGTACTTTCTGTCACATTTGTATACCACATGGCCGGAGTAGTAGAAACCGCGATGAACCGTTCTGATGCCATTTTTCGGAGTTCCTGGATCACCGCAATTGATCACTACAAAACAAATCAAGGCCGAGACGGCCATTAGAACGGTTTTCAGTTGACTGTCGTAAAACCCAAACCAAACTTATCACTCTAGGAGTCACAAAGACAAAGAAATCAACGAACCAATCAAAACACAAAGAAATTACATGTAGCTGACGGAAAGAGCGGGAAAACGAGTGGGAGCGAGTAACAATGGGTTTTACTTTTGATTGGAGGAATTAGTGGCGCCAACTATACTGACTTCAGCACGGAAACAAATGTTTTGGAAACCTAAGTGAAGGTTCTTTGCGGTGTGAAAAGTAAGAAAAGCAATAAATTTGCCAACTTTAAAACATACATTGACAAATTGGCTGTGTGCCACTCCACTGTCCACTTCGAAGACATTTTCGTGTTGAGTCTCCCGCCAATTTAAATTGTAGTCCAATGCATCGGAACTTTACTTCGCCGTTAAGGAACGTTGAGGTCTCTATGATCTTCTCGCCATTAATAGGAGCAGCGATTGGACCGCAGTTTACCGCTAAATAAGACAAAATAGAAATAACGATTTGTGAATGAACAAATATACGAGCGGTGTGGTCCGTCTGCGTTAAGATTTCGGTACCGCTGCGATACAACTGCGGTAAAACCACGATAAAATTGCGGAAATACTGCGAAACAGTTGGAACAGCGGCAATTTGTATGTGACAACTATCGTTTGGCTCCTTGTGTAAGGTCCCAATGCTTTAAACTGAGAAATTTGGCTATTTGAAAATTATTTATCCATTGCCTGTCTATTTCTCTGTCAAACCGAAATCAGAAGAACGCCATCCGATTTTGTTGTCTGGTGGTCTGAATACTAATGTCTTATGCGTCCCATAAGGCTATAAGGACTGATTCTGTTCTTGATGATGATGATGACGACGACGACGATGATGATGATGGTGATGATGATGAGTCTGATGATTGCTACGTAAAAAAAAAAAAAAAAAAAAAAAAAAAAAAAAAAAAATTTTTTTTTTCTCCACTTAATTTTTTTTTTTTTTTTTTTCCCTACTTACATTTTATTTTTTTTATTTTTTATAATAACAAAATTTAATAAATATTAT
>Ga0126338_10004030_pt1 | contig 10398 bp, 4 predicted proteins | sample OrbCmetagenome_2_FD_92529 | JGI IMG/M metagenome (GOLD analysis project Ga0126338, IMG submission 92529) | Coral microbial communities from Petempiche,Puerto Morelos, Mexico - Orbicella C C metagenome | ecosystem: Host-associated > Invertebrates > Cnidaria > Coral | place: Petempiche,Puerto...
AAAGGGTTAACTTTTGAGTGGGTTTTGCTGACAATATTATGAACGAAAACCATTTCAACTGCTCGTGTATGACAATTTAAGATCACTTGCTGATGTTTCAAAATGTTCTGAAGGTTCACTTAACTTAAGGTTCGTGCAATTTTAGGAACGTTCGCAGCATATCCCCCGTCAAATCACACGCAATGCACTCGCTTTCATAGGATTTATACGATGTCATATTCTTGTGCTTAGTTTTAGGGAGATCAAAGGGGAGTAAGGTCAGAATATAGGTTACTGAGTTAGAACGTAGCCCTATATGTATGGAATTTAGCTGCGCTAGGTAGTTAGAGAGGTCAGATAGTATCTAGGATTTTCATCATATTTCCAGCTGCTTTTTTTACGGTGTAAGAGCTCATTTTCAACTTGGCACAACTTATTCTTATAGAATTGCAGAGCTTGGAACAGAACTCCGTTCAAAGCAGGAGGATTACGACAAGGAAATTCATCGCAGTAGGAATGAATTAGCTAAGAAAGAAAAGGAGTAAGTGAGAGTCTTAAGCACAAAACAATACGTTGTAATTCCCGTCCTAAACTGTGTAGGTCCTGAAATGTGTAGATTGGTTTATTTGGGTCAAGATACGTTAACGCAAGATGTCGAACGGCAAGACTAAAAGAATGGTGTTAAGTAAAACGTATGGCTGAATACCACTGATCCGACACTAACGATAATCTTATTCGCGGCATAGCTTTGATAAAAAATCGCGCCCACCACTTTACTATAGGCAACAAATGTAAAGTGAATGAGTTCGAAGAACTCAGAACACGTGTGATTCCACGACGCAGGCATGCAGTGTAACAGAACACAGTCGAATGTTGTGTTGACACCTGACATTCATGTACTATTTCTCTTTAATTTATTTTATGAATAAAGCTGGGAACTTACAACGCGTAACGCGACAACCCATCTCAAATATCCGTAAGGAAAACAACCGTTGACTGCTAATCAATAAACACTTTTGTTAACAATAAAAAAGGAAATTATAAAATTGATAACTTACAAGGTTACATTTCTGTGATGTTTGTTTTGTAGACTAGCAGAAAAGAAAGAAGAGTTGCACATGTTAAGAAAACGACACGGTGAATCCTTCAGAGATCAGAAAGGCAAAATAGATGAATCAGAAGCAAGGTATATAACTATTATGCAGAAATATGAAATGGTGGTACACAGTGGTTTACATAGTTATGACATGCATTCCATAATTTTAACGGGTAAAGCAGCTCGGTAGAATTATGAATGTCGTAACCCTTAGTGTAGCTACCGACTTTCTGTCAAGTACTCTGCTTATTTGTAGGAATAACGAGTTAATTCGTCAAATGAAGAGAGCAGAAGAAGGTGAAATAATCAAAGGAGAATTCAAAAGAGAACCTGACAGGACAAAATACGGATAATTGCTTCCTCATTTTTTTTTAAGCTTTGTAAGAAGTTGCATCTTAATTTTAATTTAATAAGAAGAGATGAGAGTCATCGGACTCATTTTTGCGTTATATATTAGCAGGAAAGGTAAATTTAAGGGTGTTTGTAACAGAGTAAGCTGTTGCTATGGTAAACTTTTGCGCCAATTAAGTTTTGAATAAGACGTAATGAGTTAACATAAGGAATCCAATTTTAAGCAAACTAACAGTATACAATCCAAAACGACTGTAGCGAGAAACTTCTGCGAAGGTTGTCAGGTAAATTGTGTAAATCAATAAGTGGATTAGGTTTGTCGTTGGTGAGAGGTCTTAAGAGTGCGTCGTGCGTTTCTAGTTGCACATTTTAATTATCGAGATGTTTAAAAGGCTTTGGGGGAACTTCTTGTAGAATTGCAGAGCTTGGAGAGAGGCTTCGTGCAAAACAGGAGGATTACGACAAGGAGACACAACGCAGTAGGAAAGAGTTAGCTGAGAAAGAAGAGGAGTAAGTGAGATCTTAAGAACAAAATTGTAAGTTGTAATGCCATGCTTCGCAACCACAGATTGTTTTTGGTGTTGACGATATGCTATCACATGATGTGTGATATACGATAGAAAAGAATGGCATTTAGTTAAATACAGGTATCTGAATACATAGCCTTAAAGAAAAATCTTAATTGCGACTTACCTTTGCAAAAAATTGTTACTGATTTCCTAAAAGTAATGAGTTAATCTAGAAAAAAAACCCTATGATATGTATGATTCCACGACACAGGTGAACTTACAAGAACACTGTCCAGTGCTATCTGAGGACAATGCGTTGCTATTTTGTTCCCTCAATTTACTTCATTACCTTAATGGAAAGGGCATACCTGTCATGACATGTCCGCAAGGGAAACAACCATAGACAGCTAATCCGAAAAGAAAATCTGTAAGATAAAGAAATGGCTAAATTTCTGTGATGTTTATCCTGTAGACTAGCAAAAATGAGAGAACAGTTGAACACGGTAAAAGAGCAGCACGATGAGTCCTTCAGAGACCAGAAAACCAAAATAGACGAATTACAAGCAAGGTACAAATATCTTATGTAGCGATCTGTTTACAGTGTGCAAATGGTGCTAAAAATACAGTGAATATTATCTGGATGCTGTGGCGCTTAATATCAAAGGTATACGCAAAACTTTTACACCGTAGAACTATTTTATTCAAGGTGGCTCAAAGTGGTTTTCAGCACTTTCCAAGACGTATATTTTGATGGATCATCATAACCACTCTTGATCTGTTGACGCGACAATCAGGGTATCAAAAAACTGCCCATGCCATGAATAGGGCATCAACTGATGAAGAGTGGTAATTATGACCCATTAAAACTAGTACGTCTTGGAAAGTGCTAGAAATTTGTTCTGAGCAACCTTAAGGTAAATCCTCAGAATTGCATTACGCGTCCCTACTGCGTACCATTTTGCTCGCACACGAGTGCTTGCACAAACACAGCAAGAGATTTCCTTCAAGCTAAGCTCGACGGCGAAATAAATGCTACAACTGGCGCAGAACCGTTACTCAAGGTGCAAAATATCTTGAAAACAACGAGTCGAGGAACTTTTTGAGTCGATGTCATTTCAAATTGTGTGAATGTCCCATAGATTATATATTACATTGTTGCATATGCTCGAGAATTTCACCTATCAAGTTTCTATTCGAGCATTTCTTTGAAAAACTTAGCCTCCGGCAACCACAAAATGTAACGTGAACCGATGAAATAACGCACACAACTAGGCACAAATGGGGTAAATATGGCCCATCATAACTCTTTTTAGTTTTTCCGTATTCAGGCCGCGCTTCGTCGAGATTTTGCTCTCGCTCCAATTTATGCGCAACCAGAATGCGGAGAAGGCTCTTTATACGGGAAAGCTTGCTACGCAGGCTGAACTCTTTTGCGAGAATGGTGACCGTTCGTTTTTATTGTATTTTTCGAAACAGTGCCTTGTAGGCAACACTCACGGAAAGTTTAAAAAAAATCGTCCGACAACTTCTAGTTCTAAGGAATCACCTTAATGACTATCATGCATAATTGTACAAATACGCCACAGATTCAGTTGCCTCACTTGTGTCCCAGACTTACTATTCTTGGAAACAGTTGTCTTTTTTTAAACGTACATTTTAAAGGACCGACGTGTCACGGTTTGCGCATATCTTGAGAAGTCTAGCCTACATTTTTTAAGTTCGACGTTTGTAGTCTGTGTCAATCTTCTCCATCCTAAACCATCCTTGTTTCTTTATGGTTTATTATTATCTCTTTGGCGTTCTTCTATCTTAATTCCTTAATTAACTATTATGCTCAGGTTTCCTTCATTTTAAAGATAATTTATACTTGGCCAAAATAACTCAAACTGCCACGACTGAGCTCCTTTAAACGTACATTTGCAACTTCTTTGTGCCATAACGTGTAGCAAAATGATTTTTAGTATGGAGTTCTTTATTATATACCAGAACAAACAAAAGTACGTAGATAGTATTGGTTAGCAATGTGCTAAGCTAATTTAAGTAGACCTTCCATTAGCTTACACGTACAAGCGATCTCTTTTTTTTTTTTTCGCGGGAATTTTTGATATCCGTATATGTCTACAAGTTACTGCCACAAAATGGAAACGCATTAATTGTTGAAAGAATCACTTTCTTTAACTAATAACAGAGTTGCACAGCTTGAAGGAGAACGTATTTCACTGCAAGAGGATTTTGAAAAAGAGAGGCAACGTAGCAAGCAAGAAATGACCGAAAAAGACAAAGTGTAAGTTGCATTTTTTCTCTTACAATGTTTAACGAGTTATACAAGGATGAAGTTATGTCAGTGTTAATACCTGTTGTATTTTAGAAAGCCTTCCCCTTGCATTGTTTCCAAGCGGTTTTTCAGGTCGAACATACCGAAGTGTACAGTTACGTTCATTGTATATCACAGTTTATTTCAATGGCCAGTAGTGAGGAACGAAGCACAGTTATACGTGAGTGAATAACACCACCGAGGGACGAATAACTTAATTGTATTAATGACTGCCGGGAGGTGTTCCTATTTATCACTGAGTGTATATTTGTATGTAAGGAAAAATTCCCATTTAAGCACATTTAATGCCTCATTTTGTAATTACTGTAAATGTAACTGTACATGATGGAATCACATTCTAGTTATGGTGAATTATTGTAGATTCGGGTATTCATTTTCTCCCTTGTTGGCCAATTTCTGACGATTGGTCGATTACCTCGACATGAGGCAAGGCCTTCCAAACACGTTAAAGATGACTTTGATGAAGCAAAACTAAGGATGGGAAATTGCCTAAGAACATACAAAATGACTCACATGTACATAGTACTCGTAAGTTATATGTTATTTACCAGAAACCTGTGTAACACGATGAAGTATTTTCATCAATCAAGGCTTTTCCTAGTCTTTCTAAAACATAAATATGATTTAAAGGCGAAAATATATTTACCATTAAAAAGACCAAACTTCTAATTCAAGTGAAAAACCAAACCAACCCAAACAAAGATGTAGATCTGTCCATGCTAGCACCTTGAAATTATTGACCTTTCTATTGCAGACTGCATAAAGGGGAAATAGAGCAAGAAAAGGCAAAACAACATTACGTCGATGATTTGAGAGACAAGGAGACCAGATTGAAGAGATCAGAAGCCAGGTAGGTACAGCGTGAATTCTGATTTTGTTGATGTAGCTTAAAGTACTACTGTGACCAAAAATCAATTCTACTTTTTCTTTGTATTTCAAAAATATATAATTGAACCACTAAGTGACCGAAGTTTTAAGCCTTCATTTCAAAGACACCTGTTTATTTTGACTGAAATTTTCCCAATTGATGGTCCGCCATTACTAACTTTAAAATCTTGAGAGAGCTGGATCGAGGATAAGATGACGTCAAAGACTCACTAGTTTAAAAATGTGCAAGCGCCTAAATTAATATGCAGCACGGGAGTTTCGAACTTTCAGACTTTTAAACTCGTGTTTTGAATGTACAATAAGCTGCGTTTATACGCTGCAATTTTAAGCTGGTGAGTCTTTGACGTCATCTAACTCATCCTCGATCCAACCCTCTGAGGTCCAATCGATCAGTCTTGAATGTGAAATGACGGCCGTGAAATCCTAAACTTGCACTCAAAGAAAACAGCCTTTGGATAAAATTCGAAGTTCAAGATTTTGCCAGTCAGGTGTCAAACAAACACGCTTTCAAAATTTGAAGGAAAAGGGGAAGTGAATTTTTGATCATAGTAGCACTTTAATACATTTTACACTTTCATATTTCGCCATCTTTTACTGTTTGCACGACGACACATACTAGTTATGCAACACTTCGGAGTGGAATACCATAAAATATCCTGTGAGTCACTCGTAATTTCTCGGTATACACATGAGCCTTCTGGCGTTTAGGGCGGCGAAATACGAGATACAAAACCCTCAACTTATCGCGCAACATCAGCAAATTTGTTGCGTGGCAAGTTGTGAGTTTGATAAAAAACGAGCAACAAAGCCAAAATTTGTTGGTCAAAGTAGACCCGCGCTCTGCTTTTCGCAACAACTTACTTCAACCCGCAACAAATGTTTTTGTTGCGCGACAAGTTGATCACGCAAGGTGAAAAACGGGAAACATCGACCAAAACTTGCAACGAAACAGTGTTGCGCAACAAGTTGAGGGTTTTTGTATCTCGTATTTCGCCGTCTTTAGACATGAAGATACAAATGAAAAACGTTACCTTAATTAGAATACGTCGCTATAATGTATCAATGAGCGATATGCGATATGCGGTATTGCATTGCGACTTCAAAAAAGAGGTCAAGTGTAGCCCATTTTGACCTTTTGTGGCTAATGACTAAAAAGTACTCGGCAAAATTATGCCTCCCAAATTTCTAATAGATGCCAGAGAAAAGGAAACAAGTTTTTGTCCATAGTACGAAATTGAACAGGACACATTTGTTCAAGCCTTGAAACTTAGAAATATGAAATGGTGGTATATAATGTTAATGTTACCATAATTTAACTACACGTAAACCAGTCTATTTTGTAGTCTATAATGTAGCTACTGACTGTCTGTCATGTGCTCTGTTAATTTGCAGTAATGCAGAGTTAACTCGTGAAAATAAGGAGTGGAGAAAAAGGTAAGAACATCAAAAAAGAATTCAACTGACATACCGTGAGTCTGCCGTTTCATTGGAAATGCATGCGCGGCCAACATTTCTGTCAAGGAAGGCTTATGACATTGTCTTCCTTTGTATGACAGCTTACATGGCTTTTATGGTATACTTTGTATACTCCCATCACACCATAAAAGTCTTATTACCATAGCGTAAAAAAAATTAAAAATTATTAGAGCAGGGGACCTTTTTGCCTCCCCCGCTTATTCCTCATTAGGTTTGTCGTTAGTGAGAGGTCTTAAGAGTGCGTCGCGCGTTTCTAGTTGCACATTTTAATAATATAGATGTTTAAAAGGCTTGGTGGGAATTCTTCCAGAATTGCAGAGCTTGGAGAGGAGCTTCGTGCAAGACAGGAGGATCACGACAAGGAGACACAACTTAGTAGGAAAGAGTTAGCTGAGAAAGAAAAGGAGTAAGTATGCCTTGTTTCGCAACTACAGATTGTTTTTGGTGTTGACCATATGCTATCACATGATGTGTGATATATGATGGAAAGGAATGGCCTTTAGTTAAATAAAATATGAATACATAGCCCTAACGAAAAAACTTAATCGCGACTTACATTTGTACAAAAATCGTTACTGAAAATAGCCTTCCTTTGTATTACAGCTTACGTGATTTTTATGGTACACATTATATACTCTCATCACACCATAAAAGTTTCATTATCATAGCGTAAAAAAAAAATTAAAAATAATAATGGCAGGGTACCTTTCTGCCTCCCCACTCCATTCCCTTGTACCATCCTTCGAGAAAAAAAATAAGGGGGGGATGCGGTCGATTTTACAGTGAGGCCATGGAAAAAAGCCAAATATGTACGTTTTGCTTTAATTGTTTTCTTTCAGAACAAAGACTTTACTAATTATATATATGTTTTTTTAAATTTGTCTGAAACAGTAACGAAAATTTGAACACTGAAATAGAAAGTAAGAAACATGAATTGCGTCATTACGTAGAAAGGTAAGAAAAAAACATTGCTGATGGACTCACTCATAGATTACCTTTACTGATATAAAGAGTAACTTCGGACAAAATGCCTCGTCCGCAGAACTTAAAATTATCAATATATTAACTTCTGAAAAAAAAAAAAAAAAACTTCTGAGGTGGCCTCCGTTATAAGCCTGGTGGTTTCTTTTGGAGTTCTCCTCGCCGCTTTTTTAGTATTGTCAATATCTTTTGTTATTATTTACGTGGCAAATAAATGATAATGATGAAAATAATCCAATGTGATTTTTGCTCTAATTTGGTTCGATCCCGGTTGTCGTCGTTAGTGATTGTTATCGAGCACTACATGTCCCTTATTTTTGCTGGAGCAGGACCATCATATGCAAAATATTTTTCCACGAACTACTATTTTCATCAATATCAAAGCTAATTAATGCAGTTCATTAATGCTGGACGGTTGCTGAACGAGTTGTGTCCAGCAAATAGTAATCGAGATACGTCCTGTTGCTTGTACAGTCACAGACGTTTCGAGACTGGCGTCTGTTCATCAATGCACACACAAACTTTAATCAAGCGGTTAAGTCATGGACAGCTCTTGGGTGGGCGTCTTATAGGTCACATGATTTAGAAATGACCTGTTACCACAATGGGGCCTGGTAGAAACACTTCCATACAAAATTAGCGTTACTCACATGTTATGTTTACGTAAATGAAACTCGTTTTCAAATAAGTATTTTTCTATAAGAGCCAATTTTGGAAACAGAGCGTCATTCTAAATCTTTTATGTGTTTGTGCATTTCTAATCTGTTAAACCTGGATTCACTCAAACTGAGTGTGTCCATGACATTTTTAGGTTCAAGCATCAAGAAGAACAACACAAAAGTGACTTGTCACTTAAGGAGATCGAAGTGAAAAAACTGAAACAAAGGTAATTAAAAACATCTGGATTTATATCTAATGAAAAATAAAATGCCAGACGCCTTCCTTATGGCTTCAGTGCAATAGGAGGCAACAATAATTTGAAATACCAAGACACTAAAAAGAAATCCGCTGAGTTTCTATCGCGATGTTCACTGTGAAATAACATTTTACTCATTTCTATGGAATTTTATAGGGGAGGCTGGCGTCATTGTTGCTACTGAACTTTAGGAACAGACCAGCATGCGTATATTCTGTTTTTTTTTTTTTTTTCATTTTTCGTGTAGACTGTCACAGAGGGAAAAAGAGGTGAAACGTCTCAACGAAGAACTGGGACAGTTCAAATCCAGGTACGGAAATTTCGGCTTTCACCTTTCACCTTCTTTGAACAAAAACACACTCTTTGTGCATGTATACGTATGAGAACGGTAGAATTATTTATTATGCGGTACATCTAATTGTACTCAAGGTAGACACAAATCCACCACCTTATCAGGACAAAATGGTGACAGTTAGTCGTATTTCTTTAGTCACTTTGGTTCGCCCACTTCACTTAGAAATCATACTGACAAGTGCTTTGAATGCTGAGGTTGCTTTGATTTGGAAATTTTGATTTTTCCAGGTCGTATCTCAAAATCTCTTCTCTGTGTTTACTCGTGAAATGTGGGTAATGGATTTCTTAATGAGCAAGTGCCCTGAAGCCTGCCAAGAATTATCCTAAACAAGAAAAAAAAATGCCATGTTGGGAATAATTTAAGTCATAATTAATTATGAAGACGACATATCGACAAGGACAAGTCTGTCCCGTCAATAGGAGCAAATGAAATTTACATTTACCAAATCTTGATCATGTATTACTACCTTAACCCAGTTGTTACTAAGTTCCTGTTTTGTAAAATTCGGTCATGCAAATAAATATGCACATAAATATGCACATGTTCTGTCACTGTAGTTCTACTTGGTTTTCCTGTCTCCAAGGTTTGCTGGTATCTGCGAAAAACGAGTGAAACAAGATCAGAGGAAGGTTGAAAATATACTTGCATCAAATCAGCAGTCTGAAGTGGAAAACGACTTTAGAGAATTTTTTGACAGTAGAAGAGAAGACGCCCGAGACATAATCCAGTCTTTGTATGGATCAGAAGAGGAGATTGACGTTCACTTTTACTATCCGAGAATAGCATGCACAATATTAGAGGTACGTTGTATTTAATTCCATCATCTAGCTATAGCACCATATAACCTCCTTAAGATACTGATTGTTGTGTCATAAAGTTGAAAACAAGTAAGGATGACAGACTGGCGGACATTTCCTTTAAGCTCATTGGCTCATTCTTTTGTTTATGTAACGTATGTGTTTTGACAAAGTTTGCCTTAAAAGAAAAACTCATCCAGAAGGTTCACTTCGAAAATAAATAAAATGGCCCACTGTGGACCCCAAAATCTGGGAAACACCATAAACATTGCTTACTGCTGTACTTCCACCTGTCCAGTCTGTACTAAGAAATGAAGATATTCTTCAGCTCAGCTTTAAACTAGGCCTCGTCACCTCTTCCACTGTTAATCTTTATAACTATCTAATTTGTTTTGTACCAATATTCTTTGGTAACAAAAAATGAATGATAAAATGAATGAAAGATAAAAATGAAACAGTGCATTTTACCCAGCGTTGACGCGTTTTTACGTAGCGTTGTAGCGGTAGTATTGAGAACAATTACGTCACGCGTGAAATGGTATTAATAAGGAGTTCATTTTAGACTGCTTACGAGCACGCGAAGGATGTCAAAGAAGCCGTGATTGACTTGTTCAAGGTAGTAACGAAAAATATGGTTCTCCATGCTCCTCAAGAGGGCTACAATTTCAGGCTTAAAAGGACGGTGAGGAAATTATAGTATACAGTACGATGTGGT
>Ga0126338_10004031_pt1 | contig 10397 bp, 7 predicted proteins | sample OrbCmetagenome_2_FD_92529 | JGI IMG/M metagenome (GOLD analysis project Ga0126338, IMG submission 92529) | Coral microbial communities from Petempiche,Puerto Morelos, Mexico - Orbicella C C metagenome | ecosystem: Host-associated > Invertebrates > Cnidaria > Coral | place: Petempiche,Puerto...
ATAATTAAAGGGAAAAAAAAGAAATAAAAGAGCGAGGGAAAGGGGGGGCTTGTCAATATAATTGAAGGGATGGTAAAGGGGGGATTGGGAAATGGGCCCCCCCCCCCCCCCCCCCCGCCTCCCCACCCGGAACGGTTTGAGGTAACACAGGCATGGAGGTACCTGTGAACAGAAAAATAATTATTGTCTGCTGCACTTAGTCACCAAAAAATACTTTGCAAAGCTCAGTTTTAATGAATGTAAAACTGCGACAGGTGATATTTTGGAGTTTGATTAGTCAAGGTAGTATTCACATCGCATTTTTAGACAGAAGAAAAAAACTAGACCCAGCTGTAATTTTTTTTATTAACCTGCATATATTACATTACACTTACAGAATACTTACTTTAAAAAGCTTACAATTTACAATACGGTACTAAAATTGACTTATAATTGGCTACATTACTAGCTTATGACTTACAAAATGTTATTTTACACTATCTACCTACAATGTGCCTCATTACTTACTTACAAAGATAATTTACTACATATGACATTACCAACTTACAAAACATTGCATAACATTACTGAGTTACTTACAATATGCTATATTACATATGTACATCACTTAAAATACCTTATGTTACTTCACTTACCATACATTACGTTACATTACTCACTTACAATACGCTATATTGCTTACTTACAAATGTACGTGATTTACTTGCATTGGGTTACAGAACGAGTTATTTAAACCTTGCAAATGAAATGTGTGACTATGTACTACATGTATTAATTTATGAAACCAGATCACTTCTTTAAAAAGGTATTATGTTTGTCTGACATAAGGGCTGTAGAACATTCAATTTTCTATTTTGTCATTTACCAGATTTATATAATCTGCGAACTTAAATTTAACGCTATTTAATGCTTTGCAATAAAGAAAGTACTTACCGATGAGAATAAGGTGGTTTAGGGTTGAACAAGAAGACCAATTATTAAGTACGCTGTAAATGATTTCATTCTTGGAAAGGCTTAAGGTCTTTTTTGAAAAAGACTGACACTATTCAATAAAATTGGACCAGAAAGAACTAGCATAGGGACACAATACAACTGTTTGGTTGACTTTTGTGCACAAGGGACAATGCGGGTCCTCAACCTTTTTCATTTAATACAAAATGCAATTGGTGTAAAGAAAATTGTGAATAATCTTGCATTGGAAGATTGAAAGTTTGATTTCTATAGTCATGAGAAAGGATAGAGAATATATTTTCTGACATTCTTAATTGACGGTCTTTTCTTAGCTGTTGGAGGAGAAAAATTCTGATGATCAATTAAAGATCTATAAATTATTTGCATGTAAGTTTATCAACAGCAAGTAAATTAACTGTGGCAGCTTGTTCTTCCTGTTTTAGGTATTTTTTCCAGACACTCGATATTGCCAAAGGAAGGCCGTGATATTGTAAAAATTTTATTTTACATTGAATTTTCGTAAGAACTCGTTGAATGGCAGAGAACAAGTGTTTCTTTCGTCGAGAAGACTGGATAGTTTATAGATACCGGCTTGATGCCAGCTCCGAAAACATGCGGAGGCTTTGTTAATTTTTGTGAATCAATTATCCCAAGCAATTTGGTTGAGTACGTCTTTCTTTGTTGTAAGGACAACATTATTGAATTCTTGTCAGTGCGAAATCATGTTCTTGTAGAACAAGGATAGCTTTGCACTTAAGTTCAAGTATTTTATGTCATAATTACATTGAAAAAGAAGTGTTTTGCTGACACCAGATAGAAAGCCCAGTGGGATTAATTTCCATGGTTGATCGCCTTCAGAGCAAGATGCTTCACCCAACATATTTTCAGTACTTTGTCAAATAATGTGAAATCAATCCTGTTTAGCCCTCCTTTTTTTTACTTTTAATCAGAGTAGATTTTTTGACCTTTGGGTTTTTGTGCTTCCATACATAATCAGAGATCAGCTTTTTAACTTCAGTAGTGAACGTGTCTGGTGTGTTCAGCACACTACAAATGAAAGTTAGTTTTGAAATTGCTGTTGTCTTGGCTACATTGATTCTGCTGTATATGGATATATCTCTTGATGACCAAAGGTATTCTTCTTAGAGGGGTCTAGTCGATCAAGAAAGTTCTTATTGGCTGCGAGTCGTTTGTCATACGAAAAACTAATTTCCAGGGCATAGATTGGGTCTTCACTTAATCTTATATTTAAGAATGTATCTTTTCGATATCGTAATGATCCTAACCACAGCAACTCTCATTTAGATTGATTTATTCAGAACAATTTTCAAACTAAGCAAGTAAATTAAGGTTATTTAGTGACTGAATGTCTCTAAAAACAGTGGTATCATCAGCATACTGCATAAGTTTTATTGTGGTTCTGTCATCTATTCTGAAGCCTTTTATTTCATCTCTGCTCCTAATGGCATTACCCAGGATTTCTATCCCAATAGTAAACAGGATACCAGACAGAGGACAGCTTTGCCTGACTCCCCTTCCCAAATTAAATTGCTTAGTGGCAAAGGCGTTGTTTGGAATGTAACTTGAAATGTCGCTATATTTTACGTTAATCCACTTCTGCAGTTGAGGACCAAAGTTGAAAGTTTCCAGGCATTTCTGAAGGTAATTCTATTCAAGGAATCAAATGCTTTTTCAAAGTCAGGAAAAACAGCTAATCCCGGGATGTTTTGCGTCTTGGTGAAAGACATGATATCAGTAATAGTTCTGATACTTTCGCCGATATATCTTCCTTTGACGTAGCCTGTTTGGCTTGAATGAATAATTTTAGGTACCGTTCAGTCTCTTTCCATTCTGACTGCAATGGCTTTATTTAAAAGGGAAATCAGCCTCCAGTTTTTTAAATATTCTAAATCTTTATTCGTTTTTGGTATCAAGGAAATAATTCCAAGCTGTTGGGAGATAGATAAATCACCGGGCTCATATACATGATTAAAGCTATCTACCATAAAATGTCCCACTACCTCCCAGAAGAATCAACAAAATTTGATTGTGAACCCGTCAGAACCAGGTGCTAGTGTTGTATTGGAACTTGTTAAGCACAAATGCACATTCCTTTATTGTTAACAAGCCTTCGCAGTGCTTTGCTTCTTCATTGATCATGCTTTTAAAGGAGCTCAGTCACGGTTTGCATATTTTGAAAAGTTTAGCCTAAATTTTTCAAATTTGTTGTTTACAATCCGTGTCAATCTTTGCCATCCTTGACCATCCTTGTTCCTTTATGGTTTATTATTATCTCTTTGATGTTTGTCTATCTTAGTAAACTATTATTTTCAAGTTTCCTTCCATTTAAAGGAGATTTTGTATGTGGCCAAAAAAAACACAAAACACCGTGACTGAGCCTCTTTAAGGTCCGGTGAGTCGAAGAAGTGTTTGGAGTTACTTCTCTGTTTCAAGTGAGATATTTTTCAATTTATATATATTCTTACAAAAAGCTCTCCTCCTCCTCCAGTATTTGTTTAGCGTTACGCAGAACAGAGCCGTCTTCGTTTTTTAATGTTTAATGAGGTTATAATTATGTTTCTTCCTGTGGTTTCTTTTCTCCAAATTGAGAAAGTCTTACTATTCTTTTCACCAAATTCATACCATCACTTCAGACTATTGTTTCTTGGGTTTTTTTGCAACTATTTTTGCAAGTTTGCTTTTCACAGGGTCTATTTCAGCTTTTGTCTCTTTGTTAAAATAATGTTGAACGAATTTGCTCTTGCAGGCAATTGAATTTTTCTAATAACTTTCTCTCTTTGTCGCAATTTTCTGTAGCTTTTCTTTTAGAGAAAAGAATCGTGGCCACTCTTATTTCCATTTTGATCATTTCCCAGAGGAGCCCCTTATCTGTTGCCTCATGATATTCTGATGCAAACTCAGGTATTTTTTTTCGAAATCAGTTCCGTATAATCTTTGTCAGTTAACAGTGAATTATTGAACTTTCCAAAACCCAGGACCCTGCTGATCTTGTTTTTCTTCAGAGGATAAAGACAAACCCAATGCAGAATGATTAGAAAAAATATATTGGATATTATTTTAACATTTTTTAGCGAAGATCGCTTATCCTTTGAGATCAAATAATATAATCCAATTTGCACTGAATCTTCATCGACAGATTGCTCCAAGTGAAACCTTGATTTTTTGCTCTCCAGGTATCAATAAGATCATGGGCAATTATCAGATTACTGATTTCTTCTGTCAGTAACCAATTTTTTTTTAGTTTGACTGATCAGTCTCTTGCTTATCAAGCTCAGTTAAGGCACAATCGAAGTCACCGCCTAGTACTAATATCACGTTTGCATAACTTTTGAGCACGGAGTTGGAAAAGTCTCTGAGGAAATGAATTTGTTGCATCTGATCATTTGGTGCATAAATATTCACAAAAACAAACTTTATGTTGTGTAGAAGTACTTTGCTTGAAACATACCGTTCTTAACACGGATAATTTTTTCAATGGACACATTGATCATCAGCTTAAAAAGGATCGTTACACCATGGCTGTGATTAGAGCCATGACTTTCAACAATTTTGCCACTCCATTCAGCTTCCCAGAGCTTACTAGTTTAGGGGGATGAGTATATTTCTAGAAGAATGGAAAATAACATCTGAATTTTGTTGATGGCGTGATGGTAGAGGATGATATCGCATGGAACACAAAAACAGAAACCGAACATCACATCAAGGCTACACTACACTAAAAGATCATATAAACTATCAGACCTGAAATTATCATTTGGCACACTTTTCTGCCTGGGAAGAAAAAGCAAAAGTACCTGAAAGGACTCAGCCATCACTACCCCTCTATGAAACTGTAGAATAACCACGCTCCATGAGGTGACCATAAAATTAATTGGAAACCGTTTGGTTTCAGGACCACGATAAAGGGTGCGGTTAATCAACAGTTTCTCCATGTTGAAGAATGCAGTTTTTTTGTTTGCTTTTGGCTTTCCTTAGCACAGGTTGAAGATCTTTCCTAATTTCATCAACTTCTCTAGGGAAGTCGTCGGCCACACCATATTTGGCACCTTTGCGAATGTCCTTTATGTGACAATTGATAAATTCCTTGTCCTGATAGAAGGACATTTTTGCTATGATAGGTCATGGGTACAGCTTCTTCACGGCAAGCGGTCTTGTTGGTATCCTGTGCACTCGTTTGAACTGAATCCGACCTACCGGTACATCTTCTTGACATATCTTCATTTCTTTATTTAAGAAACTTCTCAGTGTTTCTTTGGTATCTTCCATGGATTCTTCATCCAAATCTTTTATTCCAAAGAGTTTAATGTTGTTGCGTCAATTATAACATTCCTGTTTTATTTGACGGCTTTCCTGCTCATTGAGCTTTTCTAGCTCTCTGTTTGCTTCTCGTAGGCTAGCAGTAGTCAACTTGACTTTGGCCCATAACTCATTTATGTCTTCTTGCATGAATTAAAGGCATTCTGTGGTGTCCTGTTTTTCCTTTTCAAGTCCGTTTTTGCTTAATAAACGAAAACATTTCTTTTATTCGTAAGTTTTCTATGTCATACAAATTACAAACACACAACTAAATTTTGGCAGGATCTAGTAACAGCACATTGATTGATCGGAAGACCATTCCTTTGTATATGTATATAACTGCCATAGCATTTCATGATTCATCTTCATCCATTATAGATCTTCAATGCTATATGTGTATATATTTCAGTGACATCACTCTAAGTACACAACCTAGAGAAGAAATTGTGCTTAAAGTGCATACAAAAAATTTTTGCAAGTTGTCAAAATTGTATTTACCAAGTTACAATCTGGAGCCAAATAATTATGAGTGGCATAATTCCTTAAATTATAAATCTCACAAGTGTGTTTGCAAATTATGCAGTGAGCAATCTTTTAAAATCCTTGATTCATCTTCAGGAGAGTTTGGGTCAACTTCAGAAATAATTTTCAAGTTCTTCTTTCATGTTCTGAATTCTTTTAATCTCTTCAGACCAATTTGGGAAATGTTAGAAACTTAGTGCATCGACTTTAGAAATGTTCAGGAGACTTCTGGGAAATTTATTTCTCTCCCTCTCCCAAAGTATCAGTCCCTTCCCAATGTGCCACTTAGAGGGTACACATGTATACTTTCAAGTAATTCAACAAAGATAACAGTGTACGTAAAATGATTGTCAAGTATTTTTAACATACAATTATGGAACAACTTGCATCTGAAAAACTTTTAAACTTTAACACTGACAATAGCCTGAGTAGAGGACTAACCAAAGCCACAGAGCCCTTTGTGATGCCATAATTTTATTTCAAACTTGATATAATGCAAATGCAAATGTTTATGATATGGATAGTGAATTTAATATTTATATTGCAAGCTCTACTTTAGATGTACAAAGTATATGTATAGTAGAAAGGACATTTTTAGTCTTGAGGTGTACTATACAAAAGCAAGATGAAGAAGACTGTCTCTGTTGTCTAACTAGAGACATTAAAAAAAATTTTCACAGTTCTCCTCACTTAACTAACATGTATCTCAACAACTGTATCGTGTTACATTGGCTACCTTATTAGGGACTTTAAGATACGCTATGGCGAGGTGCTACTACAGCTACTTTGGCTGTGAGGGACTAGGCTGACAACGGTGTTTTACCCACCAAACTCAAATGATTAAGATTTTGCTGCACGGCAACGGTATGTGCAGTCTCTACATGTCTTTACAAAAATGACTACTTTCAAGGAAACCAGATACTTTCATACGAAATAGGCTCGATTAAAGACAATGATTTCCTTCTCTTGTATCCATCTTACATCTCCCAGAACTCAGATTTGTCTTTTATAACTTGATACAACCACCTGTAATTCCAACCACAAAACAAAATATAAACTCAGATATAAAAAAGCTGGATTTCAACATGGACAGGTTGTTCACACAACGATTATGTGATAAGCCCGAAAATACAAAACTTTCAATTATAATAAAATACATTGAACAATTATAGCTCAGATAAGAACATACGAAGCTTTCTTATAAACGGCTGTTCAGCCCGATACTAATATGACTGGAGAAGTAAACAGCAGGCTTATATTCACATAGTGAAGAGTACGTGAAACCAAGCACTTTCCCGTAGTAGAAAGCAAGGCTACAGCAGGAAAGTCGTACTGATATGCACGTCATGATGTCACCGGAAGTGATCTTCATTAACTGCTGCCGTACTACAGCCTAGCCATATCATACCTTAAAATCCCTATTATGTATGTTCCTAGGGGAGGAGTTATCAAACCTGTTTTGTTTCAGAAAGTGTGAGAAAACTTTTTACTTTAAGAGAAATTTATTCTTCTCATCATACAATGCACCTCATGCTAACTAAACTAATGGCTTGGATGGCTTTTAAAACACCGTGGATGAATTTGTTTTACACCTGTAATTAGAAGCCAAAAAGTCGATTCGAATATTATGTTTGTGATCTGTGCAGGTATCTACCACTGGGAGCTTTTTTTTCTCTGCAGATTCTGGCTATGACAATGTACTGATGAACAGTAAATAAGATGGCTTGCGCTTGTTTTATTTTAAGGGTGTGAGTTTTTGAGACACCACTTCTCCAGTTGCTGAGTGAAGTCACCAATAACAGTTTCTCTCAAGAGTACAGTCTGTCATCAAGATAATTTCTTTACCTGTAGTTGAACAAGTGAAGCTTTAAAGCAGGTCTTTAAAGTGCAGTTAATGGAGCATGACGTTCTTGGCCCCTGTTGGGTCGTTACTGTTATTATAAGGGCAATAGATCGTTTTCATGTGATGCTATCGTGGAGTATTAATACCATTAATATGAATCTAGACATGACAACCACTCATTAGTTTCACATCTGGGTTCAGGCAAAGGTCACAGCCTTTTTAGTCGATTGAGCAACTTTATTGCAAAGTCATGAGACTATTACAAGCCAGTAAAATTCCACCAATTACTGTAGAGTAAAATAACTGTTAGTAGTATTGCTCAATACCTAGTATGTAACCTAGTTTCGGATCTAACGTACATCATTATCATTCTAGCAATAGTGCAATAGCTATCTATTATTCGCGCTTTTCAAGTTACCAGCATTAGCTTTCCCGCCCACCTACTTCCATGGCAGTAATGATTTTCGTTGTGTTCATAATCTTTGTAATTTATGTATTTATCATTATCTTGTACAGGCTCTCGATGGGCCTCTAGTTTTATTGTAGTTTATTCAAAGATTGTGATCAGCAGAATCATTTTCTGTGTCGCTTGTAGGTGTAGGATTAAAATAAACTGCCTGATCCCAATCACGTGGTTCAAGAGTGAGTTTCTGTGTTTAGATTATTTTTCTAAAATCGAAAACTAAAGAGCCACCAAAGTTTTTATCCCCATCAGACAGAAGAGGGGGTAAATTTATTTCTGTTTAGAATGTTACGGCTTAATAGTGTGCTTCATTTGAAAACCAGGGTATTTCAGAGTTGTGGCGGTGCAATCGCATTTCTTGAAAAGTATATACCTATATCTCATGACTTTTAGCTTTTTTAGAAGTTAGATCATTAGGAAAAGTGCTTATGTAAATGTTTGTTTGTTCAGTACAGACAATCAGTCACCTACACTGTAGATAGCCAAAGTAAGTTCCAGATGTTTACACTATTTTCTGGCCGCCGTATTGGTGCGCCACAGAGGTTCACCAACACGGCATTTCCATACTGGACTCTGTAAATTTCTGCGAAACATTTCGACAAATATCTGCAATCTGGGAAGCGCACAAACCTAAAGCTTGGAGAAGTGTCTTCTCTATCTATTTCCTATAAGATCACAATTTCTTGACTTTATCCACTGAATGGTTTTCAATTTATTTTTTTTTGCGTGATAGTGAAAACAATCTATGGTTAAATGTAACGTAACAGACTCTTTTGTCTAACTTGTGACAATGAACACTTAGCCTTTCATGAATACATGTACATGTTGCAACCCTGTGTAGTACACTGATATATCATGTATTTTGTATGGCTAGTTTTTTTCAATAGATTCATTTATGTCTCATTCAAAGCTGCATGAGATGCTTACTTTCTATGATACATTATTCACCACTGGCCTAAACCCAGACAGCTGTTTTATCATTTGAATAAACTGGGTTCATCTCTCTATGACGCTATTGGTTAATTCTCACAGCAACTTTCCCAAGCTTTGTTTTTCGCTAGTAATTTTAGTGGCGCTATTTTGCTCTTGTTTTGCCCAGTTTGATCCAGCGTGTGTCGGTGGTGTCGGCTTGTAGTGCTGGGGATATACTAAGCTTGAGTAAGCCACAAATGTCTACGTTCTAGCATGATGCTGGCCGGAGGTTTCAGCTGATAGTGCTGTTTAGAGTTAGGCATATTCACAAGTTTTCGGCTGAATTTAATGGCAGCCGCAGTGCGAAAACCGCCTTTCTACTTTTTGTTGGATTTCTGAAAATGAAAAACTCTCAGGCAAGTTTTAGTCTTATTTTTGAAAATAGTTCACCAAGGGGTTTCTCCTGGCAAAATATGAAGGAATTGATGATTTCAGTTTTGAAGGTCAATTCTCGATATTGAGTGTCCCCTCGTCTTATAAAGGGATCTTTGCTGATGTCATTGTTTACAGTTTGGCTCATGCATTAGAATATCACTTTGTGCATGGAAGGCATCATGTTAGATTTGAATTGACTCCAAACAGTTAAAGAGCTAGTGAAACTTAGTACATAGTGAATATTGCTTTTTGTTTGCTGTTGTTGGTCTTGTTGTTTAGCTTTTTGGGTGCAATGTTAAAGGTAAAATATATTTTGTTATAACTTGTCCTTCAAAAACTGCAAAATTTCTGGATCGTAAAAGCACTTGTGAACTCATATATTCTTTGTAAATTATTAGCTACCCATGTGAAATGTATTCAATACATTGGGCTCAAATTCGTTGGCATAGTTAATCGTTCTATGACCTTCCAATATTTAGAACTGAGTTTTTTTGTAGCTCCATCAGAAACTGAATTCGCTTGTGCTAATGAGGCAAATATTGTCGAGGAAAAGGTGGTTGTTATTCATCGTGGTAGATGCAATAATAAAGTGTATTATTGTTTGTCTCACGATGTAGTCACTTGAGATGTAGATCGCAAAGTTTCGACTGCTTACTGCTAGTCTTCTTCTGGTGATAAGGTCGACTGATTGCATGGTATCATTTATATCACAAAGGTCACCAGTGATTGGTGCATTTCAATCCTCCTATTGTTCCATTGTTCCAGAGTGGTCCGCTGTTGTACCATTCTCCTGTTGTTGTGTATTTTGATCGTGGGCATCCATGCTTCTCAAATTTCAATTCCACTATCCCTGTTGATGTTATTAGGGTGAAGTCTTATGTGAATAGCTTCCTTGACCCTACGTGTGTACCAGTGAGGATCTCGATCAATAAACTTGACCTCATTCCAGATAGG
>Ga0126338_10004032_pt1 | contig 10397 bp, 6 predicted proteins | sample OrbCmetagenome_2_FD_92529 | JGI IMG/M metagenome (GOLD analysis project Ga0126338, IMG submission 92529) | Coral microbial communities from Petempiche,Puerto Morelos, Mexico - Orbicella C C metagenome | ecosystem: Host-associated > Invertebrates > Cnidaria > Coral | place: Petempiche,Puerto...
AGTTGTCTTTTGCAGGAAAAAAAAAACGGCGTGAACAAAAGAATGTGCAAACAAAAGGTAGCAGACAAAAACAAGGGTAAATTAATTCTGGGAACTTTGGCGAGTTGGCTTTCAAGTGAACTTCAGATCAGAAATTCTAACTGACGTTTCCTCTAGACAGCTCGAGCTTAGTGCAGTGCTGCTAACAAAAACACAGAAATAAACTTACGGTAAAGATACTGGTCGTAGTAGCTCGGTGGTCGAGCTGCAGCGAACGGATAAGGTTGACTGTAGGGAGTCGGTAGTCGGCAAATTTGCGGTGCAGGCTCGGATTTGATAGCGGCGGAGGGAAAATCACCGGGAAAATTCACAAAATCATCCACGTCGAACAAGCAGGCTTTTCTCTCCTCCCTCTTAATCGTACGGTTCGAGCACATGTCAAGATAGTTGAAAAAAGCTGGGCCGTAACCAAGATCCTGCAGGACAGCCATGACCTCATGCTCTTTCACAAAGCTTCAAATGATAACTGGCAAACACTGCACCGTCTGATGTTTTGAACTTGTCATTAGCATAATGTTGCTGAGAACTTGTAGCGTCCTTAGCAACCCTTTGGGCACGATTTTCGATATTAGTCGAGGATGAAATACTTGAGATTACAAAATATGAAGTCTTCTCAAATCCTGGTTGTATAAAGCACTGAGAGCGTAAATTTGTTCACGAACTTAAGCTGCAGTAGCATCACAAAATCCGTGAGTCCAAAGTCAAAACTTCCAAAGTTACCTTTTTCAGTCCTTTACAGAAACTTCGCTAAGAAGGATGCCGTAAATCTTTCTTGTAATAAAGCCAAATCTCGCCTATACGATGTATCAAGTTTTATTAATTTTTTATTACAATTTTAACTCTTTCGCTGAAAACGTATAGCGCCCGTACAGAGCAAAAGAGCGAAAGTTAACAAATGCGCCATCATGTTTACAAGGTTACGGAAGGCTAGAGATTAAAACCGAAAATAACCTTCAGTTTTCCGCAGGAAGCAAATTAGTGGAATTAGCCGGAAACCACAGGAGCGAGAAATATAAACAACCTCAAATACGTCATAGAAACGTGATGGGGTTATTTATTGACGCAAGATATGACCCATTATTTTACTTCACCTGCTTTGCGAAAAAAACCGCATTGCGCGAAATCTTTCAGACAAAAGCTTCATCCGGTTTATTCTTTCCAATTGTCACGCTAACTTGGGCGTACGATTCTTGGAAACACGAAAGTTTACATGGTGAAATGTAAACAATTGTAAATCTAGCACGATTTTTCACTGTTTTACGAGACAAGACAAGACCTCACTTCTTCATTCTACGAGAGGAGTTAGTTGACGAAGCAAGTTAAAAGAAATATCAAGAAAACGTTCTGAACTGTGTTGTTAAACACTTTAAAGAGTTAAACTATACATTATAGCGCACAACAGCTTTTGGGCATACATGGTCTAACACGACGAAAAACAATCAACCTTTTCGTCGAAATGTCCGCTTTAGGTTGAAGTTTTCCCTGCGCTCTAGTAGTGCCTGTCGAAGCGCTCTAGCAGCATGCTGGTGGTCACACGCGAATCATCGCGCGCATTTCACGTGGCGCCGCGCGTTCCACCAGCTTAGCCGCGCGCGAGGCAGAGAGAGGTGAAACATTAACATGAAAAAACAATTACGCCTACGTGTAGTAAAGGTACATAACGGCAAAAACCCAAGATGAGGGGGCTGAAAAAATCTTCAGGCGCTGTTTACAATTGGGTACAGTACGACTGAATCCGAAAAATTGCCGGCTAACGTTTTTAGAATGGGTCACACGTGGGATAAGGAAAACTGTAACGCGAGCACGAGAAGAAGCCCTCGATGCAAACGCGATTGTGCGGCGAGAACGTGAAATTTTGTGCGAACATAAGACAAAAGTGATATAAATTACACAAGCATTCATTTTCAAACGATACGAAAATCTTTAAAGTGAAATTATGAAAACGACGAATGGATTTCCGCTGTACCCAAAGAAGCCTCAGAGGTGGAGTCCCTTCTTGTCGCCTAGGATACCATGGATCGTTTGTCGCGGTCGCTCGTAAAGTCTCAATTCAATTTGACAAAATGGTTTACAATCGTTTCAATTGCGCTCGTCTACAGAGTTTCTAAGACTTATATACAACTGTAAGAAGTGTTTCGAGTGTTTTTCACAAATTTCTTCACAAGTGTCCAAACGAAACAATAGGCAAACTGAGAACACAAACAATGCCCCCAGCCCTAAGAACAAAAGAGGTGCAGATTAACAAGAACGAATCAAAATAGAGGTGCAGATCAACTGACATTCTACCATTCAGAAAAAGGCAATTTCAAAAGATGCAGTTTCTATGAATTTACAAAACCGCACTAATCATGCAAGGTGTCTAGGGTCGGTCCACACTACGTCGGAGAAATTTGAAAAACGCAGCTTTATTTCTCCGGTTAGGCCTACCGTCCACACTAATCCGTCACGAAAACGGTGCTTTTCGAAAACGCTCTTCAAACCGGAGGAATTTGAAAATGCCGGCTTTTCGTTTTCGTGTGGACAGAAAACATTTTGAAAACGGAGCTTTTCGAAAATGATAGCGTCACGGATATTCCTGAACGAGTTTTCTTCAAACACCAATCCAAAAAGACCGGTGATTGTTACGTTTTTTAGTTCCTCCGGCGTAGTGTGGACGGAAAAATTTGACGCGTTTTCAGAGTGAAACCTCCGTTTTCAAATTCCTCCGGCGTAGTGTGGCGGGGCCTAATAAATCTGCAAAATCAGTCGACCGTGAGACACAGTAACGGGAACACCAGCTACGAGAGACAAGAAAGAAAGAGAACAATATATTGACCTCGCCAATTCATAAGCACTGACCCTTGGTTTGCCTCCATGGATATCAGAAAAAATACAGTGCATTCAACCGAACACGTGTCTGATGATTTCAACTTCGCTAAGTAACCCAGTAAATAGTAAAATCAATTAACTGGTTCCAAAGTTTAAATATTGCTTTCCAGAAGTCTCTACGCCTATCCTAGCAACCCAAAACATCAATTATTTACTCCTAATTGTAGCTAAGTTAAGAAAAATTTAGTAAAGTAACAGCTTTTGGCTGTTATTGATTGAACAACTCTACACAATGCACTGCATTTTGTTCACCTGTTGATTTAAAGAAAGCCCACTGATAACGGCTTTTCGCCCAATCTGGCGATAAGTTTAAGAACGATGTTATCATCCATTACCATGAAATGAATTATACACATACATATATAGTTCATAGAGTTTATAAGAGGTTTCGCTGATTAAATAAGAGCGAGTGGTGAAGTCTTTTAGGTGAGCAGAAGTTTTCTTGTCAATTCTGGACCTGTTCTCAAGTTCTTATCTTTATTTTGAGTTCAGCAACCACAGAATCAAGCTTTAATTTGGTAATAACGTGAAGTCCGTGGATCTATCGAGCAGTGTTGTCAGACCGTCTGACACTCATGGTTCATTATAGTGCACAAGGCGGTTCTAACTTTTAGTCTGTGGATGAAACCCTAGTGGGTGACCATTCAGATGAAAGCTATTGAGCAGTACTGTTAATAATCATGTACAGGGATTTTGTTCTGATTATTTAGTCTGTGGATCACACGTGCTATGAGACTTTCCAAGCTGTCTGTGATATTTCTTCGCTTCATAATTTGTAACTGCGATTAAAACGCCAGTATGTTCAATGACAGAGTCACCCACAAACCATGTATATAAAACGAACGCCTAAGATCTTTAGACAGCTCGGCTTTAGAACGAAAATTACTAGTCTATGAACTTTATCCTCCGCAGTTAAGAAGCCTCCATGTAATCAACCAAATCAAAACACGGTGAAAACGACAAAAGTATTACTGAACTAGTAGCAATCACAGCTCACGCCAACTCCCTTGGCCGTCATGTTTACAAAAGTGAGCATCAATTGAAACAAAAGCCACGACTTTGCGGTATTGTCCTTTTTAATTAATAGGGAGTTTAAGAAAACCAAGAAGGCAACGGCAACGGGAACGTCGCTAAACAGAAGGTTTAAGTAGGAGAACAATGGCTGTGCACGAGCGTTATAATTCTTGGTACATTTCTTTACCGTCCTCGGCAAAACAACAACGTGAAATGACCAAATTCTGCGTTGTCTGGAGAAACTGAACCACGACGGCTAATTTTTTAAATTTTTATTTCAAGTTTATCGCTGTGTCCCAGAGTCAGTTTCGTGAAAGTTTTGTCAGTGATAGAGAAAGTAAATGACTTTAGAGTATCGCGAGATTCGTAGGTAAAATATAAAGTCATTTTTTAATCGACGTTGTCCTCGGCGTCGCCGTCGTGGTTACTTAAACTCCCTAATGGCTCATAAGAAGTAATCGGCAATATTCCACTTGTTTCGATGAGGAAAACAAACCAAACTTTAGATAACCATAACAACAATCCCGAGCACTGATCGAAATCTTTCGGCAATGTTCGCCTTCTCTATAACTTTCCGAACAACTTCCGACTAAACGACATGTCACGTAAATCAAGGGCTCGAGAATTTCTCATCCGTGTAGACAATAGCGAAGCGCGCGAGTGACGTTGTAACTCAGACACAGCCACACAAACAAAACGGTATGGTGGAAGATTTAAAGCTTTTTCAAGCGATACTCGAACAGCTGTTTATAAAAATACAATTAAACCTGATAAAATGATTTACTGTCGTTTCAACTGCTCTCCGTCACAATCTTTCTAAGAGTATATATACACGAATCAGTAAAGTGTTTCGATTGCCTTTTCTGCGAATTTTTACCTTCCCTACTGGCATTTTACTGTTTGCCACAAAACGGTAGAAAAACTGACCAGTAATAGATACAGTTTCTACTTAACATTAACTTGCAGGTCGTCATTTTGCAAAGTCAATCGAACGCGAGACATAGCTGTTACCGCGAGCTACGGAAAACAAAAAAAGAAAAAGAACAATATATTGACCTCGCCAATTCATAAACAGTGACCCTTGGTTTGCGAACTCAACGATTCCACGTGTATTCACCTAATGATTTCAGCTACATGACATTGCTAAGAAACCAAGTAAGCACTACAATCGATCTACTGGTTTCAAAGTCTAAAATATTGATCTCCAAAAGTTTCAACTTCTAGCATAGCAACTCAAAACATTAACTGTTTACTCCTAATTAAGGCCCAGTTAAAAAGATTAATTTTTTCCTCAAAAGTTAGCTTTTGCCTTTTATTGACCAATTCTGCGAAATTAGCCGGATTTTTCGCCTGTTGATTGAACAAAACGCCCACTGAATCCGCAGGTTGGGATTTCTCGCGATTTCACGAATGTTACCACTCCATTTCCATGCTATGTTGATTTCACGTGGTTTAAATAAATCATAAAGACGTTGAAGGTTCATCGAGTTTACAGAAGGAAATAAAAACGAGTCTAGATAAATTAAAAAGGTCAGCAGAAGGCTTGTTGTCCTTTCTGAACCAAACCTTTTCTTTCCTCTTCAGCTCTCTCTCTGACACTGAGAGAGCGAGCCAAACTTTGAGTTCATAATTAATTTTTGGTTATCACTCGGAGACTTGGATTTATAACGCTATACTTTCATGTGGTGCTGTTTATTATGCTGTATAAGGTGGTTCTAACTTTTAAGTCTGTGGATGAAACCCTAGTGTATGACCATTCAAATGAAAGCTATTGAGCAGTACTTTCATGTGGTGCTGTTTATTATGCTGTATAAGGTGGTTCTAACTTTTAAGTCTGTGGATAAAACCCTAGTGTGTGACCATTCAAATGAAAGCTATTGAGCAGTACTTTCATGCGGTACAATTTATTATGATTTCAAGGTGGCTCTAACTTTTAAGTATATAGTGCACTGGACAACGCGTTCTACGTTACAAGCCGTGTTCAGTTCTTTGCTTCATTCAACTTAGATTTCTAATAAACTGCAAGTAGTTTTTATTGACATAGATACATGTGACCCATATCTGAGCCCCTGAGACCTCTCAGCAGAGAGTTATTAAGCAAATATTCTGAATATACATAAACTGCTGCTGTATCAATTTTATCTATCGTACTTGAGGGGATTTTGCGCGGTCAAACAGATCTAAAGAGTGTAAAATCGGCAAACTAGTTACAAGTAGCATTTACATCCCTGGCGCGCTGCGTGTTTGCAAAAGCGAGCATCGATTGTAATATTAACGAATTGATCGTTTGTCACGTTTAAAATGCTCATAACAAGCAGTAAGGATAAGAAAAGAGTATTTGATCTCCAACATGTGTAATATTCCACTTGTATCGATGAGGAAAACAAACCAAACTCTAGATAACCATAACAACAATTACGAGCGTTGATTGAATTTTTTCGGCAATGTTCGTGTTCCGTAACTTTCCGAACAACTTCCGACTAAACTAAATGTTACGCAATTTAAGGGTTCAAGACTTGCTCATCCGTGTAGACAATACGAATGAAAGCTAATGAAAATACAGTTCATGCGTGTCGCTGAAAATAATGTTACACAAAGTGATTCTACCTTTTTAAGCACTTCCATGGTGCTCTGTTTGTTTTTAAGAGAATACCCCTTCCTATCAAACTGGTTACAATTGGCAATGTACTTCAGACAACTTCACTTTAGAGGGATACATGTTATCAATAAGATTTAGAGAGTGAAAACTAGTTAAACAACAAACTATTTGTAAGAAGAAATTACAGACTACACGCGCTTCGTGTTAACAAATGCAAGACCAAGAATCAATTGAAAAAGACACGATTTACCGTATCGTCTCGTTTAAACGGCTCATAACAAGCAAAAGGAATACGATAGAAGTATCTGATCTTTCCACTTGTTTTGATGAGGAAAACAAACCAAACTTTACATAGCCATAACAACAGTGACTGAACTTTTTCGGCAATGTTCGTGTTCCGTAAAACTTCCGAACAACTTCCGAACAACTCACATGCGACGGAAATCAAAGGTTCGAGAATTTGTCATCCGTGTGGACAATTGAAATAAAAGCTGATGAGAATACAGCCCATGCGTGTCGCTAATAACAGTGTTACACAAAGTGATTTTAACTTTTTAACGTCTATTATATCACTGTGTTTGTTTTCCAACATTACACGTCCCCACCCAACATTTGCCTGTGTATTTTATATAAGACTTCCGTTAAAACGTCCTTTTTTCAGCGTCAGTCAATGAAATATGGTTTTACGCATCTCTTTACCATCATGGTAAAAAGAAGTCCGAAGAGCACAACTAATAAACTGGATTCCGCTTTAACAAAATGGAGCTGGCCACCCTCTGCCTTGTCACCAAGGATATTTGAACAGCTGTTTAAAAAAAAAACTTATATCCCGATAAAATAATTTACTGTCGTTTCAACTGCTCTCCTTCGCAGCCTTTCTACGAGTAAATATGCAGGAATCAGTTAAGTGTTTCGATTGCCTTTTCTGCGAATTTTTACCTTCCCTAGCGACATTTTACTGTTTGCCACAAAACGGTAGAAAAACCAAGAATAGATACAGTTTTTACTTAACGTAATCTTGCAGTTTGTCTAATAAATTTACAAAGTCAATCGAACGGGAGAGTTATTTCCGCCAGCTATACGGAACACAAGAAAGAAAAAGAACAATATATTGACCTCGCCAATTCATAAGCAGTGACCCTTGGTTTGCGAACTCAACGATTCCACGTGTATTCACCTAATGATTTCAGCAACATGACATTGCTAAGTAACACAGCAAGCACTACAATCGATGTTGCTCGTTCCAAAGTTTAAACTATTGATCTCCAGAATTTTCTTCTGCTAGCTTAGCAACTCAAAACATTAACTGTTTACTCCCGATAGTAGCCAAGTTCAAAAGAGACTAATTTGTATTTCCCAAACTATTAGCTTTTGCCTTCTACTGAAGAGTTCTGCAAAATTATCCTGATTTTCCATCTGTTGATTGAACAAAACGCCCACTGATTCCACAGGTTAGGTTTCTCACGATCTTACGAACATGATATTACTCCTTTTCCTTGCTATCGTGATTTTGCATGGTTTAAATGAATGCACAGTCTTTGAACGTTCATTGAGGTCAGCGAATGAAATAAAAGCGGGCTGGGGGATATGTTTCTTAGATCAGACCTATTCTGCGCCAATTTTCAAATTCTGTCTTCTTCTCTTTCTTCAGTGAAGTTAACGCTATCACCAACAGAATAAAACTCTAAGTCGGCAATTAACGTCGTGGTTGTAACTTGAAGTCTGTGATTCTATGGAGCAATATATTTACATCTACATCCACATCTACATTTAATAATTTGTAACGCTTTCGCATCCAATCAATTTATTTTCATACGGTACTGAACTCTTACACCTGACCGGTTGAAACTTTCAATCAAATGAAAGCTATCGGGCAGCACTCCATAAGATACTGTTTATTATCCTATTATGAAGGACGCTCGAACATTCAAGTCTGTAGATCTGTGGTATGTGCCAGCTTTTCGAGTTGTTTGCAAATCTTCCCTTCATACCTGCTTCTATTATAAACCGCCAGTATTTTCATTTACGGAGTCATGAGCTCGGCAAAGGCATAAAAGGACGCCTGCAACTGATCTGAATATAGCTAAATTGATAATGCACGAAAACTTTGTCTACTGCAATTATGAAGACTATGAACTGTTAATCAAACTAAAGCCGGAGTGCGAAAACGACATATCACGCGAACTTGTTTACAACACTGAGCATCGGATTGAAAAAGACACGAATTTACCTATATTGTCTCGTTTAAAAGGCTCATAACAAGCACGTAAGAAGGAAAATAGAAGAGTATTCAGTTGATCTCCACCATGTGTAACATTCCACTTGTTTCGATGAGGAAAACAAACCAAACTCTAGATAACCATAACAACAATTCCGGACACTGATCGAAATCTTTCGACAATGTTCGCCTTCTCCGTCACTTTCCGAACAACTTCCGACTAAACGACATGTCACGTAAATCAAATATTCGAGATTTTCTCATCCGTGTAGACAATTGAAATGAAAGCTAATAAGAATACAGTTCACGCGTGTCGCTGATAATAATATTGCACAAAGCGATTCTAAATATTTAAGTACTTTCATGTTGTTCTGTTTATTTTTCAACATTTTATGCCCCCACTCCACAAACTCCTTACATTTGATCATGTGCTTTGTACAAAGTCTATTAAATCGTCAGTTTTTGCAGCGACAGTTCATTCCGTCCATGAAATGCCCGCTTGACCGATCACTACAGGATGACTAAGCAAATTTGTCCTTTTTCCCGGTTAGTGAATAAATGTTCTGTATGTACGTCAGTAAATAAGTAACTGTGTTTATTTCCTCTTTTGCTAGTTCATAAACTTCTCTTTAAGAGGACATAATGACGTCAATTAGGTCTAAACAGTGCCAAAGAGTCAAACTGTTTGTCGATAGTTTGTAGCCAGAACGCACTGTGCTAACAACAGCGCGAGAATTTATTGAAAAGTGTTAAATGTCCCATTCTTACAAGCAAACACAGATTTAGACACAAAATACATGGTTAAGGGTAGTAAAATGGTCATCGTTGCGGTCGACATTCAAGTTTTTCTGATGAGCAAAACAAATCAAACTTAAGATAACCATAACAACAATTACGAGCGTGGACTAGAAATTTTCGGCAATGTTCGGGTTCCGTTGGTTTCTCGAGCAAAACACGATCACTTGCGACGTAAGCAGTCAACCGGATCAACAACTCAAATGAAAGCTTATGAGCAATACTTTCATATGTGCTAGTGCGGTTAACTTGCTTGTATAAGCCGTTATCAAAACGTTGTGGATGAAACCCTAGTGTGGACCATTCAAAAGAAAGCTATTGAGCAGTACTTTTAAGTGGTACTGTTTATTAAGCTGTACAAGGTGGCGCTAAATTTTTAGTCTGTGGATGAAACCCTTGTGTATGGCCATTTAAATGAAAGCTACTGAGCAGTATTTTCATGTGGTACTGTTTATTATGCTTTATTGTATGGCTCTGTCTCACAAGGAGTGGGAACTACCAAATTTACGAATTTGACTGGCTAAAATCGATATTGAAAGCGGTCTAGATTTTCCCATCTAGACCGGCATCTAGATTGGTAATGTTTTGCAGTGAAAAAGTTGCAAACTAAAATGCAAAATCATTGACTATTTTCATCTAACAATATTTATTTATGGAAGTGCCAAAAAGCCCGATGAGAAAAAAAAAGTAAAGAGGACGAGCAAAATTTGGCAGAATTAAATTCAGCTCATCGCCGTTCGCAAACAAAATGACAGTTAGTACAAACCAGTTACATTAAACGAATTAAATTGTTCTTGTTTGCGCCATATAAAAATTTCTTATTAACCGAGCTTAGTCGGTCTGTATGGGAGAATCTTAACCTCG
>Ga0126338_10004036_pt1 | contig 10392 bp, 10 predicted proteins | sample OrbCmetagenome_2_FD_92529 | JGI IMG/M metagenome (GOLD analysis project Ga0126338, IMG submission 92529) | Coral microbial communities from Petempiche,Puerto Morelos, Mexico - Orbicella C C metagenome | ecosystem: Host-associated > Invertebrates > Cnidaria > Coral | place: Petempiche,Puerto...
TCCCCCCCCCCCCCCCCCCCCACTTTCCTAAAAAAATAAAGGTCCGTCCCTAACCACCTACCCTGTGTTTTTCCCAACGCGTATCCGATGCGTTCCCTGTCGTTCCTCTCTATGGAAGTTATAACGTGTGCTCTCTGTGCGTTTTTATGTTTTTTCAATCCCCCCCCCCCCTCCCGCTTCCCTCCCTAGCCTCCTCCATGCATTTCCCGTGTATGGACCATTCTTTCCTGTTAGTCCATGGGCCAGGGCAGGTTCTCGGTACCACTCGGGGGGAGAAAATGTGCGTGATATCTGATGAAAGGTTGTATGAAGGACTTTTCAAATTTACTTGATAGCAATCGTGAAAGAGTAGCTTTCAGTATTTTTTTGCGTTCTTCTTTTTTTCAAAAATATTGCTGTGACATGGAAACGAGGCTCACATTAAAACAGTTATTTTAAATGCGTTCTTTATTTGTAATATTAATAAATTACTACATTGTACAGTAAACAGCTTTTCTTAACATTTTTGGTTAAAAACTAAAATTTATAAGTTGATTTGAAAAAGAAAAACTTCAATGAAACCACGCAGCTCAAACTCGAAAAGCATCATGGGTAACGTCTAAGATGACGGTCTCGCTGCATGGTAAATACTTCAAAGTTCTTGCCAAATTTTCGCAGTTTGGACGCTTTTTATCAACAGGGAACACTTAGTATTTTTATGCTCAGTGAACAAAATACTTACAAACATTTAAGAGTCTCTGTTCGACTCAAGGAAACTTGACTGCTATGTACAGTTTCAATTGTTGTTTTATTCCTAGACCAAACTAAAGACCTGCTTTTAAAACTTGTATTATTCACTGCTCATATGATGAAAGTCTGCTAATTATTCCTATTTTAAAAAAAAGATTCGACTCTTTGAAATACTTATTGAACGCGGCTACAGTTAAAAGTCATGGGACATTGCTTTATTCATTGGCAGAGAATACCATGGAAGGAGAAATTCCCCAAGTCATATATCACAGAAAATGCCGTAGTCTTTTTAGCATGAAGCGAGATTAGTTGGAGGGCATTTTTCAAACAACGGCCGCGAAACAGATTTCGAAGTTTAATTTGGAAAGCGAAGGACAAAGATCTCGTTGGTAAGAGCCAAGCACGAGCAGAACTTGCTCGAAAATGTACACTTTTTGCGAAAATACGACTGCATGTACAAGAACACGCGATCCCGTTGACTCAGTAGGTTGACTTGTATTTAGATGCTTTAGAAAAGTTGCTATTGCTGCGGATGATAGCAGGCTTATTGGCCTTGCCTGTCGTGATTTGGTGGCAGCTGAAGCGTGTTACCGTGATCGGTGCTTTTGAGATTGTACCTGACCAGATAAAGCGAGCAAGTACACTGACTTGGAAAGCATGTGAACCGGACTCGGATGAAAACCAATTTTTTTGATATAGAGTCTCAAGCTTATGAAAAAACTGTTTGAGTTTATTTGATCAGATTTATTAAATCTTAGGCTAATTACGATGGTTGATCTGAGAGAGAAGCAGGAATCTCCATGCGATCAATGGGCGCTACTGAAATATCCGAATCAGCGAAAAAGACATTTCTGAAGAAAGTTAGAAAACGATTTCGGCGACTTGTTACAATTTGAAGATCTCCCGAACAATAATAAAGTTTTTGTTCTTTCCCAAAATTTTTCAAATGTTCAACTGGCCAGAGAGATAGTAAATTTATCTCAGCAATTCGACAACAGGGCTGACTCCATGTAAAGTCAAGGAAAATAGCAAGTTGGACTGTACATCTGTAATGTAGTTCTTTCAAATCAGAATAGTGAAATGGCATGGCCACCGAAATCCTCTGAACTATGTGAGAATGCAATCAATCTCCTAGCAGAACTAGATGCCTTTCTATATACTCTTCTAACTAGCAACTAAGAAATCCCAACGGAATATCCTTATCGCTACTGGTGCCTTGTTGGCAACTCTTTTGGGCAAGAAATTGTATACGGGATAATTGGAGGAAAACCTTCCAACCAAATGCTATTACCATACGCAGTAAAAACTTTGCAAACCGCAATGTTGAACTTATACAGATATTAAGCCGATGTGGGCGTAGGATTGCCTATGCGCAAATTGAAGAAATAAACACAGCACTTTGCCTACAAAAAATGGCCTTGACGCCTGATAATGATGTTCCTTTGCCGAAAAATATTCAGGCAACGCTTGCGTGGGATAATACTGATAGAATAGAAGAGACGCTTTATGGCGCAGGAACATATCATGGAGTAAATGTTATTGCTGTCTAAGCCAGGCATTTTGGTCCCGGAACGTCCCTCCGCCCCCTGGAACTGAGCAAGCTAGGACAAGGAAAAGAAACATTGATCCTCCAGTAGTCTCGCTTGTATCTCCATGTAACGCTGGTGATCGCACGACACGAAGAAGACATTAAATTGATGATGTCGATGTTCGAAGGAAGCTGGATCAATCCCATTAAGGGAGAAAGGCAAGACCTAGTTGTCTATCTACCGGCAACCTTGCAACTCCTGAGATAGAAAATGATCGACATGCTTTCGGCAGAGGCTTTCGAAGAGACGGTTTATAAGACATTTTGTCATGACAGGCTTGAGTCTGACCTACGTAAGGTGAAATTCGGCGACAAAGTTACGAACCTCAAAGCTTAAACAACAAGATGAAAGGACAAATATGGTCAAGCAAGGAAGTAATCATTATAGCGGATCGTGCGCAGTTTGCTCAAATGATCATTACTGCTGAGAACAGAATGCTGAAGCTGAATGATGTACTGAACCACCCCTCGGACCTTGCCCTTGGGCCCTTGACTCGGCTGATGCCGGGATTGCTGAAGAGAACCAGCAAATCATCACTTGTCAAGGAACCAGCCAGAAGAATATGACAGCAGCAGATATGATTCCTCAGCCGTGCGGGCGAATGCTTGACGGAATGGTAATGGTCCAGAAGGTAAGAGGCGACCAGAAAACATTTGCTGAATTGGCCTTACAAATGGCCTTAAATGCACCGATATGTGCCGCCTTCGTGACTGCAACAATAGGGGCCTTAAGTAATGACGACGGCGACGCCAGAGACGACGTCCAGTAAAAAATAGTTTTATATTTTACCATCGAATTTCGCAGCGGTTTAGATTTGTTCGGTGTACCTATCTGTCCCAGAACTTACTCAAGCTAGATGTGTAATGCCAGTGTTGAATTCCAAATTAAAATACGAAACATTAGCCGCTGCCGTTCGCGTTCTCCAAATACGCAGAACCTAGTCATTTCACGTCGTTATTTTGAAGAGGACGGCAAAGAAATGTACAAAGATTTATAACGCACTTGCACAGCCATTGTTCTGGTCATTAAATCTTTTGTTTGGTAACGTTGTCGTTGCCATTGCCGTCGTGGTTTGCTTAAGGTCTCCAATTGTTTTGGTTATTAAACCTTTTGTTTGGTGACGTTCTCGTTGCCATTGCCGTCGTGGTTTTCTTAAACTCCCTAATAGTGCTGAGGAGGAAGAGATTCTTGATGAACACGAGGATCGAGAAAATTAAGGCATTTTAAATATCAATAGAAATAATCCGTTAAGTTAGATTAAGAAGATAGTGTTGAGGAAATTGTGAAACCATTACTCCTCCTCGTGAATTATGCTTTCTTTTTATGGCAATATTTCTCAATTTCTTATAAATTTTTGGGCTTCTTCAACATAAGGGAGCTTTCCAAAAGTTTTTTTAATTGCATAATGAGTGCTTTGTATCAAAAGGGAAAATGCTTTCAATTTTCAAACACTTTTGCCACATTCTGCTTTAGAATAATAGTGTTTTAACAGTGAAGATGGCGGATCCAAGATGGCCGACAGGTATTAATTGAGTAATTAATTTTGAATCACTTATTTTCCCCTGCGAGATCAACGCAATAAAAAAATACTTAAAAGTTCTTTTGTTGAAATTTAAATATTTTCAGCGTTGCCATGGAAACAAAATCCTTAAAGCTCATGTAAGTTTCAACTATGTGGTTTAAAAACTCATCTGGCAGAAATTTCCATCATTGCACATATAAAGTATCCTTTACGTATGGTTATTGAGCAGGGAAATACAACTTTTAAGCAGTCATTGCTTATATCCTGATGATTCTGTAGAAATGAGTGACGTCACTTTGTCACGTGATAAATCCTATTAAGCTACTCATTTAGCATTGCTATCATACATGATATGAAACTAGAGTAATTGCAGTTTTCAAAACTATATGGTAGCATTACTCCCCCTGAGTGGTACCGAAATGTTATTTTTTGGGGTCATGGCCCATAGACTATGTGTATTCCTTAATGCGTTCACCTTGGGTTCCATAGCTTTCTGCTAATCAGTTACACTTTATTAGATACTAATAAGAGTATTTATTTTATTGTACCGAAGTTTCTATGTCAACATGATATTTTATTAGTCAGTGTACCTCATTTTGTTGACATGATACTTTATTTATTTTCGGTTTAATCAACTTTATATTTCAAAACCACTCGAAGTCAAGCCATCTATTTTTAACCAACAATCCATTATTTACCAATTTAAATGTGACCTGTATGATGCAGATTATGTGTTGGTTACACGCGGCGGCATTTGAATCAACGCGTAGACGAGCACAAGAATGCATCTTCCTCTATTGGAAAACATTTTCGTGTGAAACTTTCTTATGTGCCTACGAATCTTACCAAGAATTTTACAATTTTAAAAAATTGCAAGAACAAGTTTGACTGTCTTGTTTATGAAATGTTTTTTTATTAATGAACTGAGACCAAGTCTCAATGTAAAGTCAGACGCAATTCGCGCAAAATTTTTTTTATCATTTTTAATTTTGTTATTCTTGCATGCATTTTATTTTTCTTACCACCGTTTTTTACATTTTCATACTTTACATACTTTTACGTCTTTGTTTTATATTTATACTGATGCAAAAATTTTTATCTTCAATTTTAAGCTTGAAAACGAAACGGTCGGTCGACACGTCGCTCGCTTTTACCTTTAGTTTTTACTTCAAATAGGGCAAATTATTTTATAAATTATTTTATCTAAATTATTTATTTATTTTATATCATACATTTTATTAGGTAATTGTAGGTCCATATCAGCCTCATTGGCTGCCAATTTTGTAACCTGCATTACTAAATGAAATGACGATGATGATGATGATGATGATGATGATGATGATGATTTATACCAACAGAGATCGTAAACTGTTCGCCAACTTCTCGACGAAAATACTTGGTATGCAATGCAATGATGCCCATTTTCCGGTTTTGCTCTCTCGAATAAACCTCGGTTTTTGTTATGTAAAACTGAAACAATTGCGGATCTCCATCGGCCATTTTCGGAAATCCTGGCGAATCTGGTTTGCACAATGATTGGAAACGTCCGTATGACCTTCGAACATCATCGGAAGACATCGGAAAATGGTCGAAAATTGCAAAGGAAACATCTTTTGAGTTCACGTCATATAGAAATCATTAAAAAATTTTCAGAGATTTGAAATCCCATTTGTTGTTCAACTGCATGTTAGAGAATATATTCTATCGTTCGTGTTGTTTTTTATACAAACGAACAAGGACTAAAAACTTAGTATTTACTTTTTTTATTCAATAACGTTCATAAACTACGTCTATTCACTTATAATTAAACTAAATAACACATGAACCTGAGTAAAAAAAAGCTGAACACAACGACGGTATTTTCTAGTTACAGTTGAACTCCTCTGACAAAAAATCGTTCGAGATGTAGCCGATACTAAGTGACTAAAAAAAGTATTTACAAGGGAAAATTATTTGAGTTCGAGTTAGTGGGGAGTTCCAAGCAACCAAGTTCGATATATCGAGGTTCTACTGGAATTTTAATACAATATCGCCCATTTGAGCCGTTGTCAACTCGTCAACCTTCACACTTGTCATTCCAGTTTCTTCATGATGATTTGCCATCCTGTCGCTGCTCTTGTTCTCTATGGAATTGTTGTTCCTAAAATCGAAATAAAGTTAGACAAAATGGTTCTACAATTTTACTTGGGAAAAAGGGGCTACCTGTACAAATTTTTCCGGAATTTCAAGAAAAGAGGACAACCTTCCGAGGTATACCGAAATTTTTGGGAATTTTTTTACCGATAATTTCCGTTCCATTTGACTTTCCTCCCGAAATTTTTCGTTTTTCATTTTCGCAAAGAAAAAGCCGCCATTTTTTAATGCGCGAGCGCTAATCACGCGTGAAATTATGCGCAGTAGATGTGCGGAATGCAATACTGGGGAATGACCTTAATCTCTCACCCTTACCTGTTTTGTTCATATCTCTTGCGCGTCACACAGATTATAGCCACTGCAATGACGACGACAAGCGCTAAAGCCACCACTAACAGCAACATAGGAATAACTAAAGCAAAAAAGGAACAGCAGGTTAAGACTCGATTGCACATGGTTAGGTCGGCTCGTACCAATAATCCACCGTAAGAAAAAAAAAAAAAGGACGGCTGTACATTTGACCAAAATGCCTTGCGAACCTAACACAGCCTACAGGGCACAAAGAAAGCCCAAGTTTTACAATATTTGTCCCTGTACTAAGGACATTGAGTAGCTTAGTTTTGAAGATTTTATAACGTTTCTGCACGTTTTTATGAACGTTGTTAAGGTTTTCGTGCGCTAAGAAATATGGGTAAATGTACCAGTCGCCATCTTTTTTCCTACGGAGGATTGCTAATGCGCATCTTTACTACACACGTAATTCGTATCGCAACGTCACATCACGTTGTACAACAAGCGCGCGCTAAGGAAGACATCTGTACGTGAGATGTTACAAATATTTCGACTTTTCTGTTCTCGTGTGACCAAAGTTTTCTTCGAATGTGGAGGGGCAAAGCTATTATATGTTTTTTGTCAAGGCCCATTCCACCTCAAGGAACGACGTCAGCTACAAAAGTTACTTCGTGGACTTAGTTGTGTTGAATTGAGTACGTTTACCTGATCTTAATTTCTCCAATGTAGCTTCTTTAATTCCTGATAGTCCACGTACACTAAGATCGTCTCAAAATAACAAAAGCTTTTAAAAACGCAAGGTCTACAATGAGCATTACTTCGAAACGAACGAGCACGGCGACCCCTCGAATATATTGTTTTCTTTTTGGCCAAAGGTGATCTTTGCCTTACTTCATGGCAAGTTTTTCTAAAAACAAATATGTCCGTAGGAGTATTTTGGGCGCAAACACTCTTAATAAAAAATATGTTTGAAATCTGGTACGCCTGCGATTAAAGCTATGTAACTTACAGTATTTATTTTTGTCTTTCCCGTCGTCTGATGAACGTGCTACGGTGTCGGCAGGGTCCCCTGGAAAATTAACAACGAAACTTTGACATATCCTTCCTGTATAACTACCAACTACGGCAACTATGTATTTATAGAAAAAAAATATCCCATCGCGGTTATTTTCCCTTTTGATAGACTACCAGTAAATTGTGATCTCTAAGGCTACATTTTGAGTGGCTTGCAAATCAGTTGTCAGAATAGGTGTTTGCAAACAACCATCTTCCATTGATCACATGGGAATAAGGTATTTTCTGCCAAATATTTGGCTAATATGTCATTTCAATCACTCAACAACTTTGCTAATAAAAGATGAAAAAAGCAACATTTACCTTGCGGATTGCAATCTACTATGAAGCAGGTTCGAACGTCTGCGTGAGAGCTGCTCTCACAAAGTTTCCCGCCATGCATAGGGGGTGGATTAGTGCAAGTTCGTTGGCGCAACTCGAACCCGGTCCCACAGGAGACACTGCATGGAGTCCAGTTCGACCAATTGGAAAAAACGCCATCAACTATCAACAAAATTAGAAAATAATGTAAAATAAGAAGCCTTCGTATTGAACTAGCGGGTACTTTGCTGTTGAGCGAAAACCTTTATGAAACGTTGCACCGTATATTCACTTACGGTGGCCAGAATAGTTCTATCGAAACCACCGCCCCACCAAAACGAGACGATATAAGTCTTTTCTTTCGTACTTAACAAAAAAAGCCTCGTACGCCCAATTTCTTTAACACATGTGAAAGGAATTAATACGAGAGTAAGGGTGGAATACACACCTGGGCATGATGTGCCTACACACTCCCTGATCTGCAATGATTCTCCGATGCAGTATTTACCGCCATAAGCCGGAGCAGGATCAGAGCACGTTCTGTAGCGAATGCTGGTCCCTTTACCACATGAACTGGAACAACAAGTCCAATTTGACCAAGGAGTATAACCTCCATCCACTAAGGAAAATTGTTAACATTTAATCATGTGCCACAAAAATGTTAATCTTGCGCTCCGTAGAACAAAGAAAAGCATTTAAACCGGGAATGATTACACCTTTTAGGCCTCGTCCACACTACGCCGGAGAAATTTGAAAACGGGTAGGCCTACCATCCACACTAATCCGGACCGAAAACGGAGCTTTGAGAAAACGCTCTTCACACCAGAACAATTTGAAGACGCTGGCTTTCCGTTTTAGTAAACAGATGCTTTGGAAAAAGATGACGTCACGATCATCGTCTGATTTCCCTGCTCGAGTTTTCCTGAAAACAAAAATCCAAAATGGCCGGATATTGTTACGTTTTTAAATTTCTCTGGCGGAGTGTGGACGGTAAACGTTTGACGCGCTTTCAGATTGGGAGAGTGAAAACGCCGTTTCCAAATTTCTCTGATGTGGTGTGGACGAGGCCTCATATTAAACAGTGACTACACCTACTAGTCAGAATTTCCACATGCTTTATCGAATGATTGTCAGCAAAACCTTAATCAATAGATTGATTTGCATCCCTAGAATCTTCATCGTTTTGAAGCGGTTAATTGCACGACCATACATTAAAAATATATGTTCAGTTTTATTTGCTATCGATTTGCATATATATACCTGGTAGACATCCATATAACTCTATCCTCATGCAGATATGACCATTCCATTCAGAAGCATAGAATATTACAGTTTGCATCTTGGTTCCGTTAAGTGGAAAAGTACACAATTTCATCTCCATCTGATGGCGTCCGTCGAAATGTCTAGAATAGAAAAAATAATAAAAAACACCTTTTCAGCGAGCGGTGTGAAACTTTTCCTTTACTGATAATTTCTATATTCTCGTTATCCGCGCGCTAATAATAATTTCAGGGAATACATCAGGCAGCGGACGACGTAGCTTGCGAGCAGGCTATCATCGTTGGAGGCACGAGCAAAGTCGTCTGCGAAATAGGCAAGGTGAGAATGAGAACTTGCAAGGACACTATTGTTTTCTGAGTACAGCCCCTCGGAGGGGGGTCAAGATTTTGCCGGACAACTCGCTAGCTTAATATGTCAAATAATCAGCCAATAGAAATTGAGAAAAACCTCAACAAATATGACAGCAAACTGCACATGGAGGCTTTTAGTCCTTTTAGTTTCGGTAATGCAAATAGCACTTGTGTTTTGCCGCTCGCAACGTTAGACAAATCTTTGATATCTTTAATCGCAGCACAATCTAAGCCAAGTGATTTCCCCTCCTTTACCTGATCCTGAATTCTGCTGGTTAGCAGGCAAGCCACTAACACTGCAGTATCTGAATGTTGTCCTTCGCGAACTTTCTTGATCGTCAGTGTAGTTGCAAACAGTTAAAATATAAACCTTTTACCGTATCCAGTTGGCATAACCGATAAAGAAAAACATCCCTTTCCTCTAAAAGACAATTCACAGCACAAATCCCACACCTGGATTCTTGGACGCCATGTTTGCGTTTGATAATCGCTGCTGGTTTTGGTCATATTAATAGAACCTGTCATTTTTCATCAGTCAGAATGCTGCGTTCGTGGGTGAACGTGCTGTGTTCGGGAAACAACATGCCTTCCGTGCAGGCTCTCATTTTTTGTGCCAGGCCCCTCACCGGCTTGCTTCGCTCGCTGACTCATCTCTCGCGACTTTGCTCATGAACTTTGCTCCCGCTGCAACGCACGAGAACCTGCTCGCAGGCTAAAATAACACAACCTAAACAGACCTTACAAACGTGTACGCATTGCGGACCATGTTTCCATTGTACAGAATGACAGTTTATACAGCCAATACAGATACGTGGAGCTCCAGAATTCGAAAGCTATGCGAATGAAGAATGAAGCACCGAAGCTCTACTCACGTTCGTGTTTTAGGGTGCGTTCCTTTGGGGTGATCTGGATCAGGATTAGTGATCCGTGATCACTCAGATCATGGTACATCAAAGGAACCGATGAATCCACTCTGGTCACGGATTTATCGGTTTCTTTCATGCACCATGATCCAAGTGATCTCGGATCACTAATCCTAATTCAGATCACCCCAAAGCAATGCATTATACTCGAAGACGACACAGATACGCACATGCATGTAAAGCTGCAAATAACACTTGCA
>Ga0126338_10004037_pt1 | contig 10390 bp, 6 predicted proteins | sample OrbCmetagenome_2_FD_92529 | JGI IMG/M metagenome (GOLD analysis project Ga0126338, IMG submission 92529) | Coral microbial communities from Petempiche,Puerto Morelos, Mexico - Orbicella C C metagenome | ecosystem: Host-associated > Invertebrates > Cnidaria > Coral | place: Petempiche,Puerto...
AAAATAATTTTAGATCGACCGCTGTATTCATCTGCGTCGCATGCATTAGCGACTCTGAAGTGGATACCATTAGAGAAAAGGCGTTTCCAGCGAAGATGTGTGCATGTATACAAATGCCTAAATGGATTTATAAATCACGAATTGACTTTAGTAACACAACAACATCAGCATAATTATAACACCAGACATAAAGTCAATCTTAGACTCCCCTGCGTTAGAACGAATTGGGTAAAACAAAGAACTGCCTATCGCGCTGTTGATGATTTTAATTCTCTCAGCCAGATAATACGAGACTCTGCTAATGTAGATATTTTAAGAGACAGGTTTTTAATTTTTTAACTTAAGTGTTTTATAAATTTCATATTTTTAGTTCTATTAATTACTATTAATCTTTGAGGCCCTTTTCGAAAACCACATGTACGTGAAAAAGTTTCCTCAATAAAGATTATTATTATTATTGTTATTATTATTATTATTATTATTATTATTATTATTCAAATCTTTGGACTCTTGTTCGACCATCTATTTGCATTCAATCGCATTGCCGGCAAGAAAAGTGAATTTAAGGTGAGGTGGATTTCAATTAGGTTTATTATAATTTTCAGCTTTAGAATTACTATTTTCAACTGGAATTCAACCACACTTCGCTATTTTTTCCGTGTATTGTCTTAGGGTCAAACTACATCAATCGAGACCGCTATGTATACGTGTGTGAGAAACGGCCCTCAGTTGCAAAGACTGTGTTTGTAGGTATACTTTTGATATATGATGGCGACGTAAATAATATTAAAATCCTTCCTTATTTTCAATTTGAAGCAGTTGGGGTGTTACCGCTAGACTGTAAATCCGGTTAGCTCGATTAAACGGCATCCAAACTTAACATTTATGGTGTACTGCCATTCTCAGAGCAAACTTGCTTTTTAGATGATTATAACTTTAAAACCATGTTTGGCGACTTGCTTTCTTAGCTACATTAAACCGCATCCAAACTTGGCATTGATGGTGCACTGCAAAGATGGTGCACTCATAGCAATGTTGTTTTACAGAAGCTTACATGAGCTTCAAAACAATGTTTGAAGTAAAAAACATCCGTCCTGATGTAGAAGTACGGGTTTAAGTCAGTACACGCTAAAGATATTTGATATAAGGCGAATTAATGGCAAGCCAGTTTAAGTAGTGGAAACACTGTGGTCTTCTTGCTTTATTTAATGAAGACTTTGGACAGCTGTTCGACCATCTGTTTGCATTGAATCGCACTGCAAATTAAAAGTGAGGTTCAAACAATCTTCGCTATTTTGCCGTGTTTGTCGAGGATCAAAATAATCAAACGTCTCTAGGTGTTCTCTGAAATTGTGATCTTAGAAGGAATCATGTCTTAGTTATTTCATGATGGCCTCGTTAAGGGACCGTTAGTAATGCTAAAATCCTTTTTATAATTTGAAGAAGCTGGAGTGTAATGGCTAAATCCGGTTAACTGAACTTGGCGGTTTGGCGTAATTTCAACTTTGCGCTCACCACAATAAAACTAATCTATTATTATAGGCGGTGAAATATGCAGGTGATTTTAGGTTTTGCCTAGTTTGTGATTCCATCACTTAGCATAGCCATCAATCCGGTAATTTTATTCACATATAGCACTAATTTTTTTTTTTTTTGGGGGGGGGGGGGGGGGGGGGGGGGGGTATTTCTTCGTCTTTTTTTTTCCACCCCACGAATTATTTTTTCTTATGTTTCTCATGTTGTCTTTTTGTCGTAATGAGTTTTAGGTTTGTTTCGAGTTGTAAGTATATTTTTTTATGTGTGGGGGTAATTGTGATCTGCGGGGGCGGTTGAAAGTTTCCAAGTGTTTCATTTGAGCCAGACGGAAAGTTTTTTTCGAAATACAGCCATGCTTCTCGTGACCGTGGTTTGCAAAACGCGAGGATAACAGGAGAATTTGAAATGTCAGTGCTCTTCAATCAACAGTCCCTCCACTTCTATGAGAGATTTCGTGCTGGAACTTAGTCTCCTCTCATCTGATCACTGGGAATCTTTACATTCGCATCGATTATTTTCGATAAAGAAATAAAAAAAATGCATAACAACAACAACAACAAACTTGATTTCTCACAATTCGCATTATAGATAAAATTACAATTTTTTTAATATTAACAATATACCTTTTCAGTTTATAACTATAAAAGTTAGAGTATGGCGATCAAGTAAACCATTCGGTATTGCAAGCAACTGCTATTGAAATAGAATAACTAGCTTTTCATTATAATTACTGAGTTGCTTAAAAATCCATTTTTTCAAACATTTGAGAAAGAACTGATAAAGTTGCAATTGGCTGATAATTCGCTGAGTCGGTTGTGTGCCAACCCCACCCCACCCCCCCTCCTCCCTTTCTTGTCAATAGGAGTTACTTTCTATATTTGGAGTATATCTGAAACGGTTACTTGTCGCAAGGATTGATTATAGATTGCTGTAAGTGCCCCACTTATTGAAGAGGCATGCTAGTTTAATACATTTTGGGGGGACTCCAGTGGAAGATTTTTTTAGCTCTAGTCCCATTTTTGCGTCCTGTACTTCGTGTGTGTAGATTCCGCGAAACTGTCCAGGCAAGGCTTAGTGGGATTTGTATCGCTCGGCGGGAGGTTTTCAGAAAGATTTCTAGCCACATTTATAAAATGCGTATTTAATTGATGGGCGATATTCTTCCTATCTGTGTAGGACTTGTCATTGGATAATAATTTTGTTACTGCTGGTGGGGCGCTGGTTTCAATCGCCGGGTAAAATATTTTTGCAGTAATTCTACGATAACGACAAACTTTACCTGTTAGATCCCGGAAGGTACGCAAGAACCAGCGGAAACATGAACAACTCCACTCACATCGATACCAGTGGAAATCCGTCTTGCCCGGGCAGTGTTTCTGTGTTCTTCACAACAGCCCTGGCTGTGATAAGCTTAGGAGGGTTTATCGGAGACAGTAGGCTGATTTAGCAAGAGAACGGGAAAGTCACTTGACGACGGCGCGCGCAGTACAAATACCCAAATATGGTCAAATTAGAACAGAATCCAGGTTATTCCGCGCGCCTTGCAGTCGTCATCTGACCATATTTGGGTATTGTACTGCGCGCGCCGTCGTCAAGTGACGTTCCCGTTCTCTTGCTAAATAAGCCTATTTTGGTAATTGCTGCGGTGTACAAAACGCCAAGCCTTACAACAAGCACAAACTACTACTGTGTGAACATGGCGGTCTCAGACTTTCTTTCCAGCCTTACCACCTGGCCTCTGTACCTTACTGATGAGATTATAACGAGCAGTGGAAGTCTCATACAAGGTCCTCTGGCAACTGCTGGGTGCAAAGTGGGAGTGTTCTGTAGAATAGCATCGATTATAGTGTCAATTCTAAGCCTGGTTATGATTGCTGTTGACAGATTTGTGGCTATTGTATTTCCATTGAAAGCGATGCTGATCACACGAAAGATGAGGGCTGTCCTACTGCTTACAACGTGGTTTGTGTCGATAGCTTATTGCATTCCCATCGTCTACTATTACACAAAGGAAAACGTTGGTCAAGAAACATATTGCAAGTTTGCGTGGAATAGGTTTGCGCTCATGGTATACAACATTACGGGCCTGGCCTTATTCCAGTTATTTCCACTACTTACATGTACAATCATCATTCTTTATTCCCGTATCATGAGCGCATTGAGACAAAGGTCAAACGCAGAATACACTGCAAGGTGCGGTAACAACCAACAAAACAGATTTAAGCAGACCTAAAACTTCATGAAGACATTCAGGTCAATCGTTGTTGTGTTGTTCACTTTGTTTTCTCTTTGTACTCTGTATTTGATTCTAAAAATCATTCCTCATTGGATCTTCATTGGATCTTCGGTTTCGCCTATTTTGTGATTCCATCACTTGGCATAGCCATCAATTCGCTAATTTTATTCACATATAACACTAATTTTCATCAAGCTGTGCCAAAGCTTTGCCCTTTTCCTTCACGCAATGCCGTTCATATAGCAAAGCAGGAGAGCACGACGAGGCCGTCAAAATATGTCTAGCTACAGCTCGTGGCATTTGAACAGAGACCGTGTTGCATATGAAAGTTGCTGGCATACTGTTGTCAAATGAGTCTGTTGTATCGTACCGTTAGGACTGGGCTTTAGGCCCATTGCATGCTGGGGCCACGCAGACCCGGTTACCTTTATTTGGAGTTTCAGCCACCATGGCATCCGTAGGCTATTAAGGAGTCCCATTATCCTTTAAGACTGTTACTAGTGTCAGTAAATCGACATACGTGGTGTGAGCCCGAGGCAATATATTTTACATTTAATTATCGATGCCGAAGGACGCAGTTTGTTTTGTTTTCCCGAGAATCTCGTTGTTTCCCCAGACGAAGTCGACGGATATATCGATTTGAGCTAAATTTTCTCAGAGAGAAAGCAAAATCTAACACGGTTTGAGCTGTAGGCCTTGAGAAGGACTGATGAAAAATGACTGAAAAACCGACTGGAAAATCATTTACAAAGTCAGATGATAATACTGTATGTTGACACAAAAGTTCAGTCACGCTAAATTGTATTATATTGGTCCTTGTCATTGAATAAATACCAACTGTATGTAAATTCCCCCTTTTTCAGCAATTCAAATTATCTTTCGACACATATTCCCGTATCATGTGCACTTTGAGGCAACCCAGACTGATCGCTTAGGAAGAAAATATGTTAATTCCAAGTTTTTTAGATACGTCTGTTGCCATATGAGGAAAGGTAAGGGAGTGAATAGGTTTATGGATTGAGGGGGGATTGCGGACATCGGAAATGGATTGAAGTTTGGTATTATGTATGTCCTAAGGCAATCGACATTTCCATGGAAACGATAAACAAACATTGAGAAACCGTAAAACACGAATTATACACGAAGCAGATGTGAAAGTTAATGTCGGCCATTGTTTTAATCTATAGTTTATGGTAAGTAGAATTCTGAAAAACAAAAAAAAAATCTGTATATTAGATTTTAAGTAAATCGCAAAAAAAAACAAAAACATTTCAATACTTTTTGCGTAAATAATGCTTATAGGTCCGACATTTAAGCACTGTTTTGGTGAAATTGCTTTAAATAACAACAAAATGTGTCTTGGAGTTATTATGTTTTGAAGCCACGAAAGTTTTGCTGAGTTTCATTTTCGCAGGGTGACCTTTTCAGCCTCGATCAACTGGGGGTTCTGTCATCGATTTTCAGGGGAAAATGTTTAAAAGCCGACAGCTAGGGTGCGATCGGATTTTTGACCATGACATGGTAGTTTAAAATAGGACTAATTATTGAAACTCTTGAGTTGCTAGCCAGTTTGCTAGCCAAAACAAGTATCGTTCAAATTCGAAAAAAGCCAACTTGAAGTTAAAATAAGATTGCTTATGTGGTCGAGGTTCATGTTTTGAATGCGTGCTCCAGTCTCCAGGATGGGAGACGAAATCTAGCTCCAATAGTTCAGCCGAACTAAGGACATTGTTTGGCCATCGTCCATTTTTGCAGGTTGTGTGGAAAATTTGAAACACTCCGGAGCGCTAGTTACGAAGTTAATAAGTCGCTAAGTGCTAACACGAACAACTACGATATCTCCTCGATAGTGATTTATCACGTTCCTCTAAAGGCGTCATGCAACGTTTGAAAAACCACATCAAACCAAGGGCGTCTGTTTTTTTTTGTTTTTTGTTTTTTTTGTTGTTTTCCCTTTTTTCATGTTTTAACCGATAACGAGGTTATCAGGCGATTCTATTTCGTCACCTGTCTTTGTCACAAGGAAATCACGTGAGATATGCATGCGCACCTCTGCCTACAGTTGCTTGCTAAGCTTCAAAGCGTTTGGAGTTACGTCGACCACTTTCACTTGTTTAGAAGAATTAATCCCTTGAATAACAAGATATACCAGAGCTGTTAAGTACTAAAAAACTCCTACTCCTCTGGGACCCGCCAGATTCAGCGAAGATCCAGAAGAAATCAGACATTTCGAGTTGACATCATCTTGAGAAATGGCGGGAAAACACTCCCACGAGAACGATACTCAGGAAAACGTTGGAAACATGGCGGAGTTAGACCACAATGAAGACGGTTAACTCCTTGGGGAAGGTGATGAAATCAACCATTCCCCAAGGACAAAACCTGCCGCTTTAGGAAAAAACCAACGAACCGTTGGGAGCGACACTTCTACAGCTGAATGACAACATGTTGTCGGTAACTAAGTCGATGCGCCCCACGCAAGAAACCCTTGAACGGTGTTCTGATGGCCACAGACCTTCGAAAAGGCCAAGAGTTAATGAATTGTCTGACACAGACACCGATTCAAATAAGGACGCGTCCGAATTTTCCGAAGATGACTGGGTCGAGCTACTTGAAGGAGAGACGAGTTGCCCGACTCGGGACTCGAAAGATGATCCGATCGACACGATTATAAATGATCTCAATGCAGACGAGCAGACTGACCAAGATGTATCGGATAAGCGCGCCAAACTCAATAAAAAGAGATGGTCGGAGAAATGAAATTCAGATTAACTCTCTGAGAAATTAAAGAAACATTCCCGACCCGGAAACCCTCAGATCAGCCAATACCCAGAACATCGTTTCAAGGTGGGCACAATTATTGCAAAATGCACTGACAATTTGCTCAAGGCCCGCATAAAAGGATGCAAAGAAAATTTGCATTGATGAAATGGTTCGTTGTCATACCGATGCTCTGGCTTTGTTAGGCCACACGCAATACGACTCATCACTGAAAAGGCGCGAGGCGATAAGACCCAGCCTCAAGAAAGAATATGCTGCACTTTGCTCTCCAAATGTCCCTGTTACTTCGTTGCTTTTTGGGAATGACCTTCAACAGCAGCTTAACAATATCAAAGCGGCCAATAAAATCTCACAAGCGTACGCGAACGCCAACAAATCGAAAAAGGCTGACTACAAGGGCGTTCTTAGTGGCAGCGGACGGCACAGATCCTACGACTAATAGTACAAAAGGTCTTTTCATTCCAAAAACCAATGGCGAAATTGTGGGGACAACTCAAAAAACTTCAAAGCCCCCTTCTACAAGAAGAAGTAGGGGGGCAAGAGCTAAATACAACTGTTAATGAGCTGACCAACATCCAAACCCTGCAGGTGAGCAATTTTGAGTCTAATGTTGAGAACGTTAAACAATTATTATTGTTTAAGATTCAGCGCTTTAAGGATGGCAGCGTAAGAAAATTTTATCCGAGATGGACAGACTTAACCTCGGACCCTGAGGTCCTGGGCACTGTGAAAGGAGCGTTTATTGAATTTACTACCACCCCTTATCAAGACAGGGTTCCAGCACAAAAGAAATTCAGTGTAGATGAAAGCACTGTTATTCAGCCTGAAATTAACAAATTACTTCAGAAAGAGGTTATCATACCTACTAGAAATGAACCAGGGCAATTTATATCTACTACATTCCTCAGACCAAAACCTGATTTCACTCATCACATGATCCTAAATTTAAAACTACTTAATAGCTCAATAAAATATGAACACTTTAAAATAGACACCCTCTGGACGGTGTTTCGAATGATGAAACCTAATTGTTATATGACCTCCGTTGATATCAAGGATGCGTATTATTCAGTGCCCATGGCTGTAACTGACCAGAAATACCTTAAATTTGAATGACAAGGAAAACTGTATAAATGTACATGTTTCCCTAATGGCCTGGCGTTGTGCCCAAGAAAGTTCACTAAACTGCTCAAGCCTGTAGATATCATCAAATTATTTGATTCGCCGGATTTCATAATACACACAGAAAAGTTAGTCTTCCTCCCTACCCAAACCATTACTTTTGTAGTATTTATCCTAGACTCTAGGAATATGACAGTTTGCCTCACAGAACAAAAACAACTCGAAATGAAAAATGCCCGCCTCCATATTATCAAGGTTCAGAGGCCAACAATTAGACTTATTGCACAGTTGTTGGGGCTAATGACCTCCAGCTCCCCTGGGATGTATCACCGCAGATTTGACACGGAGAAAACCAAGGTCCTATCCCAATGTGAGGACTTTGAGGGTACCATGGAATTAACATCCCCTGTTCTTGATGATATAAACTGGTGGATAAATAATATTCATTTATCATATTATGTCATTGATCATGGGGAGCCTCATGCAGTCTTATACACAGATGCCTCAACAACTGGGTGGGGCTGTGAATTTTAGGGAGCCCCCACAGGGGGGTCGTGGAGCTCAATTGAGACCCAAAATCACATTCATTGCCTTGAAATGTTGGCCTTCAAACTAGGACTACAATATTTTCAGGAAAAATCAGACATCAGCATTTGAAACTCATGTTGGACAATATGATAGCAGTCCCAGTCCTTAACAACATGGGTACTAGGAATATGGCTGACTGTAGCCCATATTCCAGGAAAAACCAACCTAGTTGCTGACAGAGAATCTAGAGAGCATCGGAGAGAAATTAAGTGGACCATTAATCAAGGGTTGTATGACGAGGGTAACTGTAGACGGTCAGTGAAACCAGATATTGACCTATTTGCCTCCAGATTCAGTTATAGACTTAAGCCTTATGTATCTTACAAGCCTCACCCAGGTGGTGTAGCTGTGGATACTCTTACTGTACAGTGGTCACACTATGTTTTTTTATGCTTTTCCCCCATTTGGTGTGATCACGAGAACCCTTCAGAAGATACAACAAGATCAAGCGACCGGGCTGCTACTTGTACCCTTTTGGCCCACTCAAACATGGTGGCCACCACTAACAAGGATACTGATACAACCACCACTTGTACTGCCGAACCGAAAGGACACACTGTACCTTCCTCAGGATCCCAGTGCTGTACACCCACTGAACTGTCGGATGTCCCTATTCCTTTGCCACTTGTCCGGGAACATTTGCAGAGTCAAGGAATTTCATCGTCAGCATCCGACATTATCATGCAGTCCTGGCGCACAAGCACCAGAGTCCAGTATAGCTCTTACATTAAGAAATGGATGGAATACTGTCGTAAATGGAAAATTAATCCAATTTCAATTCCTGTAGCAAGTGGACTCAACTTTCTTGCTGAGCTTTACAACAAGGGGCTCAGTTACAGTGCGTTAAACACTGCGAGGAGTGCATTGACCAGTGTCATTGTATTACAGGGTGACCAGTCTTTTGGTAATCATTCACTTGTTTCTCGTTTTCTTAAGGGAACCTTTACGACAAGACCAGCCCTACCTAAATACAAGGAAGTTTGGGACGTGAATATAGTTCTTGTACATTTAAAAACGTTACGTCCTGCAGAAACTTTATCTTTAAAATTGTTGTCATTTAAAATAGTCATGTTAATGGCCATATTGTCAGGCCAACGCTGTCAGACTATTCATGCTTTAACTACAAGCAACATGAAAGTCTCTAATAGCAAGGTTACGTTTATTGTAAATGACTTATTCAGTAAAAACCACTAAGCCTGGTAAAGAATGTACTAAGTTAGAAGTTTTGCGGTTCGATGGAGATCCTCAGTGGAATCTGTGTAGTGAAATATCACTCTGGATACCTGAAGAGGACCAAGGAGATGTGGCATGATCATCAAAAGTTACTTGTTAGTTATCAGAAACCACACAGGCCGTTTTCCAAGGACACTGTTAGCAGATGGTTGAAGCACGAATTAAAGCTTGCTGGTATAGATACGTCCACCTTTGGTGCCCACAGTACGAGAGCTGCATCAACTTCAGCGGCAAAAGCTCAGAAACTCTCAATAACCACTATCAGGAGCCCATCAGATGGTACTCTGAAAATACCTTCATGAAATATTACAACAAAGCAATTTCCGAACCGGCAGATAACTTTGGACAACAACTGCGTACTGCTTTGTAGAAAATAGTCGTTAAGTAAGCTTGGTGCTTGATTTAACCCCAGTTGTTAACAGAGTGACTGTTACAAAGCGTTATTCATGTTTATGACAGGTTGTTTTATAAACATAAGGTGTGATTAAAATTCTGGTTTGCTATTGTCAAAATATGGTCGACTTCTTACGGTCACATGCTTACAAGTCTCACGTGATTTCCTTGTGACATAGACCGATGACGAAATAGAATTGATATTCCCACATAGATGGTGTTACTTAAATGCAGAATCGCTAAATAAAAATTCAAAAACGAAGCAAATTACAACAGCAACCAGAAAGAAAAATAAACATAGTTAGTTACAAGATTCTTCATTTTAAGTTCTAGGGTTACAAAATTCTCTTACTTGTAGTGCTTCGTATGTAAAGTAATCTAGTTTTTTACAAATAAAAGTGTCAGCATTGTTAAATAGAAATATTGTTTTCTCTGTGTTATTAAAGGAATCAAATTTTGGATATTTCTTGATGATGTCATTTGTGACTTGTTGTCTAATAT
>Ga0126338_10004038_pt1 | contig 10389 bp, 17 predicted proteins | sample OrbCmetagenome_2_FD_92529 | JGI IMG/M metagenome (GOLD analysis project Ga0126338, IMG submission 92529) | Coral microbial communities from Petempiche,Puerto Morelos, Mexico - Orbicella C C metagenome | ecosystem: Host-associated > Invertebrates > Cnidaria > Coral | place: Petempiche,Puerto...
TTGGGGTTCAACACTGGACTGTCCAAACATCCGTTGGCTGTGTTGTCAAATACAAACATGTTGCATCTCTTGCCGTGCCCCCAGTCCTCTTTTCTGACCATGTTTCCTTTTCCCCTACACAAAGCTCCTGAGGCTTGGAGGAATCTGTAGTAGCCTCTCTGATCTTTACTGTCCCCATCGTGTTTGAGCTCCAATCTCTCGTAGGGATACTCTTCACCTCTCACCAATTGTTTGATGGAAGCGAAATTGAATTTTCCAAAATTGAACGTACTCTCAGTGATGGTTCCATTGAAGGCTGCTTGTTTCATCAACACCACCACTAACCGATTAGGTAGCTGATTGTGGAAGGGATTGCTGCACTCAAAATGACGATTGTCATTGGGATGGGAGTAGGTGCGAATTTCACCTCTCACCGTGAGGTAAGTGACCACTCTTCCACTTTTCACGTTGGACATGATTTCTCGGTACACCAACGGAGTCACTCTCACTTGGGACAGGAACAATCTCACATTCACGTCGGCTTCAGTCAGTCTGAGAGTACTGGCGCCATCCCATCGGATTGTCCACAGAGCTGGGGCATTGAAGTACATGTCGATCTGGATCTGCACACCAGGTACCAGTAACTTGCTGAGATGAAACACTTCCAGGTAAGGTTTGAACCTCAAAGTCACTGCTTCTCCATCTAGAAACTGGGATCTTCCCAGGACTAGGTTCTTGAGGTCTTGTGGTAAAGCAGTATAATCAGTGTGAGGAGCAGCAAAATTCAGCTGATTGGCTGTCAATTCATCGGCATCTCCGTCGTCGGGTACACCGAGACAATTGTACCACCCATTGGGTGTCAAGATCGTTTCACCGTCGTCTCGGTCGTGGTTCAACAGTGTCTCGATGTAGGCTTTGTAGTGGTAAGTGTCTGTCTGGGAGCTGATGAGAGTGCCATTCAATCTCACATTGATCTGCTCGAAGAGGGTGTTGGCCAGATTGTTGGCGAGTCCCAGGACATCCGCTGTTAGCAGATTCGTATTGTTACTTTTCTTGACGGTCAATTCCACTTCAAAGAAGTTCTCGTTCAAGTCGATAAAGTCTTCTTGCGGATCGACTTGGAAAGTCACAGGGTTGATCCCCGTATTGAACGGGTTGATTCTCACCACACGTCGAGACGACATGCTCAGATCCGTGGGAGGGACCTTGAACATGTCCAGGCGGGGGTTACGAACCCCCGCCGACCTGGCATGAGCCACCATGTCCGTCATCGTCTACGTCGTCGTCGTTTCCTTCTCAGTGCGTACTGTACCCAACGATAGTTTGGAAGTTTTGATCGTGTTTGGAATATCGAACCGCCTTTATACGTTCGTCGTAATGGGATACGTCTCATGCGCCTCGAGTAAATGGGAATCATACTCCAAATAGGTCTTTTCTCACTTTTTTGGACAACGCTCGCTTGATCTCTTGAGTCGCTTTACGTTTCACGGCCCTTGTCGCTCCTCTCTTGACCCCTGCGAGTCCACCTGCCCAATTGGGCTTTTTTCCTTTACCACCCGCATTTAAACCTTTCAGACCCTCCATGGCCGTCTCGGTCAAAACGTCTCTGAGAATGGCAGGACCTCGTTTCTTAATACCTTTCCAGGTCGCCCCGAATCCGTCTCCAGATTGATTAATTTTGTCGGGATGAAATCTTACTAGTGTTCCACCGATCATTATTTCTTAAAGTGTAACGTCAAGATCGTATTGCCAGCTCCAAATGTCACCAGTTTTCCAGTTGTCTCAGCCACTTGCACTTCTATAATGTCAATGACTTCTTTGTGCACGGGAATATATTAAATGTGATAATGCTCGAAATACTGAACACCAGCACCTCTTCGAATCAAGTTGACCTCTCTCAGTAAGTCTGTGACTTGATTCCCCACCACGCTACTTCCTCCCACGTTGGAGTAGACGAACAAGGAACGCGAACTGCTTCCCGCTGCGACTTCGAAAGCTTTGTTCAGGTTCAGAAAACGCCAATTGCAATTGATGCTGAGTTTCAAATAAGCATGTTCTGGTAAATATTCGGAGACCGTCCAAAAAACAGGTATTCCATCCTCGTCTTTTATGTCCGCATGGAGAGGCATGTAACCAAGTTCAGGAATTTCATCTTTGAAGAATTCGATCTGCAAGTTAGGTCCCAGTTCGTAACCACCGCCATTCTTTTTGACCCACCCCATTTTCTCAGCCAGTTCATAATAGATGTTCAATGCCGGAAAGTCTATGTTCTGAGGACGAAGGGTGTTTTCGTTGTCCGTGACCAATTCTTCACCTTCCCACTTGAACTTGATGTAGGTTCTTTTACCATCACGCGTGACATATTTGGCTCCTAATTTGGGTCCCGAATCTTTGAAGATGCGTTGTTTCTCGAAATAGGCGATCATGGAACACCTCTTTGATATCATCCGTATCGAAGTAAGCTGATCCCGGCGTATATCTAGCAGTCGTATCTAGTCGTCGCCACGAGTAATAGGCCAAGGTGACTTTTCTATTCTCAGAAGTGTTGAAGGAAGGAAGAGTCACATGGGCATCCGGAATAGCGATGCTACTCATTCCCACTTTCCATCCTTGTCCCCCCAAGCGTATGGGATTGGGTAACCTGATCTTGAAATGGTTCGCCTTGTTCTCTGGAAACTCGCTCTTACTACTGTGACTGGGTAAGCTGACGTAAAATTCACTCATCTTTTCTTTTGAAATGCAACGTGACCGTTGTCACACCCGAAGCAAAGTTCACCAGTTGACCGTCATTCTCAGACATTTGCGTCTCAACAATGTCCAAGACGGTCGTGCGCACTGGTAGATATAGGATGTGTCTAGGCTGAAAGTCTACGACATCCGGATCGTAATGAACTTGTTTCAACAGATCCGTGACTTGATTTCCCGTCACCATACTCTGTCCCACATTCGAATACACGAACAAAGAACGACGATTGTTACCAAACGCTTCTTCGTAACTACGATCCAGGTCCATGAAAACCCAATTGACGTAACAACTCAGATGTAATGCGTCCGGGTCGATCTTGTAAAAAATGTCTTCTCCATTATATCTAGGCATCACCAAGTCAAAGGCAGTGGGTATGACTTCCGTGGGAAAATCTTTTCTCAAGTTGGGTCCCAAGACGTAACCCGGTTATCCATTATCCAACGTTCCCATCTTGACCCATTTCATCTTCTTGGCCAATTCGATCCCAATGGACATCTGGGGGTAGACGCGCTTACTATTGATTTCGAGGGAGGTGCACGTTCTCGGGTTGTCGAGGACACATTCTCCACTCTCAGCCCGATGCATGACCGTGTACAGCAATTCGGTGGGATCGTCTGGTTTGGCCTTTTTCTTGAACATTGTCACGTCGACCCCCGATTGCTTCCTAAACCTCCACATGTATCGATCTCGTATCATGTTCATGAACCCGGTACCAGTCCTCGGTGTGAATTCCAAATCACTTTCTCTTGTCACTCCAGCGACTCGAGAGTATAGGTTGATTTTTGGGTCCACCATCACGATCCACCAGATTTCAAACAGAAGAGAATCTTTCAAGTCCAGTTTACGAACAGCGGACGGAAAAGAGATGTCACTGATACCCACTTTCCATCCCGATTCTCTCAACTGTAACGGGTGCGGCAAACGATTCTTGAAACTGTTGGCCTTGTTGTCTGGGAGCTCCTTCGTACTGGCATTGCTCATCAACTGCACGTAAAGGTCCCCGGGAGACTCATTCATCCTTAAAGCGCAATGTCACCGAGGTCACGCCCGAGGCAAAGTCCACCAGTTGTCCGTCGTTCTCGGCCAATTGCATGTCCACTATATCTAAAACATTGCTGCGTACTGGCTTATATTGAATCTGAGAAGGTTCGTACGTCATCTTGGTAGGGTCGTGGGGTACTTCTCTCAATAGGTCCGTCACTCGATTCCCCGTGATCGTGCTTCGTCCTACATTCGAATACAGGTACATGGGACTACGAGGATGAGGGAGGTCCGGATAGACGCTGACTCCCTGATAGACCTTCGCGTATTCCTCGTCCAGGTAACTGAAGCGCCAGTTGCAATAGGGACTGAGCTGTAACACCCCGGCGCTGCTCAAATCCCAAAAGTCCTGGGTGCGAGTGGCGTCATGGTTGCTCCAGTCTTTCTTGAAATCGGCTGGGACGGTGTCGTTTTGGAACATTTTGATCATATTCATAGTCATGTGAACGGAGTAATACGATTCCTCGTTAATCCAACCCATCGTCTTGACCAGTTGAGGACCAAACCTCACTCTGGGACGTTCTCTGTCTCCGGATTCGTTGAGGAACGTGTCGGTGTTGTCCAGAATCAAATCATTCCCCTCCCATCTAAACACGGGGTAGTATTTTTTCCCGTCCGGAGCTCGTAGACTTTCACCTGAACGATCCATATAATGATACAAGCGTTCGTGAAAACGATTGATGAGGTATTGCATGAGAGATCTGCCACTCGTCACCTTGTGTCGGTCTTGGTTAAGTTCCTTCCCGGTGACGTGAAATGGCACACGGTAACGCCCCGGAGCCCACGAACCATCGGATGTCCTGAGAAACGTTTCAATGGTCCACTCAAAATTACACAACATATCGTCATCGTCAAAGTCGTGCGCTTAATGCTTGGGTACTTGATGCGGTCGTGACGGGGGTATCGGGTAAGAAATGCTCACCAATCCCACTTTCCATTCCTTGTCGTCAAACATGAGTGGGTAAGGCAGACGATTCTTGAAACTGTTGGCCTTGTTGTCTGGAAACTCGTTCGTACTGGCATTGTTCAGCAACTGCACGTAAAACTCTTTCATTTTTTTGTCTTTTTCACGAGCACGTCTTTTTTATCCAACCAACTGTCGTACTTGACTGGCCAACCTTTCCAACGTACCAAGACTTTATCCCCTTTTCGTTTGACGATCTTGTCGATGCGGAACAGATCGTCGTCTTCCACGGTCACCTTTTGCAAACGGGCACAAAGTTCAACGTATTCTGCACGGTGAAGTACCGGTATCTTTCAAGGTTCGATTGAAACGTTCCACCACACTAGATTTCGTATCCCCACGGGTCGAAAAATGATGAATGCCTTTCTGTTTCATCAAATCCTGAAACGTCTTGTTGTAGAATTCCTTCCCGTCGTCCGTCTTAAGATTGATGGGTTTTCTACCTCCCTTCAAGATCTTAGCCATGGCTTCCGTCACCGCTTTACCCGTCTTGTTTTTCAAGGGTTGGACCCAGGCGTGCTTGGAAAACACGTCCACCACCGTCAGAGATAACGATACCCTCGATTGTACCTGGCGATATTGATCACCTCGATCAAGTCGGCTGTCCACTGCTCGTCGATTCCGAACACCACGACCGGTACCGTGGGAAACCGACGACGTCTGGGTTTGTGCAACGTGTACCCCAAATCCCGTTGCAAGACCTCACGAGCACGTCGTACCGAGATCTTATTGGCCTTTGCGAATCGCGTCAGACCGCCCTGACTACCGGGTCTGGAGGGATCCCGATACCGTCCCAGTAACGTCCCGGTCGAAAGTTTCTTCCTTTGACTTTTCTTCTTCATAATCGCCAAAGTTTGTAAACGCACTGTCTCCACAACTCAAAACGTTGCTCGCGTACATCGAGATACTTCTTAAATGAATCGGGTTGCTGTTTCAACCACAAGATATAAGCCACAAAACGCTTCACGTTGGGTTTGACATCCGTGTCGTCAAACACCTCCAAGGGCGAATCACTGAAAGTGTCGGGTACGGGTTCACCGCCGTATCTCGAATGGACTCTAGCGCACCAGGAACACAAGGTGAACCAACTCCATCGATCGGCCATGTTCGAACACACTCTCGAGATCAACCGACTCATTGCTTGAGACATGGTAAAAATGATTCAACCCAATTTTATTTCAAATTTCTTATAGTTACAAAACGTCGTGCCCGATTGGTTTTTACGAAACTACAAATCTGATTGGTTCAAAGAAGGCGAAAGACTACTGAGTAGTATACACTTCGTCGTCATCGGACGACACGTCATCAGACAGTTTCATGTTCTTACAATCTTTGTGATACTCCTCATCGTATTCTTCCTCGAAGGAATCCATGGAATAATATCTACAATTTTTCCAAAAACAATCCCCTTTACCGGGTCTCCATTTCAGGGCTTCCTCTTCGTCTCCATTCACATAAAATGCCTGACGCATTCCCTCTTTACAAACACCACACAGTTCATCCCTATCAACGTTAATGGCACGAAAGAAAAACCGATCCTTCCACATATCACGTTGACGCATGATCTCACTGATCAACTCTTCCAACTTCAGACAAGTTTCCCTGTGCTCACCCTTGTTGAAAGTCAGTAACGACTTCACCTTGGGACTCTCGTCTGCCTCCAACACACGACGTGCCACGTCACGAGCGAGCCGCAAGGGTTCAAACAGATCACGGATGGCTTCACGCATCATGTACGTGATGTTCTGTGTGGCAATCAAACAGGTACGCTCTGCATCCAGGACAGGATCCCGACTATGAATAAATCTGAAATCGTTAAAGCCTTTTCTGTACAGCACACGACACCACTCACCACAGAACAGATACACCCCTTCATTCTTCCTCATCAACTCCAAAATCATACCACTCCAGTCAGGACGACGTCTCATCAAGAGATCAAAAGGCCACGTACCTTCGGGTAATTTCCCTTACGGTTCAAAGAGATTGTCAAAAATGTACACGTTCACGTTCGACAAGTCATCGATAGATCCCAAAGGTTCTACCTTCTCATCTGCAATCTGCTTCACTAGTTCCCGAATCTGGTTAGAGTTGCTGTAGTAAGTCATCTTAGACACTCTCTCCGACGGCCTCGTTAAACTTCTTTCCTTCTTGATCCGCTAGCGTCGTGATCTCCAAACCCGACAAATGAGGATAGCTCTCCCTGTCGCACCAGTCTATCAAGTGCTTCTGAAGCCTATAGTACAAAGGGGAGACAAGATGTAACTCCAAGTCAAATATCTTCACATGTAATGGTCTTTCGCCTTCTTCGATTCTCTCCAAAATCTTAGAAGCTCGATTCAACTCTTGTCTAAGATCTTGCACGATCTCTTCCACTTCTCTCCCATTCAAAACTCTATGAGTCATCACCGCAACACGAGCAAGTCAAGAATGATTCTCAACCCGAGAAGCGTGCTCCTTTTATACCTGCGCCGTACCTCCACTTTCACTCAGTACACGTACTTTCACTGATCACGCGCTATTTTTCACAAAACCAATCACAATGAAGAGTAGCACATGATCACATCACCTGACACGTCTACGATTGGTAAGTAACCGTCTATAAAATCGACCCACACATCACAGCACGAGTCATTTTTAAAAAATCGCATGACACGTCTCGCGGGTGTTATGGATTCACTCGTCGAACCCGAAGAGGTCCCAAAAAACAAAAGAAAATCATCCAAAAAGAAGGAGGCTCGCAAGAAACTGAAACTGGATATCCCCAAGAGAGAAGGTAAACTACAGTCCACATTAGATAGATGGCTATTCAAAAAACCTCGTTCTAGAATACGTTTCAAAGAACGCGTACTCCTCAAAGAGATCACATCGGACTCTGTCAGTTGGACCACCGTACCTCTCAAAGGCTTCTCTGAACCCTGGAGCGTCTTTTCAATCAAACGTCAAGAAGCCAAAAGCGAAATGAAAAGTAAACATTACCGTAGAAGACAAAGACTGACCCCAAAAAACCTGCGAAAAACCACACACATCCTGGAAACAATGCTACGAGAAAACACTCAATTGGGATACTAACTCATTTTTCCATTAAAAATCATAGACTCAAAGCTACCCGCCATTCAAGGCGGAGTCATGCCACTGATAGGACTCGACAAATTCAAGAAAGACAACGTCATAGTAGAAGTGCCACCTGAAGTGGACGACAAAGGAGAATTCACCGAAGTACAAGTGTTGGAGGAATTCGACCCCGATCAGTTCCTGGACCAACTGAAAAAACAAGATCACACCTGCCCGCGCTGTTGGGTACCCATGAAATTCGGGAGTGTACAAACCCCCGACGGTAGTACCTGGGAGTATTACCGATGCCCCTCTGCCAGATTCTACACCAAGTGTTATGTGAACTGTGGTGCTAGTGAAGTGAGCGCCTACTTGCAACGCGTCGCCGAACAGACACACCCATGCTACAAGAGCATCGACCCAGCCCGTTTCCGATGTCTATGCAACAAGTCCCTGGTCTTAGCCACCTCCCACTCAGCTGCCAACCCAGACGGACTCTATCTCAAGTGTTCCAAGCGCACCTGCAAGTTCTTTCAATGGATCAACGAACCCCCACGAGGGATCGCCGAAGCCAGACTGATCCATGGACAAAGTTCCGAAGACATAGTGAATGGACAGAAACCAATTTAAAAAGCACAGTTTTTTATTCATATTTTTTTTACACGTTGGGTAGTTTGTCTTCCGCATCGATCATCGATCGCATTGTATTTTGATCACATTTGTTGAAAACTCCATAATAAAAATTAATGACATTGATATAGCGTCTAGCCGTGTTCTTCTGTGTCTGAGTCCAGTGAGTCTGGAACGGGTCAAATTGATAGCACAACATCATCCGGTGAAATGTCACTCTGTCAACAGGCGGCTTCACTTTCAGGTTCCACAAAATGTTCTTGCGAATAGAAAGGATCGCATTAAACAATGTTCTCGAGAACACTTTCTCAATGATATTGACGGTATTGACGCCGGCTTCTGGTCCAATTCTCCCGTTGCTCGTCCATGAAGAATAGTACTTGGTGGAGCATCACCTCCAACTGGCTCGAGTCTTTGAATCTTATTAACCAACGACGATCCGCAAACAAATCTCGTACTGGGAAATCCATGTCTTCGTAAAAACGAACCCAGTCGTCATCCATCCTATTGATTGCCTCCTCGTAGGTTATGTCAGGCTTTCTCGGTCGGAAATTGTTCTGAAGATGCCTCTCTCTCAAAGCCATAGTGACGCTCAATACAAGTTTGAAAAAACTAAGAGTGAAGAGCAGACGACGCCTATTCGCTTTATGCAGATCCAATCCACCAATCACAGATCAAGCTTAAGTCACGTGTGCGGAGTAGACCCAGGGGATAGGGGGTATCCCCCTGCCATGCCCCACGGTCGGAGACTGGATCCAGTTTTTACGTGTGTATAAAAGAAGCGGGTCGAACCGTTCACGGCACTCTGAGTTTTTCAACTTGTATGAGCGCCGATAAAAAAGACTGTTGCTATTGCTGTTGCTGTTGGAATCAAGTTAGTATAGCATGGAGACCTTAGATAGATGCAATGAGAAGACGTCCACTTTGGGAAAGTGTGTGCGAGAAGGGCTAGAGAGCGAGAAGGAGAATTGTGGGACCCCATTGTACAGTGACCTGCAGAACTTATTAGGTTTTATTGGTGTGGTGTTAGATGAAATCGATCTTCTGTTACTAGAAGTGCAGATGGGGGTTTTAGGTCAAACCGACTTGAAAGATCTTGTGAAGGATGTAAACTGGGCCCTCAACGCATACAGAGAACTACTGTAATTTTTTACGTTTTTTTAGAATGGAAAACTGTTACGTATGCAAACAATCGCGTCCATGCTGCCGCACACCTCTCCTAGAATTGAGCGAACACGGGACCCACGACAAATTCGTCTACCCAATCAAGGGACCCCTCAAAGAAGCCTGGGGACTAGGAAGCGTCTGGGTAACCTGTTGTGGGGCCATCTATGGCATGTACTACAATGACGAGACCACCCGTTACGATCCCATCTTTCTGGGAAACCACTATGAAGAAGCCATGTCACGTGTCAATCATGTCAAATCGTTTCTATGAAAAAGGGCGCAGGTCATTAGGATCGTGCACACGTCCCATCCTGTAATAACAAGTAGTGTCCAATAAAAAATGTATGTTCTATTTCAGACTCATGTCATTTCCTAACCCAAGATGTCTTTGGTGTAGTGAAGTATACACTCACAAATACGGTATCGACAACTATTTCCTTACCACGTGTTGCCACCAATTCTATCACGGAACTTGTAGAGCCCTCAACAATTGGTGGCTGAAACCCTGCCAAAGAGTTTGCCCCCATTGTAAAACCGTGAATTTCGGCGAACCCTACAATGACAGACTCAAAAACAAGTCCTAAAGAGGTAAGCGCTTCGGTGGTCTAATGGTTAAAATAATTGAGTTGTGGCCTCAGAAACCCAGGTTCGATTCCTGGCCGGGGCAGTAATTTTTTCTCCTTTTTTCCATAGAGACCCCTGGCCTGTAAAATCTATTTGGAAAAACCCCACCCAGACGAAGATGTCATTTTTTTTTTTTTTTTTTGTAATTTTTATTTTTTTTCAACATTTTGGGTTATAATACATACAA
>Ga0126338_10004039_pt1 | contig 10387 bp, 5 predicted proteins | sample OrbCmetagenome_2_FD_92529 | JGI IMG/M metagenome (GOLD analysis project Ga0126338, IMG submission 92529) | Coral microbial communities from Petempiche,Puerto Morelos, Mexico - Orbicella C C metagenome | ecosystem: Host-associated > Invertebrates > Cnidaria > Coral | place: Petempiche,Puerto...
GCGACGTCAATAACTCTAGCTTCATAAAAGCTTTTCATAAAACCAGTGACATCCCTTTGAGATAGTATAGAAATATTATCCAGTTAAGCTTAAATGATAGTGAACAGACAACACAGAACTTACTCTTGTTTATATATGTAAAGCAAACCTTCCTGATCATGATCTGTTAGTATTTAATATTGAAAGAATCCAGAATTTCCATATGAAGAATTTATGTGGACGATCTTTGTATTGACCTGGTTCAGATAGTTTTTTGTCAGCAGAGCGTTTTAAAATCGATCCTGCCTTAGCTGAAACAAATATCTATAATAAAACAAACATTATGTTGAGTTCTGGGTTGTATGAAAACATGAAATAAACATCAATTTGCAAATGTGCATATTATTTGCTCGATAGCTGCTTTGAAGGCACGTAACAATCGTATTTGCAATCAAAACCTTTCAGAAACCATTCAAAATGATGCAAGATCATTCGAGAACAATGTTTTGGCACATTCGCTGATAGCTGTACCTGGTTATAGAGAACTTTGTCTACTCACCAATTCATGTCACTTTGAAGAGCATGGGAAAATGAGTCTACAAAGTCAGACGTAGGGTCAGTGGTTCGAGATCGTAGTCATTGAGAATGCTCCGTAAGGCTGTGCTTCTGCTAGTAAATTCGCATTTTTTTTCTCCTTTTTTTAGACAAGCAACTCCCTCTAACGAACATTGGCAGGTTTGACTAACTGAAAGTCTACCAACAAATCAATCGTGACTAATCTTCACTTATTTTGTTCCTCTCAATCGTACAGACAGTCATTCGGGCATTAATAGGGTAGCGATCTTCACACATCTGAAGTTTGATTAAGTACGAATATTCTTTTGTTACACTGAAACGGACACGCTTGATTACATAGAATCTACGGCCGAAAGGCTGTAGATTCAAAAACACACGCACGCCGGAGGCCGCCTGTAATCTGGCCATGTTTCTCAATGGCCATTCCGAATACAGAATTGTTTTGTTCTTTGAGCTTCGTCTTTGAGGAACAAAATACATCTAAATTACAAACTTAGAATGGATCAAGCATTTATAAATATAATATGAGGAAAGTGAAACAACGATTAAGATTCGACCCTATAGCTACCGACGGAGATTGTTGTGGTGAAAGAAGAATGTGCTTGTGAGTCAACCAAAACGCAAACTAATAAGTCAAGGACTCCCAGATTATTAGCGTGCGTAAAATGGACATTTCATTCAAAATAACAGTGAAGTAGAAATGTATTCATTTAACTGAAAGTATATGGAACCTATCTTCACGATCTTGTTGAAGGATTTTCCATGATTTCACTAGTACGGAATATGCAAATTTGCGTAGCTTGTGTTCGTACACAGTAATTGAACATGCATATACTACAGTCAGTCAACAATAACAAAGCAAAAAGTTACCTCACCTTCAAATATTGTTTGCCGACATCTCTGCATATCTCTTATGTTAAAACTATTTTCAATCATTGATCTGGAGAGGTAGGCAGGAGTGGAGTACTTGTATTTCGGGGGTAATTAATATTTGAATGTAAAATGTGTTTTGACACTCTGAAATTTGCACGCTCCGTAAAGTCAAATTACCAACTCTTCGTGTTCATTGACATCTTTGTAACTCTTTAAGAGCTGTAAGCTAACTCTTCAGTCAGTGTTTGTACCTTTATGACCCAAATGGACCAGCAAATCAACGATCCTGGCCTAAATATAATTATACAACGTGGCGATCTCGACTGGCAACCCGCACTTCAAAATGGAAAAAAAATATGTACTTCACAGCTGTCCAAATCGCAGCTAGACTCCGAATTGTAATGCTAGATGATACAGTTCTTTCACTTGCAGTTCTTGTCCAGTTTTGATAAAATACATGTATGAATCACAAATAACCCGAAAATGTTTTGACTGCCCTCAAAGCTCAGTCAAAAGTCTCTGGAGTGTTTTAGCCCGGTTCCTGAAGTGACGTCACTAGTAGCCCAACCCAGATCCCACTTTGCGCAGTCGTGAACATAGAAATTACATGTTTAAACGCCTGTAGAAACGCAGGGATTTTATCAATCAAGATAACTTTTTTCACTGAAGTAATCAGGGAAACTAGTAGATTTTATTAAAGGAAAAAAATATTTTGGGGTTAGTGGCACTTTAAACAACTGGGGGATGCTAATAACATAAACATTAAGAGGAATTTTACTTAACTTTTGAATAGATATTAACAGGATTGTATGCTCTATTCTGCATTAATTTCACATCATCAATCACCCCCATCACCCTCATTAAATTGAGACAAGTGAAAACTTACCCACCCTACCCCTTATCCCATTTATTTTTGCATTTGACCCCAATGTAAACTCTGATGCACATGGGAATGCTTGCTAAACATGCTTACTAACATACGTCCAACAAAATACAACACATAAGAACCTTTTCCACATGTTGGATGATTTGCCCTCTCCAGGATTGCAGCAAGACTTTGGTACAGGTAATGGACTGCTTCCTGAATTTCATCTTGGAGCTTTCTGCTGGTGGCTTTTATGTCATCCTATTTGGACATTCATACAATGAAATTAATAGACCATCTCTTAGCTTGTACATCAGTAAAAGAGCAATAAAAGCTAAATTGTACATGCAATAAATACCAGGAACAAAAACAGTTTCAACACCATTGAAGTATGTAAACCTGGTAATGAAGAAGAAGACATCCTTCAATTTCCCCTTGTGAAGAGGATCGCACAACCTCTGGACCAAGGGTACCAAGTAATAGCTGCAACTGAGCTGACAATAAGAGGGACTGCAGATTGAGAGGAGAACCATAACCACTGTCTGACACTGCAGCACAGGAAGGATCCTTGCCACTGTGAAGAAGTGCAAGGATTTGCTTTAGAGCAGTCAGTCTCACCTACAGGAAAAAGCATACCTTCACTTGACACTTAATTAACGATGTTTTCAAAAACCTGACATTTCAAAGCTAAGACTTAAAAAGTTTAATAATTATCACAAATGTACTACACAGGGTGGTCAGAAAGTTTTGATTCACCTGTGGGCTTGATCTTCATACCCGTGACAAACATGTTACCAATTTATTGATGAATTGTATCAACAGGCAAGTTCACCCATAACATCAAGGGCCAATCAAACATACTCAAATACTTATAGGATAATTTTATTTTCATAGGATTTAATTTTTCAAGAAAAATTCAGTTAAGTTCGAAATGAAATCACAAATAACTCTTCAAGTTGTTCAGTCCTGCAGTCAGAGTGCTCCATCCACATTGCCCTTGAGAACAGAGAGTTACTTTCAGGGGGACCATTACTTTCGGGGTTCAATAGGAAGGTCATATAGCTGTCATATATTTATATATGATTACATATTCGTAAAAGTAGAACCAGCATAACTGAACTGCCCAGAAAGGATATACACAACTTCACGCTACAGTACTCACCAAATAACATTATCTTGTACAAACAAATTGACAGGTCTCTTGTGAACAAGCAAATATCTGCTAGAATTTACCTCCAATTGAATTTATTTTCTACACAAGACGGAAACGAAGTTTCACCTTAATTTATTTTACCATATTTCCATTTTCTTTCAAAAGGAACAAAAGACCTGCTTCTCTTCAAGATGCCAATGCAGGAGGCAATTTTTTTGGAAATATGTTCAATTACTGCATTAACATCTAAAAACAAAATTACTGCATTAACATCTAGAGGAAAATATGAATGATGATCTAACTAAAATAACTGAATGGTTAATGGCATATAAACTCACTCTTAATAAGTCAAAGACTGAGTTTATGTTGATTGGTTCAAAGCAAAGGTTAAATACTTTTAATAGACTCCAGTCTTTTACTATCAACAGTAATTCTATTAAACAAGTAGAATTTACGAAATCTCTTGGAGTATACATAGATGAAAACATTTAAACATGACTGTTTAAACATTATTTATCAAAGTGTTTCAAACACGTTTCAAACATGACTGTTTGAAACATGTTTGATTTATTGTTTAAACCCTCTGTTGTTTTCTACAAACGATTGTCGCATTTCAAATGAATTTATTAACTGAAACCTTCTATAAGCTTGTCGTATTACTACTGCAAATGGTTTCTTTACGAGTAATCATATCAGTTTGTTTTTCTTCTTGGCATTTTTAACAGTCCTCTCATTGGTGCTATTAAAAATTCTATCCAACAAGTTTTGATTAGCGAATAAATGTAGGAAAAAGTAGTGTGAAGTGAAGTCATTGCATAAAATATTTTTATGTATGAAAAGTAATTGTAGAATGGGAATGTGGCGAAATTATAAAGTTTCGGCAACGTAAATCAATGGCACATCAATTCTTATGGATCAACCAGAATAGATTATAAACTAACTTTGTTGAAGGAATCAGTCTAAAAGCCTAAATTTTTCAAATTGTATGCTTTATGTGAAACCATTAATTTGATTTTACTCATGAATTTGTCCGCCATATTAATGTACTAAAAGGTTTTGTGTCCACTGATAGATTTTCAATGCAAATAGACACCTCAGGGATTGACACCCATGCAACGACATGGCACAGAACTTGTCTTTTATGTTTTGGATATGCACAAAACAGTAAACCTTGAAGACCTGCAATTTTTTTTTATTCTTATTTTTTCACGTTTCTCGTTTTCTTTCTCCTCTATCAAGTCTATTGCGGTGAGGAAAAGCTGACTGAGGGTTACCTAAAGCCTGGTTTTCATTAGTGACGTGAGCATGAGCATAAGTACAAGCACAACCACAACCACATTGCTGTCGGTTTTTCTTGAAGCAGAAAAAAACTGCCATTCCTCCTATTAAAAATCAAAGAATCAGAGCAAGCAAGAAGAGCATCGCACATCAGTGCACAAACAGAGTTGAAATTGCAAAGACAGAAGGTTAGGCCCTGTCCAAACAGGAAATGTTTAGTGACCAAAGCCGCTCGCTGCTCACATGTCATGCTACCAGTCACACTCACGTGCTCAGTTGTTTTGCGTTCTTCCCCATGGATTTTTGACCAAAAGAGAGACTGCTGATTATTATATTTCAAACCAAATTGTTAGGTGGTTTTCATCAACATGTTTAAACGCTTGTGGCATGCCAATATGTACACGATGCAAAGGGTAAGTGAGAAAAATATTTTTTTTAGTTTGTCAAACAGACATTTATTTTTTTGCTATGGGTAATTTTTTTTGAGTGTGGAATAACTTATAAACAAATTGGCCTTACTTATTAAAGCTTATATCTGGATACCAAGTTCATTTGAACGAAACCTTTTACTTGAATGAAGAAAACTTTTCTGCTCATATTTGTAATATCAAGTTTGTCATCAGTCCCATTTTGTTGACAGTTGATATTCAACACCTCTGGTCATGAATCACTGAATTTGGCCTGCGAGTATGCAAATACTCAACATCTGGTCAGCCCTTCTGAAGGTCTTTAGTTAAAATACAGAGAGAAAATTTTTCTTCCAGAGGCATATTTTTAAAACAAGATATTGCTGACCATGTAGTGCCGGGTTACCAATGATAAAAACATATATGGCCCACGATGTATACAACGTGTAAACAAAAGCACATGCTGCGACTTCCGGAGAGGACAACACTGCTTTCATGTCCAAAATAACATTAATTTTTTTCTGAGTTGCATTTTCTGAGGACTATACAATGTAATTATCCTTAAACATGTTACAGTCTCCGGCATAAAAAAGGTGTGCAAAGCGGTAATTGTCTCGAACTCATGTCCAATTTTTATTTCTCTTCAAAAAAGTTGAAAAATTCATTGAACACCCACTTTAAGTAAAGAAGGCTATCAAACAGTCACAAGACAGACAGCAAGTGCCAGACAGTATTTAGAAACATGTTTGAAAACAGTTTCAAACATTTTTTTAAAAACTGTTTCAAACACACGTGAAAAGTGTTTGAAACAGTTTTTTTGAAAACCATTACAAACATGTTTGAAGTAATAAATTATATCAAATACGAAAGACCGTGTTTGACCACATTTCCAAACACCGAGAAGAGAGTTGAAAATATGATGTGTAGTGGAGTATTCTTGACAAACTCTGAGGTGTTTGGAAATGTGGTTAAACACTGTCTTGAGTGTTTGATATATCTTCTCAATCAAAACTACAACTAAGGAGAAAACGGAAAAATGAAATTGTAGAAATCTGAGCTAACTAAGATCAGATAATTGAAGATGCTAGTGGAAAACCCTCCTAAGTGACTATTTAGGTCAAAAAATTTTTTTCAACAAAAGTGCCCAATTTTTTGCATATGGCTTTCAATTTACTTACCTAACAATGCCTTGCTGTTTTTTTGCCAGTTTGCTTTTCGTTTTCAAGAAAATCGAAGCCAAAATATCCAAGAGTCGTTGAATGGTGTGCAATGAAGCGCAAAAAAAGAAATCATTATGTAAATTTGCCATTCTCTGTTAAAGCGCATGCATGTGATGAAATACGGTATAGGACGTCAGTTCAAATCCTCAATTTTTCCCGGTTTTTTTTTTCCCCTCTTCGTTTTATTATATTTTTGTTAACAAGAAAAACCTATTTGTCGATTTAAACCGCTGAACAATGCCAGTCAGATCCGCTGGTTCAACGCTGGATTCGACATTTTTTCCTTTACTTGACAACCGTCACGGACAGATTTTATTTTAATTGATTGAAACGATCTTCTGCAAATTGTTGCTCTGGTTCGTCATCAAGCTCTGTTTGAAACGATCATCGAGTTTGCAATCGCTTCGCTGAATGGCGTGAAAACACACACGCATGCCACGCGGACAAATTCTTTTATGTACACAAAATTTCATTGCAAATGGATCATTAGCACTCATAGCTCAGTCGGTAAGGCACAAGGTTGTTGAGATATTGCTAGTCAGATTCGCTGGTTCAACACTGACAAAGACACTCTTCCTACACTTGACAACCCGTCTTGGACGGCTTTTCTTTTTTTTCCTTTTATTGCTGATTATTTTTAGTTGGAAATCGAAGTCTGATTCGCCCAGCCAAGAAAACCAACAACTGAAACAAGCAAAGCACAGTACACAGTTGAGCCAGCACGGTTACCGGACTCATATAAAGAGGCCCTAAATCACTTAATACTGCTTAATAACATTCCGAGTGTATCGGAAGATTCGCCCATTTATCGATGCCGCGGTTGATAAACTTTTCAAGGTCTCTTTTTAAAGCGAAGTTTGAGCATTTGAACGTGCAGTGTTTTCAAAAAGTGAATATCAGCGACCCAGTTGTTCGAGCCGATACGAGTATTGCTTTTATGGAAGGCCGTCATGTTGTCTCCTTTGCACATGCGATAAAAGCGCTGCGCATTGCGAACGTTAATATTTTGTTGTCCGACCGCTTTGACACAACATCAGCCCCTTTTTTTTCCTGTTAATTTCTCTCCTTTTTGAAACCAAAACATTAAAATAGGTCGTACTATCGATGCTGCTAGTGCTAAAATAAACCATTAAGTTCACATCGAAATACACCTTCCATTAGTAAAGTAGCGTCTGTATCGAAAGATTCGCCCAACTAAATCAGCGACCGCTAGATACAAGTATATATTATGTTTACAAAATTAATGCTCTTTGATCATGTTTGGATAAACTAACATTTTGTCAAGAGACCGGTTCAACACAACCGGTCAGCTCCCTTTTTTCTCTGTTAATTTACGAGTCGATTGGGGTGTCTCAGAAAATATTGCCATTGTAGTCACGGTCATGATTTCCTTTGTTTAAACTTGATGGATTATTGATGAGTTTGAAAAAACCATTTGAAACATATTTGAAAACCGTTTAAATGACGTTTAAATGTGTTTTTTGAAAATTACCATAAGCCCCCTTTTCATATGGAGGGTCACGTCTGGTGGCAGATCCCTAGAAAATTTTGAAAAATTGAAGAGTCTTAGGTGTGTTTTCCGTGATTTCCAGCTGATAAATGTATCGACTGGACTTGAATGATAATGCATTGTTTTCATTGCCAAAAACCTAAAACAGATTGAAACTGAAGTTGCCTCTGCCCCTACTACACTCATCAGTTGTGTTTCACACAAAAACTTAGCAAAGATTGTTGCATGGCAAAGGTTTTTTAAATAAACAATTGTGGTCACTGTAAAGACAATTGTGAAACAACATGTACTGGTTCACAAGTCGCGCCTCAGATGGAATGGTTCTTGCTGGTTACACAAAGTTCCTTTCAGTGAAATCGGTTCATTAACACATGTCTTGCTATACAAGGAAGTAAATGGGAAGAGTGCCTGGTATTCACCTATATGTATGAAGTATCCAAAGGAGACTAAAGCAAAAAAAGGTAATGGTGAGATGGTCTGTTCGAAAAGCATTTCCAGAATCACTTTAGGAATCAAGTGAATTTGTTCGAACTATTATAAAATTACCGACTGCAAATCAACAAGACTCTACTTTATTTATTTAATATTAATATTTTTCTTCCTGAAAAGTGGCCATTCCCTGAACGGCCAGACAGCCACCTGGCTAAAAGCCTGCACAAGGGTCTATTAATATAAAAAGTATGAGTAAAATTGATTTTTGGCTGTGTTGGCGATTTTGATGATCATATCTGATTTTTACTGACATTTTCCTCTAAGATATCAAATGTTAAAGCATTTAACAAAAAAATAAGGAGTAACATAATTTAACGTTTGGATGTATACAACATCACGATGAAGAAAAAACTGTTGAATGTCAAAGTTGTTAAAAGAGTTTAGTTATGTGCATGATATTTTATGCTAATGGCATGGCTTTGTGCAAATCAAGTCTGATTGCACAATCAATGATGGTTTGAGATCTTGTATAAACAACATTTTGTAAATAAGGTAGTCTAGTTTAGTAAAACACTCTTTGAGGACCGAAAAATTGTCACGCACACAGGAATGCCACTTAATGGTATTCATAACTCAACAACTTTGACATTCAAGGATTTTTAGTCTTTATAATGATGCTGGATACATCAAAATGTTGAATAATGTTACTCCCTATACATGTATTTCCTATTAAATACTTAACTCCTTTTTTAGTGCACATGATAAAATGGACATACACAATGTTAACAATATTTTTTACGATTTTCTTTGTAAATGAGCGGACAAACACATCAATTTATAATTTATGTAATGCATCAATGAGCAAGAGCAGACAATTTGACAATGTTATGACAAAATTCAGATCAATAACAGGACAGATGCACGAAAAACTGATGTCAATTTGTTAAGTGTACACTATGTACATATGTCACAACAAAGACAACAACATGAATACTAACCTGGCCTCTTAACTGTTGGTTTCCCATAGCAGCCACCACAGTAGGTGGAGATGTACATGCCTGAGTACTATGTTCATTGTCCTTATTAGACATTTCATCCTGACATGGACTAGTGCAAAAACTTTTCATACCCTCAGTGAGAAAATCTACAACACTTGTTGCCATGAACTTGACAAGGGAGGCCTTCTCATTTGTCTTTCTGGATCTCTGTTGCATGGCAAATTTCTCTCTGCTTCTACGCATGTACCTCAGAAATTCCTTCATTGAATCAATTCTTGGTAGTTCTCCTAGCAAAACACAAAACACAAAAAACAGTTGTCTACCAGTACACAGAATTAATGATGTTCATGTGAAATGTTTCTTGACATCCTTACTGCACACGTAACTCATGTCCAATGTCAAACTAACCCCATGAATGGACAATACAAGCTAAAGGAAAACTACTGAGACAATCTCGGATAGTGCAGAGGGCAATTTACGGCTCTGATGCAGTAGTCACACAGGTCCTCACCCCTGCTGTTCTCTCCCTTGGTAGTCAACTAGGCCTTTTCCCCTTTGCAGAATATGAGCAGACAAAAACTTGATAAGACATAATCTTAGTAGTGTGTGTGTTTCATGCTTGTGTTTTGCCCAAAAAGAACTTACAATTACCGTTTGTCAAGACGGTTTTAAATTTATTGTGGTATTTTATCCTGAGTTTTGTTCATTTTAACCCATTGACGTCTGTGCCGCCTGTAACTGCCCATGCGAAAAACTCCTCCATTTCCCTGTGCCGCCCGTAATTGCCCGAAAAAAAAGCACATGGGGACAATTGCCTTTCCTACCCCCCCCCCCGAACACTTTTTGGTTCTCCTATTGGTCTATTGTTCTTGAGGACAAATAAACCAATCAGAATGGACTTTCTGAGCATATTTTTAGAGGACTTTAGGGGTCCTAGAAAGACGGATTTTCTTCTTAAAATCGCGCGCTCGAAAAGTGCAGGTAATCATGGCGCGTTGCGGGCCAAATCTAAAAACTTCCAAGGTCTTGTTTTCATTCCTAACACGGATAAATTACTGACTTGGGTTTTAAAATAGAAAGGAAAAATACAAATCAA
>Ga0126338_10004040_pt1 | contig 10387 bp, 5 predicted proteins | sample OrbCmetagenome_2_FD_92529 | JGI IMG/M metagenome (GOLD analysis project Ga0126338, IMG submission 92529) | Coral microbial communities from Petempiche,Puerto Morelos, Mexico - Orbicella C C metagenome | ecosystem: Host-associated > Invertebrates > Cnidaria > Coral | place: Petempiche,Puerto...
ATGGAATCAGCACCGAGTATAATGAGTTAATCACCGAATATAATAACATAACTACTCAATATAATGACATAACCACCCAATATAATAAAAAAAGTATCATAAGACAGTTCTGGCGTTCCATACATTTCTGTATTTATGTAAAATTTGTTTGTAAGTGAGCTCAAATTTGTTCAATACACTTTCAGCCAATAAAAGGCCGCAGTGTGGGCGTTATTTTCAAACGAAACGCTCGATAAACCAGGTTTTCAGTGCTGCCATCTTGGATTGTAATTGGATGCTTGACCAGTAAAGGGGCAGAGGGGGATGGGAGGGAGGCCACCTCACGCCTACTCCCTTGACAAATTTCTCCTGCTCCAACCCTCCACAGGCACCAAATACAAGATGGCGCCTAATATGAAAATGTGCACTTGCGCACCCAAAATATGCCTGCACTGCAGGGCTAGGCTAATAGGGTCTGCACAAAGAGTAGGCCAGCAAGTCATGCATACCACCTTGTGAGCCATTCTTATTAGCTTAAATATTATAGTCTGACTGGCCTGAATATCACCTGGTTAACTCGCATGGCTTGCTTGCTGGTTAACCTAAATAGCACTCCTGTTAACCTAACTAGAACTCTGTTTAGTCTAAAGAGCACTCTGGCTAGCCTTAGTGAACTTGATTAACATGTGGTTAGCCATTTCATTGTTGATGAGGTCCCATGATGAGTCATGAGTCAATTCAATACGTCACTGGTCACATTGCACACCAGTCAGCCTAAAAAGCGCTCCAGTCAGCTTCAGTAGTACTCTGACTAGGAAATCGATTTTTAGCGACTGATAGACGGCTTTTCATCGATCTTCAAGCCCAAAACAGACGAGGTTTGTAGCTACATGTAGCATTTTTAGCTTACTTATTTTTCTTACTTCCCAGCCGTGGGCTGAGTCAAAAAGTTGCGAAACTTAACAACAGTGTGACATAGGTCTTGAAACATTCCACGCACACTCTGATAATAGCAGATACAAGGTAAAAATCTACAGTGGATCAGTATTAGAGTACCTGGAAGTCGCTTGAAACATGAGCGCCATGTTTGATTTCCTCAAAAGCCTAGTTTCCTCTCTGATTTGAGCCATCGCTTCGTCCGCAGGTGATCTGGGAACAAGATTACGTATAACCCAAAGTTCATCATGGCGGACGATAGGGAAGAGGAGAATACGAGAATAAACGTTGTGGTGAAAACCTCAAAAAGCAAAGAGACTATAGAAACTGAACCAACTGCAACGATACTAGAGGTATTCTTTTATTTTAATAAGGAAAAATCTACATGGTCTTTACTGGAACAATTCGTTTATTTTCAGTTCAAAGAACTCGTATCGGCAAAGTTCAAGGCGCCGGTTTCCCAGTTGTGTTTGATATTCGCCGGTCGAATTTTGAAAGATGGAGACACACTGGAGTCTTATTGTAAGTTTTATTCGGTATTTCATTGGACAAATATGAATTCTGAGTTAGCGGTTGTTGTTTTGGGTTGTTTTAACATATTGCTTGGTTGATTTGCAGCTATAAAAGACGGTCTCACAGTTCATCTTGTTATCAAGTCTGACAACAGGGTTAGTCGTGTAACTGTTTTTGTTTCTGTGCTGTTTTTGGTGTTTTCGTTGTTTAAACGTTATGGCAAAAAACTCAGTGTTCCTATAAAAAGTAAAGTATTATTTTTAAGCTTTGAGTATATCAAATGATTATAATTTCGTAATTATAAACAAGCACTCATCAAACTGACGAAAGCTGGATCTTTCGATGATGTAATATTTAAGCTTACGTTTAGATATGAAACCTTTTCAGAACATTCTAGGTTAGATTGATGTTGTGTTCCACAGTTGCAAGCCTGAACAATTTTCATCTTTGTGCCAAGATAGCTCTTAAATAGACCTCAGAAAGTGAGAGAGAAAAATGATCCGTGTCCAGTCATCCATCCAAACACGTCAGATATCCAACATTCCCTTTGAAATCACTCAATGGCAAAAAATAAGTTTGGAAATACATCATTCAAGGACTTGCTCTAGTGTCTAGAGGTGACCAAGAGATTTGTTCTGAATCTAGCAAATTCTTGGATAAATCACAAAATTAGGATAATTATTTGTTTCCTTGTTCTTCTTGTCAATATTATATTAGGTGTTTGTCAATATTGTTCAAAGAGATAGAAATCTTTGAGGGGTGTTACTATACATGATAGTCGGGGGGAAGTAGAAAGAAAAATGAAAAAGAAAGGAAAAATACCACCAAATAGGTTACCTCAAAATGAGAGTCCTTCAGGTTGGGGAAGGTTACAGTATTCATCTACCCAGTGCAGAAAATGGTAAAATTTGCAGCTTTTGACTCAACTTTTTACTGCCAAGAGCAAATAATTTCTCATGTAAGCAGTAGTTAACATCTATAGCCTTGGAAGTAGGCACAATCCTTTCAACAGTGAAAGGTTATTTTTGTTGTTAATAATATGTTACTTAGAAGGCCACAATTAAATTTGACCAGCATGAGCCAACATTCTTTTCTTGTAGGTATGCCAGTAAATGGCTGAATTTTGCTGAATTGCTAACCAGTTTAAAAAGTTGTTTCATCTGATTCGTGGAAAACTAGGAAAAAAACTGTTATCAATAACTGATTAATTAATAGCTATTATTATATGGCTTGTGTTTATAGCCAATAGAACATGTGCTCTGATGGGCCATTTGTAGTGCATCATTCTCCCGTAATGTCCACTGGTTGATCACGGGCCCACAAAACCACATAATAAACAACTTATTAACCTTGAATGTTCGGTTCTTGTGGGAAAATCTTAAACCTCGGCCTTGCCGTATTGACCAAGCGATAGAGAGGTCAATACGGCAGTCTTGGGTTGAGATTTTCTCATAAAGAACTCACTGTTGTTTATAAGTAGTTATTATTGATAATTTAGAATTGTGTGACTCAAGAAAATATCCAGCTCAGTCCTATTCCCCCTTCCACCCCCCAATGCCATTGGGAGATTCTGTTCCAGTAGGGTCTTCCCTTCCCTCAGGAATTTCAAGCCCAAAATTTGACATCTTTGCCGCCATTTTGAACATAACTCAGCAGCCAGGCTGTGTAATTCATACATGGCTTCCAACAAGCCTTTTAACTACCACTCTACGTTATGACTGCCCTTGAGCCGTATGATTTGAAGCCAAACATGCTCTAAACTCTGAAAATGATAGCAGTGAAGATAGTGAAGTGGATAGTAGGTTGGAAAAAAATCCATTTTGCTGACAGTCACTTTGTGAAGAATGCCAAGTCATTTGCATGTTATTCTACTTCCCGCCAATTTTGAGTTGGATGGAGTGATGTCTCATAAACTTGGCCCAGCCGTCAAGTACAATTTCAAAATGGCAGCATCCAAAGTCGAATTTTAGGCTTCTTTTGAGAAAAATTTCTTCAGGATAGCAGGCACTTTAGAGGCTGAAACTTTGTTGAGTGGAAAAACCCATTGTTGGCTTGCTATAGATGGAGACAAAAAATAAGCTTTTTGGAGTGACCTCCTTTAAGGAAATGAGTAATGATAACTCTGGGAACTTTAGACTTAGATGTCTTTGCATAGTTGTCGAACTTTCTAAAATTTTGTATAGTGTAAAGCTGTTAAATTTTCAAAACATTGATCACAAACGAGCATAAAACAGTGTGTGCTAACAAACATTGGAATAGTTAACTCACTGGAATAGTCAATGGAATAGCTCACTCGGCACTCATGTCTCCTTACTATATTCAATATGTGCTCTCTACTGTCTTTTTAAGAAAAACTGGAGCTGGGTCTTATAAGACAGTACAAAGTATTAGCTCATTTGTACACCATGCATTTTTATATGAGTGCGACAGTCAAACCTCTATCAAGCGACCACTCTGAGGGATGAGACAACTGGCTGTTTATTAGAGATGGCCGTTTAACAGAGGTTCACCTGAAAACAATGCTGGGTGTGGTCCAGTTTTCAGTTTATCAAATATAAGTACAAACAAATGCAAGTGGAGAAAAAGAAGAACAATAATGGTTATAATACAATCCATGACGTTAACGAAAGCCAAAGAAACAATAATTATTACGTTTCCACATTGTCATTCTTTTACCTTCACCTGGCTAAAAACTTCCAATTTCAAATCTTCCTGGCCAATTACTCGAGGTATAGAACAAAACAAAATCACCCTTGGGATGGCAAGAAGCTGGCCGCGGCCGCTTAATAGAGATGGCTGTTGAATAGAGGTTTTTATTACAGTGTATAGCTGACAATTTTTCCGGGACTTTGGCTCCTGGACGCTAAACAAAGGTTGGCTGCTTAATAGAAGTTCAACTGTATAAATAAACTTTTTTTTCCATGCCAGGCCCAGCAACAGGCAGCACAACACGCTACTGCCAGTCAACAGGTAAGTGTTCCATGGTATTGTCAAGAAATAGGAAACATATTCTGTGTTTCTATTAAATTAGGGAAATGCATGTGAAAGTTTGGAAGAATGAGAAATACTGTTTATGTTTGTTTATCTAGACTACTACATTATAATAGTGAATTAGATTTCACCATCCTATGAAAAGTTGCTTCTTGCTTATTTCTGGGTCTGATCTCTGTTACTATATTATAAATGTATTGGTTTATGCTTAAAGTGTGTTTCTATTAAGTTCTGTATGCACCTAGGAGTTTGCAGTGCACTTGAGAAGCTGGAGTTGCTCTCTGTTATTGGTCAACCAAAAATGTATTGTTATGTAGATGATTCATGCATTATGAATCTAGCTTGTTTATAAAAGCCACAAAAACTCACATATTAATTTAAAACCTATTACATGTACTTGGTTGTTTTAGCTATTACTTTGCAAAAATTAGAGGTGTGGTTTACAGTATATTGGGAAATCAAGAGTTAGGCTATTAAAGAAAATAGGGATTTCCCAGGAATATACCAAAGCCCACACCACTTAAGACTTAGAACTGAAGGTCCAGTGACAGTCAGGGCTATCAGGGGCTGGTAGCCAGCCGAAACAGCCAGTTACTGGCCAATCTTCTACCATCTACGTTTGTCTCACTTTGCCATTAATAATGAAAAGTTCCAACCTGCAATTACATGTAACTCTGGTTGTCGAGTAATATCATTATTTTAATGTCATTGCTTGCTCTGCTCAATCTAATGTTTAGTCTCCATCAACTACACCTTTGGCTCAATCAAGTGCCCCACAGTCCCAACCAATGCCATCTCCATTTGGCTCTGGATTAGGAAGTTCAGGTGGATCTGGAGGTGGATTAGGGGGTCTTGACATGTTTGGAAATGCAGGTATGTTTATATTCTATTTCAAATTTGGTTACGTCTCTATTGCACTGCATCAGCGGCAAACCACATGAGCACTAAACATTTCAAGACTGTACTTGTCTAATAGTTAAAATTAATAGGTATTTAGATGACAGATGACACCATGGCTATAAGATGTATATGGTTTTTTTCTTTCCATTTGGAACTCCAACAAGGAAAATGGGTCAGGAAACAACAAATGATTGTATTGTTTGAAGTGACTGCTTTTTTAAAAATCTCCGCTTTTGTGGTTGTCTGCCAACAATGCCTCTTCTGTGTGACTTTTCATGATAAGCTGAATTTACATTTAGGTTAGATCACCATGAATCTCTCATTATTGGGGTTCTAAAGTGCTATTAAAGTAAATCTTACTGTTCTCAATGCTTATTAATTTTATTATTTCAACATTCAATCATACATGTACTTTAGGGTTTAGTCATTTTAAAGCATTGTTTTGAAAATTTTAAATCTTTTTTATTAACAGGAAACCTTCAGCAGATGTCACAACAGGTTGGTTCACTGTTTAATGTGATTAAAGTAAACATATTACTTAAATTGACACGTATGCACAAAGTTGTGACTTTAATAAAATAAACAAAATGGAAATACTTTTGAACAGCTTTATGTAATTTAAGTCCTGTTTATGTTGGATTCTAGAACATTTTAGGTTTGTGGTCATCGCTCATGTTGGAAGAACAGCAACAAAACTGTGAAACAACTACATGCTTCAAATGAAGTGATGCACTTGGCTCTTTAGGAAAAAACTACCATAAATGTTTACTTAAAAATTTTTCTTGACACAAATTAAGCAATGAATTCTTAAATGTATTTGGACAGTTCACAACAGTAAATGTACCTTACATAAAGTCTATGAACATCCAGAGCCCTAGCATTGTTTGGTATTTATTGTTACCCCTTTAATTTTTTTAGCTGATGTCTAACCCAGAGATGTTAAGACAAATGATGGACAGTCCCATTGTGCAGGTAATTACATACAATATCAACATGCTATGATTATGTTTCAGGGCTGACATTAAGTTTTAATTCACCTGTAGCCTTGATCTTCACACCTGTAGCAAACTTGTTACTTTAGGGGTGAACTGTATCAACTACAGGTCAGTTCACCGTGACATCAAGGGTCCATCAAACATACTCAGCCATAACAGGTGTGATAGGTTACAACCCTTATTGACAGCCCTGTGTATCTCTCTTTAACAAGTTCATTTTGAGTAAATTTCTAAATTTCCAACAAAACCAACTTGAGTGATATTGCAAACATTGTGGTAAATGACATTTGTTGTTTCAAGGTAGATTTTTGTAAACTGTAGTTTGTAGTTAATATGCTTTTTTAATGAGTGATAGCTTAGCTAGAAGGAGTCATAGAGGTGATGAGATTTATGCAAATGAGCGGCCAGTCAATCATCCATCAACTTTTGGTGTTGATAATTTTAATCTGTTAGCGGGTAATTGACGAGTGATAGCATATCTATGAGTGATCAGATTATACAAATGAACATGACTTTCTTTGCAGGCTGATCTCCATCAGAACTCTGCACAATGTATGTCTGAGTACCTGTCAATTTTATCATTTGAGTGTCTGAGATTTTTATCTCTTTGCAGAGCATGATGTCAAATCCTGATCTTATCAGACAAATGATTCTTAGTAACCCACAGATGCAGCAACTTATTGAGGTAAGTAGATAAATTTATGAGCATTGTTTAACTCAACAAGATCTGATTATCTGGCATCTCAAGGACAAATTTTATTGTGTGGAGTTCATGTGCAGCTTCAATGATAATTATTTAGAACTGAACATATGAAATTTCATATATTTGAACTATGGGTGAAAGATATTGATGATTATCACAGTAAGTTAGCACTTGATGCATGATGTGGCATGTAATTGGGACATAAGTTACATGCACAGTAAGGATGTGAAGAAACAATAGGCACAAATATCCTTAATAACTTAATTGGTAGAATATTGCACTGGTATCCAGAGCTCATTGGTTTGAATCCTGTCCAAGCCTGAATTTTTATGTAGGCTTTTTGTTTGTAACTGTTTTTGAAGTAGCATGCACTGTGATTATCTTGCGTGTATTCATAATACTACTGAAAAATGTTATGTTGGGAACTGTTGATTATAATAATAATAATAATAATAATAATAATAATAATAATAATAATTGTTATTATTATTATTATTGTGATTGTGATTGTTATTGTTATTGTTAAAGAAAAGGGTTTCTATAAAATCAATATTTTATTCAAAAGTACCCTTCTCACACACTGCTGGTAACCATGTCAAGCTGACTGCCGCCGCCTGAACTTTATTGCAAAATCAAAGCTAATACAAGTAGCATTACGCTAAAGACCGGAAATAACGAACAAAGTTCAAGGCTAGTACATTATACTGGTTTTGTGTTAAAACTTAAAATCTTTGGGTGGGTGGGCGGGAAAGTCAGCAATGGCGGACGCAACAAAAGCAACTGCCTGCCTGATAGATCACATGACCTATACCCAGGCCCCAGAGGTGTGCAAGAAAAACATTTTTCACTTACTTCATTTCACTCAGCCAGCAAAAAATTACTCTTGTATTGTATGTTCATGTTCAAGGAAATCTATACTTATATCAAAATATGTAAATTTACTTGTATTAAACGGTTTTGTAAATCCCTCTATAAGTAGTTGCATAACAATCTTATTTTATTTATTTATTTATTTATTTATTTTTAATATAAATATAGATGTGGCCCGCCTAGATTGGCCCAGGCTACCTGCGGGTTCGCGCTGTTGCTATTATCAAGTATTTTTAACTTAATCTGTATATCTATTTCTGTAAAAATTGTAAATATGCGAGTCATAATAATAAAAGTTGTATAATAATAAGTTATGTTTTTTTTTTTCTCTTGCAGAGGAATCCTGAAATCTCCCACATTCTAAACAACCCTGATTTGATGAGACAGGTGAATTGTATATTAAAGATTAGTTTAAAATTTATAATTTATTATTAGTTATTTGATATAAAGATACCCTAGCAGTGGCAGCTGTTCAAGGAAATCTGTCTTGTTATATCAAAGGTAAATTAAGCAGGATTTTCTCCACGTGTTCAAATTTCCAAAGTAATCAAGACTTATGGTAGCTTGTTGTAATTTTAGGTATACTCATCTACCAACATACCTAGCTAATTTCTTAAATGGAGAAATAATAGGCTGGTAACTGGAACAATGAAACTAACCTTCCACCAAAGTCCAATTGTTGCTACTTTGCCAGCAACAAATCAGCAGTTCTACAATGTTAAACAAACAGCTCCATCCTGTTAATTTAATTCTTTAACTTAAATTCAATTCTTGACATGTATGCATTTTGTGTCACACTTGCCTGTAATACTTGCAGACAATGGAGATGGTACGGAATCCTTCTGTGATGCAAGAGATGATGAGAACACATGATAGAGCACTTAGTAACTTAGAGGTACCATACCATACCACAAAAGTTCCCATTATTTTGAATTTGCCTCCTGAAAATCAAGGCAATTGCTTGGGCATTTTCAATTAACTTGCTGAGTACCCATATAGATGTAGGGCATCGCCTAATTAAGTGGCTGTTGAAAGATGACCTATGCTGACCCCTTCACAATTCGTGAAATCCCTTTTTAAGCTGGCCAAACACAGGTTTTTGATACCTGTGCCTCATTCAGCTTTTTCAAAAACCTTGCATCCTTTGGTCTCCGAAAATGACATGTCAATTTTTTGTGTGACTTACTATATATATGCACTGCATTTAACTAGGTTCTTTTAGTAATAAGGAAAAACCTGAAAAATTGCTTGGTTCTTTGCATCTCGACTTTTCCTGATGTGCTATTCTAACAAAAGACTAAAACCTACAACACAGTGTCATTTATGAAGGAAATTGTACCAACAGCGCAGGCATAGAGTAAATAAAATGATAGCCTGTGTAGCAAGCATTCCCATACATAGAGCTTTTTTGCACTTAAATTGTAAGTAAGCCAACTGTAATTTAATTTGCTTGATCATATTGTAATAGATGTATTGTGACTAGTGCATGTATAGATAGTGTAATTATAAGTAGTGTAAGTAGCAAGTACAGTGTAAGTGAAAATGCAAGTATAATATTAGTACTGTAAGTAGTGTAAGTGTTTGTCCTGTAAAAAAAATTGCACTTAAAAAAAAAACCTACAACCTACAACTGGGTCATTTATGAAGGAAAATTGTACAGACAGCGAAGGCATAGAGCAAGTAAATTGGTAGCCTTCGTAGCAAGCGTTCCCATATGAAGAGCTTCATGCATGTAAACTGAGAGCGATAAATTGACGAAGCAGGGGGTGGTGGGGTGAGGGGGGGGGGAGCAATTTACCACACATTATTATAATTTTCTTTTGACCATCAAGCTTGCTAAAATCATAATAGTGCTATCTATACATTCACAAAAAAACCCTATGGTTTAACTTTAACTGTTTATTAGCTTGATGGTCATTTCATTCTCTTGCTGCTAGAAATTAAAATATTTAACCATTGAATTATAGAACCGACCAGAAATTAGAAGCCTTTGTTTGAAAATTGTCAGCGCAAGTAAATTTGCTTTTGCAGAGAAAAAACAACCAGTCGCCGGCTTCTAAAATTCAGTCTCACGTTATCTGGACACAAAAAACGACTCAGTAAAGCTAAGCAACGTGGCCAAATAAGACTATCAAAGATTGGTTCTCCTTCCCTGGTTCCTGCTGATCTTCACGCATGATCAGTCTCCTTTTGAATATTTGCAGACTAATTGAGTGTATATAAACAGGAAAGACAAACCCTGCTGTGTCTCTATTATAAGCAAGTGTCTAAACCTCAATAATCTAGTAATTCCAATTGGAGCTAACTGAAAATAAATATTACATGACGCCAGTCATGTAATACATGTAGCGTGTTTAAACTTATATTTTGGGCTTCATCTGTAGTTTTATGTACCTTGCGTGAAATAATGAAACAATGTTGTAATAACGACATGGATCAACTCTCTTTTTGTATATTTCCCACAAAGCAAGGCCCACAAATGGAACAAAAACAGACTAGA